>VOFC01006266.1_pt1 | contig 62568 bp, 79 predicted proteins | sample 5384161 | NCBI WGS metagenome assembly VOFC01 (sample SAMN12384722, study PRJNA508395) | human gut metagenome | isolation source: healthy gut B | host: Homo sapiens
GAAGATGACGCCGATGCAGGCAAAGGCCGGGTTGCGGCCGATGAGACAGTAGACGATGGCCACCAGCATGGCACTGACGGCAGTTTTGATGGTGCGCCAGCCCACATGGAGCTGGAAATCCTTGCGCGGGAACTCTGGCATGAGTCTGTATCCTCCTCTATTGATGCAGTTCTTAGCCGTTTTTTTGCGGACACGCCTAGCATAGCACAGAGCGAAGAGGGGAGACAAGACTTTTTGCGTAAGTAGATTATTTAACGAGAGCGGAAAACAAAAAATCCCGGATGCCTCAGCACCCGGGAGTCTTTTGGAGGTGACGACCAGATTTGAACTGGTGGATGAGGGTTTTGCAGACCCTTGCCTTACCACTTGGCCACGTCACCATATTTGGAGCAACTGTTGCTGCTCCTTATGGAGCGGCCGACGAGGCTCGAACTCGCTACCTCCACCTTGGCAAGGTGGCGCTCTACCAGATGAGCTACGGCCGCATATCCGGTGCATTTACCCCTGCACCCATCATTTCATGATGCCCTGAAATAAATTCAAAGTAGGTAGAAGCTTTCGCTTCAAATGTGGCGACCCGGATCGGGCTCGAACCGACGACCCCCAGCGTGACAGGCTGGTGCTCTAACCAACTGAGCTACCGGGCCATACCGGAGCAACTGCTGCTGCTCCATAATGGAGCGGCCGACGAGGCTCGAACTCGCTACCTCCACCTTGGCAAGGTGGCACTCTACCAGATGAGCTACGGCCGCATATTGGAAACCCTGCTGGGTTTCCTGACTGGTGCCTCCGATCGGAATCGAACCAATGACACGGGGATTTTCAGTCCCCTGCTCTAGCGACTGAGCTACAGAGGCGCACCGGACGATGATTATTATACCTGAAATTTCGATTTTGTAAAGGGGTAAATGCAAATTTTTTGAGAATTTTTGAAATTTCTTTATTTTTGCCGTGCCATCGACCAAAATAAGACGGACTTTTTCGGCGGTTTTGGGAGGGTAGGAGGAAAGGAGCAGAATGAGAAAGAAGAATTGACATTGGCAACAACCTATGGTTTAATGAAAAGGAATGACAAAAATCGCTTTTTTTCCCGACAAGGGGAGATATATACCTATATATAGCAAAAGTGTTTGAGACGGCCCCGCAGCAGACCATTCCGGGGCCGGGAGGAGCAGCATGGCAAAACAACAGGAATATGGCAACGAAAGCATTACCGCGCTGAAGGGCGCGGACCGTGTGCGCAAGCGCCCGGCCGTCATCTTTGGTTCGGACGGCGTGGAGGGCTGCGCCCACTCCATCTTCGAGATCGTCTCGAACTCCATCGACGAGGCCCGCGACGGCCACGGCGACACCATCAACGTCACCCGCTGCAAGGATGGCAGCGTCATCGTCGAGGACTTTGGCCGCGGTATGCCCGTGGACTGGAACAAGGGCGAAGAGCGCTACAACTGGGAGCTGCTTTTCTGCGAGATGTACGCAGGCGGCAAGTACGGCGAGGGGGAGGATAACTACGAATTCAGCCTCGGCCTGAACGGTCTGGGCCTCTGCGCCACCCAGTACGCCTCGGCGTGGATGACCGCCGACATCTACCGCGACGGCTTCCACTATCATCTCGACTTCCAGAAGGGCGAGAATGTGGGCGGCCTGCACAAAGAGCCGTTCAAGGGACGCCGCACCGGCAGCATCATCCACTGGAAGCCGGACGACGAGGTTTTTACCGACATCGACGTGCCCGGAAAGCTACTACAAGGACGTTCTCCGCCGTCAGGCCGTCGTCAACGCGGGCCTGACCCTCAACTTCACCGATGAGAAGGAGAAAGACCCGGCCACCGGCAAGCCGTGGAAGGAGAGCTGGTGCTACGAGCACGGCATCGCCGACTACGTCGCTGAGACGGCGGGCGAAGACAGCCTGACCCCGGTGTTCAGCTGTGAGAGCGAGGCCACCGGCCGCGACCGGGACGACCAGCCCGAATATAAGGTGAAGATGAACGCGGCCTTCTGCTTTTCCAACAAGGTAAAGCTGCTGGAATATTACCACAACTCCTCCTGGCTCGAGCACGGCGGCAGCCCGGAGCACGCCGTCCGCACGGCCTTTGTCTACCAGATCAACAAGTATCTCAAGGACAAGAACCTCTATAAGAAGGGCGAGAGCGCCATCAGCTTTCAGGATGTGCAGGACTGTCTGGTCTACGTCTCGTCCAGCTTCTCCACCCGCACCAGCTACGAGAACCAGACCAAGAAGGCCATCACCAACAAGTTCGTCTCGCAGGCCATGACCGACTTCCTCAAGCACTATCTGGAGGTCTACTTCCTCGAAAAGCCCGACGAGGCCCAGAAGATCTGCCAGCAGGTGCTGGTCAACAAGCAGAGCCGTGAGCACGCCGAAAATACGCGCCAGAGCATCAAAAAGACCCTCACGACCCAGATCGATCTCGCCAACCGGGTGCAGAAGTTCGTGGACTGCCGCACCAAGGACGCCTCCCGCCGGGAGCTGTACATCGTGGAGGGCGATTCCGCTATGGGCGCGGTCAAGTCCAGCCGGGACAGCGAGTATCAGGCCATCATGCCCATCCGCGGCAAGATTCTCAACTGCCTGAAGGCGGACTATGTCCGCATCTTCAAGTCGGACGTCATCGTGGACCTCATCAAGGTCATGGGCTGCGTCGTCGAGCTGGGCGGCACCCACAACAAAGACCTTGCCAGCTTCAATCTGGACAACCTGCGCTTTAATAAAGTCGTCATCTGCACCGATGCCGACGTCGACGGTTATCAGATCCGCACGCTGGTTTTGACGATGCTCTATCGCCTGACGCCCACCCTCATCCAGAAGGGGTACGTCTACATTGCCGAGTCCCCCCTGTTCGAGATCACGACAAAAGACCGTACCTACTTTGCCTACACCGAGCCCGAGAAGGCGACCTTCCTGGAGGAGATCGGCGACAAAAAGTACACCATCCAGCGCTCCAAAGGCTTGGGCGAGAACGACCCGGAGATGATGTGGCTGACCACCATGAATCCGCAGACCCGCAGGCTCATCAAGGTGATGCCCACCGACGTGGAGCGCACCGCGCAGGTGTTCGACATCCTGCTGGGCGACAACCTCGCCGGACGCAAGGAGCATATCGCCCAGCACGGCGCGGAGTATCTGGATGATCTGGATGTGTCTTAAAGAGGATAGAAAATGGCAAAGAAATCAACAAAAAGACCCTGAAGCCTGTCCGCCCCCAGCTGGGCGAGGGCGTCGAAATACTGAACGCTGGCAGCGTGCTGGAAGACCCCATCACCCGCACGCTGGAAACGAACTATATGCCCTACGCTATGAGTGTCATTGTCAGCCGCGCTCTGCCGGAGATCGACGGTTTCAAGCCCGCCCACCGCAAGCTGCTGTATACGATGTATGAGATGGGCCTCATCAAGGGCGCCCGCACCAAGTCGGCCAATATCGTGGGCAGCACCATGCACCTCAACCCCCACGGCGACGCCGCCATCTACGACACGATGGTGCGCATGGGCCGGGGCAACGAGAGCCTGCTGGTGCCCTTCGTGGACAGCAAGGGCAACTTCGGCAAGGCCTACAGCCGGGATATGTCCTGCGCCGCAGCCCGCTACACCGAAGCCAAGCTGGAAAGCGTCTGCGAGGAGCTGTTCCGGGACATCGACAAGGAGACGGTGGACTTCGTGCCCAACTACGACGGCACCACCACCGAGCCGACCCTGCTGCCCGTGACTTTCCCCACCATTCTGGCCAACAATACGCTGGGCATCGCCGTCGGCATGGCCTGCAACATCTGCTCCTTCAATCTGGCGGAGCTGTGCAACACCACCATCGCCCTCATGAAGGATGCCGGCCACGACATCGCCACCACCATGCCCGCCCCGGATTTCGTGGGCGGCGGTCAGATCTTATACGACGAAGCCCAGATGCGGGACATCTTCGAGAATGGCCGGGGCAGCGTGAAGGTGCGCCCGATACGCCGCTGTGCCGGGCGAAAATATGATCGAGATCACCCAGATCCCGCCCACCACCACGGTGGAAGCCATCATGGACAAGATCGCCGAGCTGGTCAAGACGGGCAAGGTCAAGGAGATCAGCGATATGCGCGATGAGACGGACCTGAACGGCCTCAAGCTCACCCTCGACCTCAAGCGGGGCGTGGACGCCGACAAGCTGATGGCCAAGCTCTACAAGGCCACCCCGCTGGAGGACAGCTTCAGCTGCAACTTCAACATCCTCGTCTCGGGCCAGCCCCGGGTCATGGGCGTGCGGGAGATCTTGCAGGAGTGGACGGCCTTCCGGATGGAGTGCGTCCGCCGCCGCACCTACTACGACCTCCACGGCAAGGAAAAGCGCCTCCACCTGCTCAAAGGGTCTGGCGGCGATTTTGATGGACATCGACAAGGCCATCCACATCATCCGCACCACGGAGGAGGAGACGGAGGTCGTGCCCAACCTGATGATCGGCTTTGGCATCGACGAAGTACAGGCCGACTATGTGGCGGAGATCAAGCTGCGCCATCTCAACCGGGAATATATCCTCAAGCGCACCGGCGAGATCGAGCAGCTGGAAGCCGACATCGCCGACCTGAACGACATCCTCGCAAAGCCCGCCCGCATCCGCAGGATCATCATCAAGGAGCTGGGCGACGTGGCAAAGAAGTATGCACAGCCCCGCCGCAGCGAGATCCTTTACGACCTGCCGGAGGAGACGGGTGCCGCCGAGGAGGAGACTGTCCCGGATTATCCGGTCACGGTGTTCTTCACCCGGGAGGGCTACCTGAAGAAGATCCCGCCCCAGAGCCTCCGCACAGCCGGTGCCCACAAGCTCAAGGAGGGCGACGAGATCATCCGGCAGGTGGAGACGCGGAACAATGTGGAAGCGCTTTTCTTCACCGACCGGCAGCAGGTGTACAAGGTGCGTCTGGCAGAGCTGGAAGACGGCAAGGTGGCCCAGATGGGCATTTATCTGCCGGGCCGGCTGGGCATGGACGAGGGCGAAGCCATCCTCTCAATGGTCATCACCTCCGACTACAGCGGGCAGATGCTCTTCTTCTTTGCCAGCGGCAAGTGCGCGAAGATCCCGCTCAGCTCCTACGCCACCAAACAGAACCGCCGCAAGCTGCTGAAAGCCTACTGCGACAGGGAGCCGCTGGCGGCGATGCTTTCTTCCTCCCGGAGGAGACGGAGCTTGCCATCCGCACCAGTGCGGGCCGGATGCTTCTGGTCGGCACGGCGCAGATCGCCGCAAAGACCACCCGCGACAGTCAGGGCGTGGCGGTCGTGACCCTGAAAAAGAACCAGACCATCGTCTCCGTCGTCCCGGCGGATACGCTGGAACTGGCCAACCCCCACCGCTACCGCGTCCGCAGCCTGCCGGCGACCGGTGCGCTCGTCCGCGCGGAGGATGAAGGGGAGCAGATGACGCTGCTGTGATTTTATAATTTATAAGATGAACGGGTGCGCGCGCTTGTGGCCGGGGGGGAGCGCTACCTCTTACGCTAGAAGACGGAAGTCGAAGCACAAAAATGCTAGCCGCTTCGCTAAACGCATTTTTTTTGTGCTTCTCCTATTTACGGCTCCGCCGAAGATTTCACGTTGCTGCTGAACTTCACGCCCTGCGAGGGCGTAACACCCGCTGCGAAGCAGCAAGTCGGAGAAACGAGAAAAAAGCGTTTAGCGCAGCGGCTAGCTTTTTTCCGTTTCGACTTCTCCTTGGGGTCTGAAAGGGGCGAGTAGCCCCTTTCTCGTGGATCCAGCGCGTCGAAATCGCTGGTGCTTTTCTGGTTCTCTTTTGGCACGCGCAGAACATCGATTTGATTTGCGTCGGCAAGCTCAACGCGAAGTATTTCGCCGAGGGCGTGGCCGAATACCAGAAGCGTCTGGCGGCGTTCGCGTCTTTCCGCATCGTCGAGCTGCCGGAGGAGAAGATCGAAGAGAAAAATGCCTCCGACGCTGTGGTGAAAAAAGCGCTGGACAAGGAGGGCAAAGCCATCCTCGCCAGCGCCCGCAAGGGCGCGGCCATCGTGGCCATGTGCATCGAGGGAAAGCAGATCTCCTCCGATGAGCTGGCGCAGTTCCTCGCCGACCGTGCAAACAGCGGGGCGGGGGATGTGGCTTTCGTCATCGGCTCGTCCCACGGCCTCTCGGAGGAGGTCAAGCGTGCGGCGGCGCTCAAGTTCAGCATGGGCCGCATCACGATGCCCCATCAGCTGGCCCGCCTCGTCCTCACGGAACAGATCTACCGCGCCTGCACCATCAACGCGGGGATGAAGTATCATAAATAAGAATGGTGCGCAAAGGCGAGGACGGAACAGGCGGCGTCGCTTTTTGCGTGGAGAGATGTGGAAAAGGTCAGGCTTTCTGTTGTCCAGAGAAAAACCTCTGCAGTCTCACTTCGTTCGACAGCCCCTTGGAAAAATCGGGGAAGCCTCTGGGATGAGGAGAAAAAGCTTCATGGAATAAAAGGTCTCCCCCTTTAGGAGCAACGGCGACGACTGCCGCCAGTGGCGGAAACAGGGAGGAGCTGTTGGGGCCGCGGCCAGTAGGATGCGAGCGAAAGCGAAGCAGACGCTGGGTGCCGCAACCCGGGCAGTGGCATCGCGAAGCAATGACGCAGCGATCTGACGGTCAGAGCGATGCCATCGGTTGCGTTTCGCTGTCCCTTTCTGTTGAATTTCGCTTGAATGTGAATTTGGAAAATGCACGGTTTGGATAGAGATAATTTGTAAATGTGATAAAAATGCGAAGAAGATACTGACAAAAACAATGGGTGGGGTATAATGATAGCACAGGCCGACAGCCGGAAATGGATGGCCTGCCTGTATAATTCATTTTTATTTATGGAGGCAAAAAATCATGAAAATGGCAAAGAAACTTCTGGCCCTCGTCCTCACCGGCGTCATGGCAATGTCTATGCTGACCGGCTGTGGAAGCACCGCTTCTCGTCAGGCTACTGACGAGCTGGAGGGTATGCTGAAGGCTGCTAACCCCAAGGCTACCGTCAAGGCCGTCGATGACGATCTGGCAAAAGACGCAGTCAATGGTGCTGTGAAGGATCACGCTTTTGTGACTAATGTTAATGCTGGCGTTAAGGCAAAGCTGGACACTGACAAGAACAACGGCAAGTACGTCTGGTATACCTACTTTGCAACCAAGGATCAGAAGAAGGCTGACAAGGCTAAGAAGGTCGTTGAGAAAATCGTTGGTACGGGTACCGAGGGTGCATATGTTAACACCGCTGCTGCTGTTAACTTCACCAGCGTCATGATAAAGTAAAGATAATGTGCTTTCGACAGGAAAGGCACGCCCGGCTGCGGGGAAAGCGGCCGGGAGAAACTACAACACGACACGGCAAACCAGCCGCGGACGGAAAGGATGTACTTACAATGGAACAGAGCGAAAAAGACCCTTGATATGATCGTCAATCTCTGCAAGAACCGTGGTTATGTGTTCCCCGGCTCTGAGATCTACGGGGTCTGGCCAATAGCTGGGACTACGGCCCTCTGGGCGTCGAGTTCAAGAACAACGTCAAGAAGGCATGGCTGAAGAAGTTCGTGCAGGAAAGCCCCTACAACGTCGGCCTCGATGCCGCCATCATCATGAACCCCCAGACTTGGGTGACGACCGGCCACGTTTCCAGCTTCTCTGACCCCCTGCTGGACTGCCGCGCCTGCAAGGCCCGCCACCGCGCCGACAAGCTCATCGGCGAGGAGCACCCCGAGGTGAACGTGGACGCCATGAGCTTCGACGAGATGGACGCCTTCATCGCCGCGCACGAGGACATCGTCTGCCCCGTCTGCGGCAAGCATGACTTCACCCCCATCCGCAAGTTCAACCTGATGTTCAAGACCGCCATCGGCGTCACCGAGGACAGCTCTTCCACCTGCTACCTGCGTCCCGAGACGGCGCAGGGCATCTTCGTCAACTTTGCCAACATTCAGCGCACCACCCGCCGCAAGCTGCCCTTCGGCGTTGTCAGGTGGGCAAGGCCTTCCGCAACGAGATCACCCCGGGCAACTTTACCTTCCGCACGCGCGAATTTGAGCAGATGGAGTGCGAATTCTTCTGCAAGCCCGACACCGACCTTGAGTGGTTCGCCTACTGGAAGGACTACTGCAAGAACTGGCTGCTGAGCCTTGGCATCAAGGAAGAGCATCTCCGGCTGCGCGACCACGAGCCGGCGGAGCTGGCCTTCTACAGCCGCGCTACCACTGACATCGAGTACGCCTTCCCGTTCACCGACTGGGGCGAGCTGTGGGGCATCGCAGACCGCACCAACTACGACCTGACCCGCCATCAGGAGGCCTCCGGCAAGAGCCTCGAGTATTTCGACAGCGAGACCAACGAGCACTACATCCCCTACGTCATCGAGCCGTCGCTGGGCGCCGACCGCGTGGCGCTGGCTTTCCTCTGCGAGGCCTACGACGAGGAGCATCTGACCGACAGCAAGGGCAAGGAGGACATCCGCACCGTCCTGCACCTGCACCCGGCTCTGGCTCCCTACAAGTGCGCCGTCCTGCCCCTGAGCAAGAAGCTGGGCGACAAGGCCATGGAGATCCGCAATGAGCTGAGCAAGTACTTCATGGTGGACTACGACGACACCGGCTCTATCGGCAAGCGCTACCGCCGCGAGGACGAGATCGGTACTCCCTACTGCATCACCGTGGACTTCGACACCGTCGGCGACGAGGCCAAGGGCATCGCAGCCGACCACTGCGTCACCGTCCGCGAGCGCGACACCATGGAGCAGGTTCGTATGCCTATCTCCGAGCTGAAGAGCTACATCGAGAGCAAGATCGAGTTCTGATAAAAACTTACTTTTGTGAGTGAAAAACAGCCCCGCCGTTGCATTTTCGGCGGGGCTGTGGTTTAATATCAACGAAAAGAGAGTGCTGTCTGGCAAACGGTCAGTACCTTTCCGGCAAGTCAATTACCACAAAGAATGACCGCACGAGTTTGGGCTAAACTGGGCGGTCATTTTTGTTGTTGAAAATCTTCCACGCAATATCAAACATCCCAAAACCCACAGTTGCAAGCAACGTGAGAAGAGCTAAAGTTTCCAAAAGCGTCATGAAGCATGCACCCCTTTCGCTGTGGAGCGTCGGGGGCATAACAAAAATGCTCGCCTTCCCGACGTAAGGCCGGAAAGGTGTAGACCGCCTGCCGTATGTAGACAGCACTCTCATTCATCATTATAACAGATGTTTCCCGATTTTTCAACCGGCAGAAACGTCTGTTTTGTTTTTATCGGGTGGACAATTCCGGCTGGAGCGGTTATACTGTCAGATAGAAAATGCACCGCCGTGGTTTGCACGGCAGAAAGGATATTCCGTGGAAAACTTTACTATTCTTCTGAAAAAATATGCCGATTTCATCGTCCGGGTGGGTGTCAATCCCCAGCCGGGCCAGACCCTTGTCATCAACTGCTGCCTCGAGGCCGCCCCGCTGGCCCGTCTGTGCGTGCGCAGTGCCTACGAGGCCGGCGCCCGTGACGTGCTGGTGAATTGGAGCGACAACGAGGTCTCCCGCAGCCGGATGGAGCTGGGCAGCGAGGAGGCTCTGAGCGACTTCAAGTCGTGGCAGCTGCGCCGCTATCTCGACTACGCCGAGAGCGAGGGCGGCGTCTGCGTCCTCCACCTCCTCGCCGACGACCCCGAGTCTACGCCGGTCTGGACGGCGCGAAGATCAGCCGCGTGAACGCCGCGCAGCGCAAGTTTATGGCCCCGTGGCGGGAGTACACCATGAACGACCGCGTCCAGTGGTCCATCGCCGCCATGCCCAGCGCCCCGTGGGCCAAGAAGATGTTCCCGGAGCTGGACGAGGCTGCCGCTGTCGAGAAGCTCTGGAAGCTCATCTTCGACGTCTGCCGGGTGACGGGCGGCGACCCCGTCAGCGAGTGGAAGGCCCACCTCGACCGCCTGACCGGCCTGAAAGACAAGATGAACGCCCTCGACCTCGAGAGCGTCCACTTCGAGAGCGGCAACGGCACGACCTGACCGTCGGCATCGCCGACAAGGCTACTTGGGAGAGTGCCGCCAGCGTCAGTGAAAAGGGCGTGGTCTTCCTGCCCAACATCCCCACCGAGGAGGTCTTTACCGCACCCCACAAGGACAAGGTGAACGGCATCGTCTACGGTACCAAGCCCTACGTCTTCAACGGCCAGCTCATCAAGGGCTTCCATGTCACCTTCAAGGATGGCCGGGTCGTGGAGCACGGTGCAGACGAGGGCGCGGAGCTTCTGGGCCAGCTGCTGGACACCGACGAGGGCGCACGGAGCATCGGCGAAGTGGCGCTGGTTCCGGCGTCCAGCCCCATCAACCGCAGCGGCGCGCTGTTCTACAGCACCCTCTTCGACGAGAACGCCGCCTGCCACATCGCCTTTGGTGCCAGCGATCCCGGCACCACCGAGAATGGCACCCGCCTGCGAAGGATGAGCTGCTGGCCCGGGGCATGAACCAGTCCACCATCCACGAGGATGTCATGGTCGGTGCCGAGGACAGCCATATCACCGGCAAGTGCCGCGACGGCCGCACCGTGGAGCTGTTCCGTGATGGTGTGTGGGTGCTGTGAGAAGAGGATTTTTCACGAAAAAGCTTGCATAATCCGCAAGAGTATGCTATATTCTAGTAGTACGCTATAGTTTTATTGGAAAGTGGGCCGCAAGGTCCGCTTTTCTTGTTTGTTTGGAGGTTTTTTATGGCGAAGCAGTCTGGCGGCAATACCGCCCAGAGAGTCGAAGCGCTTGTCCGCCCCGTCGTGGAGGGCATGGGCCTGCGCCTGTGGGATGTGGTCTTTGAGAAGGAAGGGCCGGACTGGTATCTCCGTGTGCTCATCGACAGAGACGGCACCATGGACACCGACACCTGTGCCGAAGTGTCCCACGCGCTGGACCCCATCCTCGATGAGGCAGACCCCATCGACCAGAGCTATTATCTCGAGGTGGGCAGCCCCGGCCTTGGCCGCAAGCTGACCCGCCCGGAGCACTACGAGGCGCTGAAGGGCGAAAAGATCGGCGTCAAGCTCATCCGCCCCAACGCCGACGGCGTGCGCGAGTTTGCCGGTATCCTCAAAGGCCGTGAGGGCAGCACCGTCACGGTGGAGACGGAGAACGGCCCGGTGAGCTTTGAGGTGAACGCCGCATCCGGCGTCCATCTCTGTGACGACGAACATCTGTTTGATTAAGAACAGCCCTCTCAGGCGCGTTCCGCGCCAGCTCTCCCAGAGGGAGAGCCAAAGATGAATCGAGAAAAGATACCATTATAAACTAGGAGGAACCCGAAAAATGGCAGCAGCGAACAACGAATTTTTTGAAGCTCTCTCCATGCTGGAGCACGAGCGCGGCATCACCGCGGAGTACCTGATCGAAAAGATCAAGGCTGCGATCGTCATTGCCGTGAAGAAGAACTATGAGGTCGAGGACGACCACGTCATGGTCGAGATCGACCCCGAGACCGGCAAGTTCAACGTCGCCCTCATTCAGGACGTCGTGGCCGACGAGGACTGGTACGACGAGCACACCGAGATCGGCATCACCGAGGCGCAGCACATCCGCAAGAGCTATCAGGTGGGCGACCGGGTCGTGACCCCCCTCAAGACCAAGGACTTTGGCCGCATCGCCGCCCAGACCGCAAAGCACGTCATCCGTCAGGGCATCCGCGAGGCCGAGCGCAGCCAGCAGCTGAGCGAGATCCAGTCCCGCGCCCACGACATCGTGCAGGCCACCGTCACCCGCGTGGACCCCGAAAAGGGCATCGTCGCCCTCGATCTGGGCAAGGGCGGCGAGGCCATCCTGCCCCGCAACGAGCAGGTGCCCGGCGAGGTGTACACCGAGGGCCAGATGCTGCAGGTCTACATCGTGGATGTGGTGGCCAGCGAGCGCGGCCCCCGCGTCATGATCAGCCGCACTCATCCCGGCCTCGTCAAGCGTCTGTTCGAGCTGGAAGTGCCCGAGATCTATGACGGCACCGTCGAGGTCAAGGCCATCAGCCGCGAGGCCGGTGCCCGCACCAAGATGGCTGTCTGGTCCAAGGACCCCAACGTCAACCCCGTCTCCGCCTGCATCGGCCCCCACGGCGACCGTGTGGCCGCTGTGGTCGAGAAGCTGGGCGGCGAGAAGATCGACATCGTGAAGTGGAGTGAGGACGTCTCCGAGTTCATCTCCGCTGCCCTCAGCCCCGCAAAGGTGGTCAAAGTCGAGCTTCTGCCCGGCGAGACCCGCTCCTGCCGCGTGACCGTGCCTGACCAGCAGCTGAGCCTTGCCATCGGCAATAAGGGCCAGAACGCCCGTCTGTGCGCCCGCCTGACCGGCTACAACATCGACATCCGCCCCGAGAGCGGCTACTACGGCGAGGAAGAGCCGAAGGCTGCCGAGGCTGAGAAGACCGAAGACACCGCCGCAGAATAAGCGCGGAACACCTGCCGAAGGAGGGAAAACCGGATGGCACAAAAAGAAGATCCCTGCCCGCCAGTGCATCGGCTGCCTGACCAGCCGCCCCAAGAAGGAACTGGTGCGTGTGGTGCGCGCACCCAGCGGAGAGATCAGCATCGACCCCGTGGGCAAGAAGCCCGGCCGCGGTGCTTACCTCTGCCCGGATGCCGCCTGCCTTGCAAAGGCAAAAAAGAAGAAGGCGCTGGAGCGCTGCTTTGAGCAGCCGGTCCCCGCCGAGGTGTACGATGCACTGGCCCAGCAGCTGGCCAGTGTGGAAGCAGAAAAGGAGGCCGACCGCGATGGCAAAGAAGCATAACGCCCCCGCAAAACCGGCCCTTGAGCCGAATGAGGCCCTGTTCCAGGCCGTGAGCCTCTGCCGCAAGGCGGGCGCTCTGACCATGGGCTTTGACGCGGTGGAAGACGCCGTCGTCAAGGGCAAGGCATGGCTCGTGATGACTGCGTCGGACGCCAGCGCCAAGACCGTGCAGCGGCTCAACTACGCTGTGGGCGATATGGTGGACGTCATCCCCATGCCGCTGACACAGGATAAGCTGGCTGACATCAGCCGCAAACCGGTGGCCGTGTATGCTGTCACCGACCGCAACCTCGCCAAGCTCTGCTTTGACCGGCTGACGGCGTGCGGAGCGATTCAAAATGAGGAGGATATGAGCGAATGACCGTAAAATATAAAGTGAGCGATTTTGCAAAGGACCTGAGCATCTCTGCCAAGAAGGTCCTCGATGAACTGAACGCTATGGGCAGCACCGGCAAGAAGAACAGCTCCACTCTGGAGGAGAACGAGCTGAACTACCTGCTGGAGAAGTTCAGCAAGGACAACAGCGTCAAGAACCTCGACGAGTTCCTGAACAGCGCCAAGGCCCCCAAGGCCGAGGCGAAGCCTGCCGAGAAGAAGGCAGAGCCCAAGGCCGAAAAAAGAAGCCCGAGGCTCCCAAGGCTGAGCCCGCAAAGGCCGAGGCGAAGCCCGCTGCCAAGCAAAACAACAAGAAGAACGAGCAGCACAAGAAGCGCGAGGAGAAGACCGTCTCCCTGAGCGAGCTGGCCCGTGAGACCGGCGCAAAGGCTACTGCAGCTTCCGCTCAGTCCGTCTCTGTCCGCCGCGAGGACAATCAGGTCACCGTCGATACCCGCACCGTCGATATGAACGTGGACCGCTTCGACGCCCGTTACGACGATCTGGCCTCCACCAAGAACACCGAGAACCGCCGCAAGCCCACCCCCAGGGCAACAAGCAGAAGTTCACCCAGCGCGGCCAGCGCCAGCGCCAGCAGTTCCAGAAGGGCAAGCGTGAGACCGAGTTCGAGCGTCTGCAGCGCATCCAGCTGGAAAAGGCCCGCAATGCGCAGCTGAAGGTCCTCATCCCCGATGAGATCACCGTCGGTGAGCTGGCTGCCCGCCTGAAGCAGCAGGCCGGCAAGGTCATCGCCAAGTTCATGCAGATGGGCGAGATGCATGCCATCAACGACGTCATCGATTTCGATACCGCCGCTCTGGTGGCCGAGGAGTTCCACGCCAAGGTCGAGAAGGAAGTCCATGTCACCATCGAAGAGCGCCTGTTCACCCAGGAGGAGGACGCACAGGAAGACCTCGTCACCCGTCCCCCGGTCGTCTGCGTCATGGGCCACGTTGACCACGGCAAGACCAGTATCCTGGACGCGATCCGCAAGACCAACGTCACCGCAGGCGAGGCCGGCGGCATCACCCAGGCCATCGGTGCATATCAGGTCAAGGTCAACGACAGCCTCATCACTTTCCTGGACACCCCGGGCCACGAGGCCTTCACCTCCATGCGCGCCCGCGGCGCCAACATGACCGATATTGCAGTTCTGGTCGTCGCCGCCGATGATGGCATTATGCCCCAGACGGTCGAGTCCATCAACCACGCCAAGGCCGCCAACGTCAAGCTCATCGTGGCCATGAACAAGATGGATAAGCCCACCGCCAACCCCGAGCGTGTGATGGAAGGCCTGACTAAGTACGGCATCATCACCGAGGACTGGGGCGGCGACGTCGCCTGCATCCCTGTCTCTGCTCTGACCGGCATGGGCATCAACGACCTGCTGGAGCGCATCGCTCTGGAAGCTGAGGTCATGGAGCTGAAGGCCAACCCCAACCGCCGCGCCAAGGGTGCTGTCGTCGAGGCCCGTCTGGATAAGGGCCAGGGTCCCATCGCTACCATTCTGGTGCAGAACGGCACCCTCCACTCTGGCGACGTCATCATCGCCGGTACAGCCGTGGGCCGTGTGCGTACCATGCGCAGCGACAAGGGCATTCTGCTGAACGACGCCGGCCCCTCCACCCCTGTGGAGATCACCGGCCTGACCGCTGTGCCGGAGGCCGGCGACCTGTTCGAGGCCGTCGAGGACGAGCGTCTGGCTCGTGAGCTGGCCGAGCAGCGTGTTGCCGCCGCCAAGGAGAAACAGTTCTCCGCCTTCCAGAAGGTCACGCTGGATAACCTGTTCAGCCAGATGGCACAGAACGATATGAAGGAGCTGGCCATCATCGTCAAGGCGGATGTCCAGGGCTCCGCCGAGGCCGTCAAGCAGAGCCTCGAGAAGATCTCCAACGAGGAGGTCCGCGTCCGCGTCATCCACGCCGGCGTCGGCGCCATCAGCAAGTCCGACGTCGATCTGGCCGACGCCTCCAACGCTATCATCATCGGCTTCAACGTCCGCCCCGACAATGTGGCGAAGGAAGAGGCTGCGGCCACCAAGGTCGAGATGCGGATGTACCGCGTCATCTACGACGCCATCAACGACGTCACCGACGCTATGAAGGGTATGCTGGCTCCCAAGTTCCGCGAGGTGTCTCTGGGCGAGCTGCAGGTCCGTCAGGTCTACAAGATCAGCAACGTCGGCACCGTCGCAGGCTGCCGCGTCACCAGCGGCAAGATCACCCGCGACAGCAAGGTGCGCGTCGTCCGTGACGGCATCGTCATCACCGAGGACGAGATCGCATCGCTGAAGCGCTTCAAGGACGACGCCAAGGAAGTGGCCGAGGGTTACGAGTGCGGCGTCACTCTGGCAAAGTTTGCCGACGTCAAGGAAGGCGACGTCTACGAGGCCTTCAAGCGACGTCTACGAGGCCTTCAAGATGGAAGAATACCGCGACTAAGAGTTGTTTCCGCCACTGGATGGGAGCCTCTGGCGAACCGCCAAGGCCTCTCCTCGGGCGGTGGATAAGCAATGACGGAGAGGTTTATTTTTAGAGGAGAAACTATGTCTCAGAAAAATATGGGCCGTCTGGCGCAGGACATGAAGCGTGAGCTCATCGCCATCATCGGACGGCTGAAAGACCCGCGGCTGGAGGGCGGTCTGCTGACCGTCACCCGGCTGGATGTGACGCCGGACCTGGACGTGGCGAAGGTCTATGTGAGCGTGATGGGCCGTGAGGACGGCCCCAAGCCCGCCATCGAGGCCCTGAACCGCGCCGCAGGCCATGTGCGCACCGAAGTGAGCAAGAAAATGCACATCCGCAAGGCACCCGCTTCATCTTTGTGGAGGACGACGGTGCCTCCTATGCAGCCCACATCAACGAGCTGCTCCGCACGCTGAATGTGAACGGCGACGCTGAGGACTCTCAGCCCGCCGAGACTGAGGAATAAATCCAGCGCTGCGGAAAGGATGGATCCATCAAATGACAGAACAGCTCAATGTGCAGCAGATGGCCGAGCGCCTCTGTGCTGCGGACAACATTCTGGTCCTGTGTCATAAAAACCCGGACGGTGACACCATCGGCTGCGGCAGCGCCCTCTGCCACGCGCTCAAGGCGCTGGGCAAGACGGCAGCTGTCCTCTGCTCCGATGCAGTGCCTTCCCGCTACAGCTTTACTGCACCGGTGCCGTTCCGGGGCGAGTTTGAGCCCAAGACCGTTGTAGCCGTGGATGTTGCCAGCGTGCAGCTCTTTGGAGAAAACAACGGCGTGCCGCAGTATACCCGCCACGTCGATCTCTGCATCGACCACCACACGGGCAACAGCGGCTATGCGGATTTCACCCTGCTGGACGGCAATGCGGCCGCAGCGGCAGAGCTTCTGTATGAGGTCATCAGCGAGATGGGCGTGGAGATCACGCCCCTCATCGCCAACTGCCTCTACACCGGCCTCGCTACTGACACCGGCTGCTTCCGGTTCTCTTCCACCACTGCCAATACCCACCTCGTGGCTGCAAAGCTCATTCTGGCCGGTGCGCAGGTGGAGGAGCTGAACACCCTGCTCTTCGACACCAAACCCCGGGAGCGGATGGAGGCGGAGCGTATCGCCCGCAACCATCTGGAATATCATCTTGAGGGCCGCTGCGCCTTGATGTATCTGACCCGGGACGAGATCGAGCAGAGCGGCGTGGACCCGGCTGACCTGGAAGAGCTGACCAGCCTGCCCATCAGCATCGAGGGGGTCAAAGTGGGCCTGCTGCTCCGTCAGCAGCCCGGCGGCAGCTACCGCATCAGCGTGCGCGCCGCCAAGGGCGTGGACGCCTGCGCCATCGCACGGCGTCTGGGCGGCGGCGGCCACACCCGCGCAGCGGGCTGTGAGCTGCTGGGCAACCTCGACAACGCCAAGAGCGCCATTCTGGCTGAAGTGGAGGCGGAACTCGACCGCCCCGAGACGCAGGAGGAAAGCTGATGCAGGGCATCCTTATCGTAGATAAGCCGATGGAGTGGACCAGCTTTGACGTCATCGCCAAGCTGCGCGGCATCCTCGGCACCCGCAAGCTGGGCCACAGCGGTACGCTGGACCCCATGGCCACCGGCGTTCTGCCGGTGTTCTGCAGCGGGGCCAGCAAGGCTGTGGACCTTCAGCTCGACCACACCAAGACCTACTGCGCCCGGCTGAAGCTGGGGCTGCGCACCGACACCGGCGACATTACCGGCACCGTGCTGGAAACGGCCCCGGTGACGGCGGGGGAGGCCGAGCTGCTGGCGGTTCTGCCCCGGTTCCTCGGCCCGCAGATGCAGACGCCGCCCATGTACTCGGCGGTCAAGATCAACGGCCAGCCCCTCTATAAGCTGGCCCGTGAGGGCGTCACGGTGGAGCGGAAGGCCCGCCCCATCGAGATCCTGGACATCCGGTACGGCGGCAGCCCGGTGGAGAACGAATATGTCCTCACCGTCCGCTGCTCCAAGGGAACGTATATCCGCACCCTGCTGGAGGACATCGCTGCTGCGATGGGCCAGAAGGGCACCATGAGCGCCCTGCGCCGGACGACGGCAGGCGTCTACACCGAGGCCGACGCCCACACGCTGGAAGAGATCCAGGCCGCAAAGGACGCAGGCCCCGAGGCGCTGCAGGCGCTGATGCTGCCGGTGGAGAGCGTGTTCGAGTCTCTGCCCTCTGCTGGTGGTGGAGCCGAGGGTGGAGCAGCATCTTTACAATGGCTGCCCCACCAGCCGCTATCCGGCGGCAGATGGCCGCTACCGCGTGCGCAGCGCCGGGGGACAGTTCCTCGGGCTTGCAAAGATCGCCGGCGGCGTGCTCAAGGTCGAAAAACTCTTCGTAGAGAGAAACGAAAAAACATTCATGCAGATCTATTCGCAGCTTGCGCCGCTTGCGCTGGGCGGTGCCCACGGCTCTGCTGTGGCAATGGGCTTTTTTGACGGCATCCACATCGGCCACCGGGCTGTCATCGACAGCGCGGTGGAGTGGGCCAAAGCCCATGGCGCGGCCCCGGTAGTCTTCACCTTCCGCCTGCCCGCCGAGAACAAGATGAAGGGCAAGCGGCTGCTCTCCACTGAGGACAAGCACGCCCTCATCGCCAGCCTCGGCGTCGAGCACTATCTCTGCCCCGATTTCGAGGAGATCAAGGCCATGACGCCCGAGCAGTTCGTGCTGGGCATCATCCGGGACTGCAACGCCCGGGCGTTGTTCTGCGGCGAGAACTTCACCTTCGGTGCCAGGGCGGCGGGCACGCCGGAGCTGCTGCGTCAGCTCTGCGCGCCGCTGGGCGTGGAGGTAGTCGTCCTGCCGATGGCACAGTTTGAGGAAAAGCCGGTCTCCTCCACCCGCATCCGCACCGCGCTGGAAGGTGGTGACATCCCGGCGGCCAACGCCATGCTGGGGATGCCCTACGCCATCCGCTTCACGGTGCATCACGGGGCGGGCCTTGGCCGGACGCTGGGCGTGCCCACCATCAACCAGATCTATCCGCAGGGCTTCCAGCTGCCCCGGTACGGCATCTATATCACCCGTACCAAGATCAGAGAGCAGCTGGTATCCTTCGGCCACTGGTCTCGGCACCCGGCCCACCGTCAACAGCGACGAGAGCAAGGTGACCTGCGAGACCTTCATTCCGGGCTTTACCGGCGACCTTTACGGCACCGACCCGGTGGTGGAATTCCACGCCTACCTCAGCCCCAGCAAAAAGTTCGACACGCTGGATGAGCTGCGCGAGTGCATCGACCACGCAGCCCAGCGCGCGCAGGAATACTTCGCGGAGTGAACTTTATGAAAAAACAAAACAGAAATGGTGCCTGCGCATCCTGGTCTGGCTGGTGGCGGTGCTGGTCCTTCTGGGGGTGGCAGACTCCTGCCGTGTTCAGGAAGACCCCCACCGCACACTGGTGCAGGGCAGTCTGCAGGAACTGAACGACAGCTGGACGCTGGAAACAGACCAGCTGGCCGTATATGACATTCCGGAAAGCATGGGGAAAGCCTGATGCTGAGCATCCGCAGCACGAAGCAGAAGTTCAGCCTCGGGCTGCGGGCGGCGGACGGTCAGGAGACGGTGTTCTAATACCTATGACCCGGGCAGCGGCCCGGCAGAGATGCGGCTCTTTGCTGCTCTGCCGGAGGGCGCAGCCGGAAAGACGCTGGTTCTCCGCTGTGCGGAGCCGTCGGCCCTCAGCGCGATGCTGAGCAGCGAGTCGGTGCTGGCCACCCAGACGAAACTGAGCAGCTATTATTTCAGGCGCAGCCTTTACGCGCTGGTGTTCTTCCTGCTCTGCGTCCTCTGCGCCGTGGAGCTTGGCGTTCTGATGGTGACGATGCGCAGCATCTTCACTCCGGAGGTCTGCCATCAGACCCGGGTGATGATCGGGCTGATGCTGGACGTCGGCATCTGGGCGCTGACCGATTCCGAGCTGCTGGCACTGGTGACGGACAGGGCGAATCTCGTCGTGTTCGTCTCACTGGTCACCTTCAGCCTCACAGCGCCTTTCGTGCTGGAATTCATCCGCTGCACCGTAAAGAATGATGGCTGGCTCATCCGCCTCCCGCAGATGGCTGCGCTGGTACTGCTGGCAGCAGACGCTGCGGGTTGGCTGCTGGCCGGACAGCCCATGTTGTGGCTGCTCATGCCCATTCATATCACCGTCATTGCCAGCATTCTGGCAGCATTCCATACCCTCATGGTCTCCTATAAAAAGAACCACAGCAGCGAGGTGAGGAACATCCTGCTGGCTTTCGGCGCGCTGGCAGCGGGTACTCTGCTTGCGCTGGCGACCTTCTACAGCGGCTACCGGGACCGGACTTACGCCGTGTGCTACTGCGCCGGTCTGCTGGGATTTCTGGTGATGCTGGGCCGCATCGTGCTCCACCGCATCCGGCAGGCCAGCGACGAACAGGCCCAGCTGGAAAACTACAAAAATCTGGCCTACGTCGACTCGCTGACCGGGCTTTTCAACTATACGGCCTTCAAGTATATGAAGTCCCGCTGGCCCGAGCGCACGGACTGGACCTACATCGTTATGGACATCAACTGGCTCAAGCAGACCAACGACCAATACGGCCACCGTGCCGGTGACGAACTGCTCTGCTGTGCGGCCCGCTGCATCCGGGAGGCCTTTTACCGGGCCGAGGACTGCTTCCGCATCGGCGGCGATGAGTTCGCGGTCATTGCGGCTGCGACGGATGAGGACGCTGTGAAGGCAGCAGTCGAAACGCTCCGGCGGCTGTGCGCGGAGTGGGATGCGAAGGAAGAGTATCCCGTCTCCATCGCAGTGGGCTATGCCATGCAGGCAGGCCGCACCATGACGGCGGACGAGCTGTTCATGGAAGCTGACGCTGCGATGTATCGGAACAAAGCCGAGATCAAAAAGGCTGTGGGCGGCATCAGCCGCTGAATAAAACAAGAACGCACTTCACCGATGAAAGCGATCGGTGAGGTGCGTTTTGCTTCGTCAGAAAGAGAAACCGGAAAAATAGAGGTGCTCCACCGTTTCCTTTTCGGCGGCGGAGAGAGACGTGTCTGCGGCCATGGCGGCGCGGATACTTTCCTGGGTATCCGGGTAGGAGTTGAAGGTGATGCAGGCTGTTTCGCTGTCGGCATCGAAGTGGAGGGCGTCGCGGTCTTGCGGCGTCCAGACGCCCCAGCCCGGGGAGCCGCTGGTCATGAAGCCGGCAAGCGCCTGTTTCAGCCGGGCCGAAAGGGCCTGCGCACCTGCTGAAGACAAATCAGCACAGGCAGAATAGCTGCTTTCGGACGAGAAGAGCGCCAGCGGCAGGCCGTGGAAGGAGCCGAGGCCCGGGACAGCCGTCTGACTGTCGGCCCCGCCGTAGTCGATGAGGCCCAGCCAGACCGGAGCACTGCCGCCCAGCGCTTCGGCGACGGCTTCGGTGCTACTCCAGCGGCAGAGGGCTGAGCCGTATTTTACGGCATAGGCCCGAGCCGCGCTGGAAGCGGGCCGCAGGTCGTCCCGGACGAAGCCGCTGAATTCGGTGGCGCTGCTGAGCAGCAGGAGGGGGACGGCACTCCGGGCGTCCCGTGAGAGCACCACATCGTCTGCGTAGAGGATGGCTGGTTTGCCGAGGGCCGCAATGCGGGCCGGTTCGAGGCCGCAGAGCCATTCCCGGACGTCCGTCCCCGGCGTCAGCAGCCATTCGGCGGCGGAAGCCGTGTCAGCGAACCGCCCGTCTTCCACGGCCAGCGGCGCGAAATTTTCAGCCAGCTTCTGGGCGGCGGCGTCCGGGTCGGCGAGGAACAGTCCGCCGGAGATGGCGACGGCTTTCTGGAAGCGTTCGCGGAAGAGCGGACTGCCCGCAAGGGCTGCTGCCATCCGCCCGCCATCAGAGAAGCCGCAGAGGGTGATGTTGGCCCCGTCACCGCCGAAGTGGCGGATGTTGTCCCGCACCCAGTCCAGCGCCCGGAGGATGTCCAGCAGGGCAAAGTTTCCGGTGGCGTCTGGATCAGCAGTGAGGGCGGGCAGGCAGTTCCAGCCGAACAGCCCCAGCCGGTAGCTGAGGGCCACGAAGACGCAGCCGGTGTCCCGCACGAGTTCGCTGCCGGGCAGCTCAAGAGATGAGCCGGTGGCGGCACTGCCATGGAGATAGACGAGAACGGGCCGCTTTTTTGCCTCGGCGGCAGAATAGATGTCCAGCGTCAGACAGTCCTCGGTGCCGAGGGGGAAAGTGGTGTACTGGTAGGCCGCCGGTGCGGGGCTGGTGCAGTCCCGCACTGTGTGCCAGCGGGCGGGCTCCTGCGGCGCTGTCCAGCGGCTTTCACCCGTGGGTGCGGCACCGTAGGGGATGCCGTACCAGCAGAGCTGGCCGTTCCCTCTCGGCCCCTCACCGGGCCGTACTGGGTCTGGCAGAGAGGAGAGACAGGGGGAGAACAGGCCGTTTTCGGTTTCAGAAAAAGCCGCATCAGCCGGGAGGAGCGGGCTGGTGAGGGCCGCTGCGGCGGCTGCGCTTCCTTTGAGGAAGCTGCGGCGGGAAAAGCAATGTGTCATTCGATCTACCTCTTTATTACAATAGACAGATTATAACATGATTTGACAGGAAAACAACATCCTTATTTTTGCGGATCTGTAAAAATTTTTCTTGCTTTTTACGGTCGTTTCTGTTATACTAGCCCTGTTACCGCGATACGGGGCTGGGAGTATGCCCACTCGGGAGTACCGTTTTCCCGCTGCTGTGTCGCTGGCAAATAAAAATTTTATAAAGAGGTACTGTTACTATGAACAAGCAGGAAGTTATGGCCAAAGTCGCTCTGACCGAGAAGGACACTGGCTCTCCCGAAGTCCAGGTCGCTCTGCTGACCGCTCACATCAACGAGCTGAACGAGCACCTGAAGAAGAACCCTAACGATCACCACAGCCGCCGTGGTCTGATGAAGATGGTTGGCCGCCGCCGCAATCTGCTGGCCTACCTCCAGAAGAAGGACATCGAGCGTTACCGTGCTCTGATCGCAACTCTGGGTCTGCGTAAGTAATAGAAAACAGAGGGCAGGTACCGCAAAGGGTGCCTGCCCTTTGCTCTTTTATGTTGGATTTTCCCTTGTATCCCAGGCACTGGAACAAATAGGCCGCTGCTGCGTGTTGCAGCAGTAAATCGAGCGCCTGTGCCTTGGCACGGACGCTGGATTTATTGCTATGATGCGCGGCGGGCAGCCTTTTGGAATATCAAACGGACATAAGGAGGCAAACCAAATGGCAATCGAATTTGGTTCCCGCAAAGAAAACTTTGACAACTTCAAAGTTTACGAGACTACGCTGGCAGGCCGCCCCTTCAAGGTGGAAATGGGCAAGATGTGCGGCTTGTCCAACGCAAGCGCCCTCATCCGCTACGGCGAGACCTGCGTGATGTGCAACGTGGTCATGAGCCCCAAGCCCCGCGAGGGCGTCGATTTCTTCCCCTGAATGTGGAGTACGAGGAAAAGCTCTACGCCGCAGGCCGCATCCCCGGCAGCTTCATGCGCCGTGAGGGCCGCCCCGGCGAGCGCGCCATCCTGACCAGCCGCGTCGTGGACCGTCCCATGCGCCCCCTGTTCCCGAAGGAGATGCGCAACGACGTCTGCATCACCATGACCGTCATGAGCCTGGACCCCGACTGCAGCCCTGAGATCGCCGGCATGATCGGCGCTTCTCTGGTCACGGCTGTGTCCGAGATCCCCTGGAACGGCCCCATCGGCGGCGTGCAGGTGGGTCTGGTGGACGGCGAGATCGTCCTGAACCCCACCCAGGAGCAGCGCAAGAAGAGCGACCTGGCCCTGACCGTCGCCGCCACCATGGACAAGATCGTCATGATCGAGGCCGGTGCCAATGAGGTCGATGAGGACACCATGCTGAACGCCATCAAGGCCGCTCATGTGGAGATCAAGAAGGTCATCGGGTTCATCAACAGCATCGTGGCCGAGCGCGGCAAGCCGAAGATCGATTTCCAGGTCGTGGGCCTCGATATGGACGTGTTCCACGCCATCAAGGAGAAGTATCTCGACGACTTCAAGGCCGCCATGGATACCGACGACAAGAATGTGCGTGATGCCGCCCTGCTGCCCATCATGGACAAGATCGCTGAGGAGTACCCCGACCTGACCGAGGCCGACCTCGACCTCGTCAGCTACAAGATGCAGAAGTACGTCGTCCGCCGCTGGCTGCTGGATGAGGGCAAGCGTGTGGATGGCCGCGGCATCAACGAGATCCGTCCGCTGGCCGCAGAGGTCGGCATCCTGCCCCGTGTGCATGGCTCCGGTATGTTCACCCGCGGCCAGACGCAGGTGCTCACCACCTGCACCCTCGGCGGCACCAAGGACAACCAGCTCATGGATGACCTGACCGACGAGCAGACCAAGCGCTACATCCATCACTACAACTTCCCGCCGTACTCCGTCGGCGAGGCCCGCGCACCCCGCAGCCCCGGCCGCCGCGAAATCGGCCACGGCGCACTGGCGGAGCGCGCTCTCGTGCCTGTGCTGCCCTCTCTGGAAGAGTTCCCCTACACCATCCGCTGCGTGTCTGAGGTCCTGAGCTCCAATGGTTCTACCTCTCAGGCTTCCATCTGCGGCTCCACGCTGGCTCTGATGGACGCAGGCGTGCCCATCAAGGCTCCCGTCGCCGGTATCTCCTGCGGCCTCATCACTGAGGGCGACCGCTGGATGACCATGCTGGACATTCAGGGCGTCGAGGACTTCCACGGCGACATGGACTTCAAGGTCGGCGGCACCCGCAAGGGCATCACCGCCATCCAGATGGATATCAAGATCGACGGCCTGACCTACGACATCATCGCCGAGGCCTTCGAGAAGTGCCGCAAGGGCCGTCTGTACATCCTCGATGAGATCATCAAGCCCGTCATCGCAGAACCCCGCCACGAGCTGAGCCGCTGGGCCCCCAAGATGTTCAGCATGATGATCCCCACCGATAAGATCAAGGACGTCATCGGCAAGGGCGGCAAGGTCATTCAGGACATCTGCGCCACCTGCAACTGCAAGATCGACGTGCAGGAGGACGGTCATGTCTTCGTCTCTGCCGTGGATCAGGAGGACGCAAAGCGGGCCATCTTTACCATCAGGACCATCGTGGAAGACCCCGAGATCGGTGCCATCTACAAGGGCAAGGTCACCCGTCTGATGAACTTCGGTGCCTTTGTCGAGATCGCTCCGGGCAAGGAGGGCCTCGTCCACATCTCCAAGCTGGACACCAAGCGTGTCGAGCGCGTGGAAGATGTTGTTGCTGTGGGCGATGCCATCGTCGTCAAGGTGACTGACATCGACCAGCAGGGCCGCATCAACCTGAGCCGCCGCGACGCCATCCTGGCTCTGGGCCAAGAAGGCACAGCAGGAGCAGGGCTGATAGATCAGCTTCTGAATATGCCCCCGCGCACACAGCGCGGGGGCATATTTTGTCTCATGGGCGAAGGATCTTCAATTCCCTACTGAAAAAGTTTGTTTTAGGGGGTTGACAAATCCTGTCAAGACGAGTACAATAAACGCAATATCACAAAAATGGCTGTGAAGAGAAGAGTAAGCTTTCGCATGAGCCTTACCAGAAAGCCCGGAAGGTGGAAAAGGGCAGGAAACAGGGAGCCGAAAATGGTCTCGGAGCTGCGCGGACGACGAGCAAGAGCACTAGTCCGCGACGGGTGCGCCCGTTAAAGCGTCCGGCTGTAAGCAGAAAGAGTTTCTGCCGCAGTTTTGAGGCAGCGTCCGTGAGGATGCTGCGAACCAAGGTGGTACCACGGAAGTTTCAGGCCTCCGTCCTTGTGCAGCGCAGAGCTGGCAGGGACGGAGGCTTTTTTTGATGCTTTCCGCTCAAGGCGGGCGCGGACTGTGCCGCGCCGCCGCTGTACATTTATTGATCCAATAATAGAGAGGGAACAAAACTATGATTACTCGTCGTGATTTTCTGAAAGTTACTGGTGTTGCAGCCGCTGCTGCTGCCCTGACCGCCTGCGGCGGCTCTTCCTCCACCGCAAGCTCTGCTGCTTCCGGCGCTGCTTCTTCTGAGGCTGCTTCCGCTGCAGCAAAGCTGGACAAGGTGAAGGTCGCTGTCCCCAACGACACCACCAACGAGGCCCGTGCTCTGACCCTGCTGGAGAAGAACGGCTTCTTCAAGCTGAAGGCTGACGCCGGCCTGACCGCCACCAAGAACGACATCGAGGAGAACCCCCTGAATGTCACCGTCGATGAGGTCGAGGCTGCTCAGGTGCCCAACGTCCTGCAGGATGAGGACTACGCAGTCATCAACTCCAACTACGCCATCTCCGCTGGTCTGGACCCCATGACCGACGCTCTGGCAATGGAGGACGGCTCTTCTGCTTACGTCAATGTTCTGGTCTGCAAGGAGGGCAATGAGAACGAGCCCAAGATCAAGGCTCTCGTCGCCGCTCTGCAGAGCCAGCAGGTCAAGGACTTCATGGATGAGAACTACAAGGGCGCTGTCGTCTCCGTCGTCGAGACCCCGACCGATGGCTATGACGCTTCCATCGACTACGATGCACTGAACGGCGAGACCGTCAGCTGCGCTGCTACTCCCGCTCCCCACTGCGAGGTCCTGGAGGTCTGCAAGGACATTCTGGCTGCTAAGGGCATCACTCTGGACATCCAGGAGTACGACGACTATGTGATCCCCAACACCATCGTCGAGGACGGCCAGTGCGACACCAACTACTTCCAGCATCAGCCGTATCTGGACAACTTCAACGAGGAGAAGGGTACCCATCTGGTGACGGTCGCCGGCATCCACGTCGAGCCGATGGGCATCTACGGCGGCAAGCAGGACAGCCTTGCCCCCATCGAGGGTTGAGCTTTACCAACTAAGGAGTAAATCGTGATCGAGATCAAACACCTTTCCAAGACTTTCCAGATGAAGGACGGCGCAGTGAATGCGCTGAAGGACATCGACCTGACTATCCCCGATGGCTCCATCTACGGCATCATCGGTATGTCGGGTGCGGGCAAATCAACACTGGTACGCTGCATCAACCTGCTGGAGCGCCCCACCGAGGGCAGCGTCGTCATCGACGGCACCGCGATGGAGACCCTGTCTCCCGCCGCCCTGCGGGAGCGCCGCCGGGACATCACCATGATCTTCCAGCAGTTCAACCTGCTGATGCAGCGCAGCTGCCTGAAGAACATCTGCTTCCCGATGGAGCTTGCGGGCGTGAAGAAGGCCGATGCCGAAAAGCGCGCAAAGGAGCTGCTGGAAATGGTGGGCCTGCCCGATAAGGCCAACGCCTACCCCGCCCAGCTCTCCGGCGGCCAGAAGCAGCGCATCGCCATCGCCCGTGCGCTGGCCACCAACCCCAAAGTCCTGCTCTGCGATGAGGCCACCAGTGCGCTGGACCCCAACACGACCCACGCCATCCTGACCCTCATCAAGGACATCAACAAGAAGCTGGGCATCACCGTGGTGGTCATCACCCACCAGATGAGCGTCGTGGAAGAAATCTGCGACTCCGTTGCCATTCTGGACGGCGGCGTGGTCGTGGAGCAGGGTGAGGTGCGCGAGATCTTTGCAAATCCCAAGACGGCTGCGGCCAGGCGCCTTGTCGCCCCCAACGGCGGCAGCGCGGCCCGCGACCTCTCGAGCTTTGCGCCCGACGACCACGTCGTGCGTGTGACCTTTAACGGCTCGTCCGCCGCAAAGCCGCTGGTGGCGAGCCTTGCAGCGGAGAAGGGCATCCTTGTGTCGGTGCTCAGCGCCGACACCCGCGACCTGAGCGGCCAGTGCTATGGCTCGATGCTGCTCAAGCTTCCCCGCGATACCGAACAGGCAAAGCAGGCTGTGCGCTATATGCGCAGCCAGAATGGTGTGACCGTTGAGGAGGTGACCGGAGAATGAGCTTTGCAGATTATGGCTTCGCCATCTGGGAGACGTTCTATGTGACCGTCCTCTCCACGGCATTTTCTCTGGTGCTGGGCCTGCCGCTGGGCGTTCTGCTGGTGGCGGGCGACAAGGACGGCGTGCTGCCCCTGCCGGGCTGGCTGATGCACATTCTGAACATCATCATCAACATCCTGCGCAGCGTGCCGTTCCTGATTTTGATGATCTGCGTCTTCCCGCTGACCCGCGCCATCGTGGGTACCACCGTCGGCACCAAGGCCACCATCGTTCCGCTGGTGGTCGCGGCCTTCCCCTTCGTGGCCCGTCTGGTGGAAACCAGTCTGCGTGAGCTGGACGAGGGCGTCGTGGAAGCTGCCCAGAGCATGGGCGCGACTCCCTTCCAGATCATCACCAAGGTCATGATCCCCGAGTGCCTGCCCGGCCTCATTTCCAGCATGACCACTGCCCTGACCACCATCCTCGGCTACTCGGCCATGTCCGGCGTCATCGGCGGCGGCGGTCTAGGCAAGATCGCCCTGTCCTACGGCTACTACCGCTACCAGACCAACATCATGATCGTCTGCGTCGTGCTGCTGGTGCTCATGGTGCAGGTGTTCCAGACTGTCGGTACCTTCTGGGCGACCAGGAGCGATAAGCGGCTGAGAAAGTAAGTTTCTGCTTCCGGCAGGGAATAAAATTTAACGAATCGATTCCCCGCAGGAGGCTCATGCTCCTGCGGGGAATTGTGCTATACAGACAAACCCAGTAAAGGAGTATGTTGCAATGAACCGTGATACCATCTGCGTGCAGGGCGGCTACACCCCCGGCAACGGCGAACCCCGCCAGATCCCCATCATCCAGTCCACTACGTTCAAGTACGCTACCAGCGAGGACATGGGCAAGCTGTTCGACCTCGAGGCCGACGGCTACTTCTACTCCCGCCTGCAGAACCCCACCTGCGACATGGTGGCGAAAAAGATCTGTGAGCTGGAAGGCGGCACCGCCGCCATGCTGACGTCCAGCGGTCAGGCCGCCAACTTCTTTGCGCTGTTCAATCTCTGCGAGGCAGGCGACCACATCGTGGCGTCCAGCACCATCTACGGCGGCACCTTCAACCTTATCTCCGTCACCATGAAGAAGATGGGCATTACCGCCACCTTCGTGGATCCGCTGTGCAGCGAGGAAGAGCTGGATGCCGCCTTCCAGCCCAACACCAAGGTCGTGTTTGGTGAAACCATCGCTAACCCTGCCCTCACCGTGCTGGACATCGAAAAGTTCGCCAAGGCCGCACACGCCCACGGCGTACCGCTCATCGTGGACAACACCTTCCCCACGCCGGTCAACTGCCGCCCCTTCGAGTGGGGCGCCGACATCGTGACCCATTCCACCACCAAGTATATGGACGGCCATGGCGCTGTGCTGGGCGGTGCCATCGTGGACGGCGGCAAGTTCGACTGGATGGCCCACGCCGACAAGTTCCCCGGCCTGTGTACTCCTGATGAGAGCTATCATGGCATCACCTACGCGGAGCGCTTTCGGCAAAGAGGGGCTTTCATCACCAAGGCCACCGCACAGCTCATGCGCGACTTCGGCTCGATGCAGTCCCCCATGACCGACTATATGCTGAACCTCGGCCTTGAGAGCCTCCACGTCCGGATGCAGCGCCACTGTGCCAACGGCATGGCCGTCGCAAAGTTCCTTGAGGCTCACCCCAAGGTGGCTTACGTCAACTACTGCGGCCTCGAGTCCAGCCCCTACCATGCACTGGCCGAGAAGTATCTGCCGAACGGCAGCTGCGGCGTCGTTTCCTTCGGTCTGGCCGGCGGCCGCGAAGCCGCCAGCACCTTTATGAAGGAGTTGAAGCTTGCCGCCATTGAGACGCACGTTGCCGATGCCCGCACCTGCTGCTTGAACCCGGCTTCCAGCACCCATCGCCAGATGAACGACGAGCAGCTGGCCGCCGCCGGTGTGCCTGCTGAGCTGGGGCGGATGAGCTGCGGCCTCGAGAGCAGCGAAGACCTCATCGCCGATATTGCACAGGCGCTGGATAAGATTTAAGAAACACGGTCAGCGCCATCTGCCGGTTTCGGCCCCTTCCCGTGAAAAAAGCGTCTCCGGATGCAGATAAAAACTTCCCGCTAAAACCGTCAAAAGGAGCAACGATGCTATGCCGCTGATCATCCCCAAGACTCTTCCCGCCTACGATGCCCTCTACGAGGAAAACGTCTTCGTCATGCACCGGGAACGGGCGCTCTCCCAGCACATCCGTCCGCTGGAGATCCTCATCCTGAACCTCATGCCGACCAAGATCGCCACTGAGACTCAGATCGCCCGCCTGCTGGCCAATACGCCCATTCAGGTCCACATGACCCTGCTGCAGACGGCCAGCCATGCGGCGACCCATGTCTCTGCGGCCCACCTCGAGGCGTTTTATAAGACCTTCGACGAGGTGAAGAACAACCGCTATGACGGCATGATCATCACCGGTGCGCCTGTGGAGAAAATAGACTTCGAACAGGTGGACTACTGGCAGGAGCTGTGCGAGATCATGGACTTCAGTGAGACGAACGTCTACTCCACCCTTCATGTCTGCTGGGGCGCACAGGCGGGACTTTATTATCACTATGGCATCCGCAAGCAGCTTCTCGACCAGAAGATGTTCGGCGTCTTCGAGCATAAGGTCACCCGGCCCTCGAACCCGCTGGTGCGCGGCTTCGACGAGGTGTTCTACGCCCCTCATTCCCGCCACACCAGCATTCGCCGGGAAGATGTGCTCAACTGCCGCGCCCTCCGCATCCTGGCCGAGAGCGACGAGGCAGGCCCGTTCCTCATGAGCACCGAAAATGGCCGCCAGATCTTTGTCACCGGCCACCCGGAGTATGACAAGTACACGCTGGACGCCGAGTACAAGCGGGATGTGGGCAAGGGCCTGCCCATTGCAGTGCCCAAGAATTACTACCCCAACGACGACCCGGAGCAGCCGCCCCTCTTCCGCTGGCGTGCCCACGCCCACCTGCTGTATGAGAACTGGCTGAACTACTACGTCTACCAGAACACGCCCTACGACCTGGGCGCGATCAGCAAGGTGGAGCACGAGGAAGAATAAGATCAGCCCTCTCCGTCTGGTGAGGAGGGGACATTTTTGCAAGGAGAATACTTATGGGAATCGAAGCAAAATGGAAGAGCCGGGGCATCCGGGTGGGCAAACTGCCCTGCGGGCCGCTGGACAAGATAAGCGATGTGCCGGGCGTGACGGTGGGCCACTGCACACTGGCGGACGGCGAGGTCCAGACCGGCGTGACCGCGCTGCTGCCCCATCAGGGCGATATTTTCCACGATAAAGTGATGGCGGCCAGCCATGTCATCAACGGCTTCGGCAAGACCACCGGCCTGGTTCAGATCGACGAGCTGGGCACGCTGGAAACGCCCATCCTCTTCACCAATACCCTCAGCGTAGGTACGGTGGAGACAGCGCTGGTGAAGTATATCTGGATAAGAACCCCGACATCTGCGAGACCACCGGCAGCGTCAACCCGGTGGTCTGCGAGTGCAACGACAGCGGCCTCAACGACATCCGGGGCCTCCACGTCACAGAAGAAAACGTGAGGGCCGCGCTGGCCGACTGCCGCGCCGATTTCGCTGAGGGCGCTGTGGGCGCGGGCCGGGGAATGCGCTGCCACGGCCTGAAGGGCGGCATCGGCTCGGCCTCCCGTGTGGTGGAGCTGGACGGGAAACCGTACACCATCGGTGCGCTGGTGCTCTCCAACCACGCCGTCTTCGATGACCTCGTAGTGGCAGGCACCCCCATCCAGAGCCTGCTGGACGCCCACATCCCGCCCCACGAGGACAAGGGCTCCATCATCACGGTGCTGGCGACGGACATCCCCTTGAGTGAGCGCCAGCTGCGGCGGCTCTGCCACCGGGCGCTGGTGGGCCTGTCCCGCACCGGCTCTTTCTGCGGCAACGGCTCCGGTGAGATCGTCATTGCTTCACCACTGCCAACCGGGTGCCGCACTACTCCGAAAAGGCCATCCTGCCGATGGGACTATGCTCCACGACGACGCCATCAATCCGCTGTTCCGGGCGGTGGCCGAGTGCGTGGAGGAAAGTGTGCTGAGCAGTCTGCTCCATGCCGAGACGGTCACAGGCTATCATGGCCGGACGGTCAGATGTCTGAGTGATCTGCTCGACGAGAAATAAAAAAATGGGAAGCACTTTTTGTGCTTCCCATTTTTCATAGTATTATCTGCGGGGCTTCCGCGTCGGCTTTTTCTTCCGCACGCTGTAGCCGAAGGTCCCCAGCTTTTTGCCCAGAGCCAGATATTCGCCGTGGCTGTAGACGATGAGCCTGGCCTTGTCGAGGCAGAGCTTACCGTTCTCGTCCAGCAGGCTCTCGTCCACGTCGCAGGCCACTACTTCGGCGAGGAAGAGGTCGTGGCTGCCCAGTGGGATGACCTGCGTGACCCTGCACTCGAGGTTGACGGGGCTTTCTTCGGATGGGGCAGTCCGTCAGCACCGAGCCGGGGGCAGAATGGAGTTTGCAGGCTGCGAATTTATCGAAGTCCCGGCCGCTCCTGACGCCGCACCAGTCCACTGACTTCACCAGTGCCTCGGTGGGCAGGTTGATGGCAAACTGGCCGCTCTCCCTGATGAGGTGGTGGCTGTATCGCTCGGGGCGGACGCTGATGGATACCATGCTGGGCTGGGTGCAGATGGTGCCGGTCCAGCCGATGGTGATGAGGTTGGGCTTATCCAGTCCGCCGCAGGAGACCAGCACCGGCGGCTCCGGGTTCAGGAGGGTGCTGCCTTTCCAGCTCTGTTTGCTCATCCGTGATACTTCCTTTCGTAGGGAGCCCATGTGCGCTCGCTGATGATGTAGCGGGGGCGGGCCTTGGTCTCCATATAGATTTTGCCGACGTATTCGCCGATGACGCCCAGACACACCAGCTGGACGCCGCCCATGAAGCAGACGATGCAGATGGTGGAGGCCCAGCCCGCCACGGCGCTGCCCAGAACAGCCTGCACGATGGCCCAGATGACACCGATGAAGCTGATGAGGCTGACCACGATGCCTGCGCCGGTGATGAGGCGGATGGGCTTGTTCGACAGGCTGGTGATGCCGTCGAAGGCGAGGGCCAGCATCTTGCTGAGGGGATAGTGGCTCTCGCCGGCCAGACGCTCGTGGCGCTCGTAGTAGACGGTGTCGCTGGGGTAGCCCACCAGCGGCACCATGCCTCGCAGGAAGATGTTCACCTCGCGGTAGTCGGCGAAGCTTTCCAGCACCCGGGTGCTGATGAGCCGGTAGTCGGCGTGGTTGAAGACGATGTCTGCGCCCAGCGCGTTCATCACATGGTAGAAGCCCTCGGCGGTGAACCGCTTGAAGAAGGTGTCGGTGTCCCGGCGGCTGCGCACACCGTAGACTACCTCGGCGCCGTCGAGATACTTTTGACCATCTCATCCATGGCGTTGATGTCGTCCTGACCGTCGCAGTCGATGGAGATGGTGATGTCGCAGCTGCCGCTGTGGAGCGCCTCCATCAGCCCGGCCAGCACGGCGTTCTGGTGGCCGCGGTTCCGGCTCTGGGAGATGCCGATGAAGTGATCATCCTCAGAGGCGAACTTCTGGATAAGGGACCAGGTGGCGTCGCGGGAGCCATCGTTGACGAAGAGCACCCGGCTCTTCTCGCTGATAAGGCCCGCTGCGGCGAGGTCGTTTATCTTTTTTTTCAGGAACAGGGGGGCTGTGATGGGCAGAACCTGTTCTTCATTGTAGCAGGGAATGACGATCCATAAAATCGGTTTGGACATAATGGAGTTCTCCTTCTATATAAGGCTCTCCCACTGGGAGAGGCTGTTACAGCACCATGTGCCGCAGCGCGTCCGGTTCCAGCAGCTTGAAGCTGCTCTTATAGGTCTCGAGCAGGCCGTCCCGCTGCATCAGGCTCAGCTCCCGGGAGAGGGCGCTGCGGTCGCAGTTGAGGTAGTCGGCCAGCTGGATGCGGGAGTAGGGGACGGTGAAGGTGAGGCTGTGATGCGCCTCGGCCTCACTGAGCAGGTAGGCGCACACCTTGGCCCGCAGGCTCTTGAGCAGCAGCAGGTCTACCCGGCGGGAGAGCAGGAAGTATTTGTCGCTGATGGTGCGCACAAGGTTCTGCAGCACCCGCTGGCGGGCCGGGTCGGCCCCGGGCAGCAGAAGCTTCTCGTAAGGCACCAACAGCACCTCGCAGGGGGCTGAGGCCATCACCGTCACCGGGCTGGAAAGGCTCGAGCCGCCCAGCACATCGCCGAACACACCGCCCGGCCCCATCTGGCTGATGGGCAGACGCACCCCGCTGGCGGCGGAATGATAGGCCTCGATGGCACCGGAGAGCACCACGCCCACCCGGCGGTTCGGCTGTCCGGCCAGCACGAGGGTCTCGCCCCGGCTGTAGGTGCGCAATACGGCCCCCACTTCGCCCAGCAGGACCCGGAGCGCTTCGGCTTCCAGCCCGGCGAACAGAGAGGTGGATTGTAACAGCGGAAGATAATTTTCCATACCCATTCCGTGAGGTTTTCCCCGGGCCCTCACCGCCCTTCTGCGATTCCGTTGCGTGTGCAACGGTATTTTTTCTCTTATTATAGTAAACTTGAGGGCGTAAAGCAAATGGTTTTGCAAATTTTTTGCGGGAAAATTTCTCCCAATGAAAGTGAGGAGCTAAATCCTATGAAAAAACTGACATCTCTGCTGCTGTCGCTGGTGCTGATGGTCAGCGTGCTGGCCTGCGGCGCATCGGCCAAAACGAGCCCAAAGTGCGCATCGCCGGCCTGAAAGGCCCCACCACCATGGGCCTCGTCAATCTGCTGAGCATGGAGAAGGACGGCACGGCTTCCCTCGACTATGACCTGCAGCTCTACGGCGCTGCCGATGAGATTGTGCCGAAGCTCATCAAGGGCGAACTCGATATGGCCGCTATCCCGGCCAACCTAGCCGCGACCCTCTACCAGAAGACGAACGGCGGCATCCAGGTCATGGCCGTCAACACGCTGGGCGTCCTCTACGTCGTGGAGAAGGGCAATACCGTCCACAGCTTCGCCGACCTCAGGGGCCGCACCATCCTCTCCACCGGCAAAGGCACGACGCCTGAGTACGTCCTGCGCTATCTGCTCAGGAAGAACGGCCTCGACCCCGACAAGGACGTGAAGATCGAATACTACAGCGAGGCTTCCGAGGTCACGGCCCAGATGGCCGCTGCCAGGAAGGATGCCATCGCCGTCCTGCCTCAGCCCTACGTCACCGCTGCCCAGATGAAGGACAGCGGCCTCCGCGTCGTCCTCGACCTGACCAGGGAATGGAACAAAGTCTGTGACACCCAGCTCATCACCGGCGTCACCGTGGTGCGCACCGAGTACGCAAAGCAGAATCCCAATGTCATCGCAGCTTTCCTGACCGACTACCAGAAGAGTGTCAAGGCGGCCAACGAGGACATCGACGGCACCGCCGCCCTCTGTGAGAAAGTCGGCGCGGTGGCCAAGGCTGCTATCGCCAAGAAGGCCCTGCCCAAGTGCAACATCGTTTACCGCAACGGTCAGGAGATGAAGAAAGACATCTCTGCCTACCTGCAGGTGCTCTACGATGCATCTCCCGCCGCCGTGGGCGGCAAGCTGCCGGACGATAACTTCTACTACACCGAGCCGTCCGTCCGTGCGCAAGGTCATGGCGGCGATCCGCAATTCCGCAAAGTAAGCTTTGAAATAAAGAAGGGGCTGCTGCACATCGTTTTAGCCGAAAGTGCAGCAGCCCCTTTCTTAGATCAGAAGGCCCGCACCGATGCCGATGAGGGCCGGCAGCAGCCAGCCAAAGCCGAGGCTGCTCAGGGGCAGAGCGTTCATCAAGGTGGAGAGGGGGCCGAAGGGCAGGGCGGCAGGGATGCTCTGGATGGCCGTGAAGAGGATGCTCAGCCGCCAGACCGATGTCCGCTGGAACCGTCCGGGCAGGAACTCCACCACGATGAGGATGATGGCGATGGGGTAGATGGCGTTCAGCACCGGAACGGAAAGGCTCAGGATGCCCGCAAGGCCGATGTTCGCCAGCAGCATGCTCATCAGCGCGAAGAAGGCTGCAATGGCGGGGTAGGCAGCCGGGGCAGAAGCTCGTGGAAGTATTCGCCTACGCTGGCGATGAGGCCGACACAGGTGTTGAAGCAGGCGATGACGAAGATGGCGGCCAGAAGCACCTGTCCTACCCGGCCAAACAGGCCGTCGGCCAGTGCCGTCAGGACGGCGGCACCGGTGTCGCTGCCGGGGAAGGCAGCACCCGAGATGCCGCCGATGTGGGTCAGCATGGCGTAGACCACCAGCAGCATCCCGCCCGCGATGAACCCGGCCCGGATGGTGCCGCGCCGGACGGCAGCTTCTTCCGTGATGCCCACCGCCTGAAGGTTCAGCGCGATGACCGCGCCGAAGTTGAGCGCTGCCAGCGCGTCCATGGTCTGATAGCCGTCCAGCACGCCCTGTGCGGCGGGGAGGGCGGCGTAAGCCTCGGCAGGCGTGCCGTAGCCGGGCGCGGCCGGACGGAGGATGCAGCCCGCGAACAACACCACGATGAGCACCAGCAGGGCAGGGCAGAGGATGCGGCCCAGCCGCTGGGTCAGCTTTTCGGGCTTGAGAGCCACGAAGTACGCCGCAGCAAAGAACACAAGGGAGTAGATGAACTGTCCCGGTGTGCTCCGCCCCACCAGCGGCGTCAGCATCTCAAACGAGGTGCTGGCCGTGCGGGGGATCGCGAGGCAGGGACCGATGGACAGATAGACCAGCACAGCGAACACCTGTGCGAAGTGGGGATGGACCCGCCCGGCCAGCGCAGGCAGACCGCCTGCCCGGGCCACTGCTGCCACGCCCGCGATGGGCAGGCCGATGGCGCTGACGGCAAAGCCCACAAAAGCGAGCCAGAGCGCCGTCCCGGCCTGTGCGCCGAGGAAGGGCGGGAAGATGAGGTTGCCTGCCCCGAAGAACATCGAGAACAGGGTGAACCCCACCAGAAGGAGCTTTTTGCCCCGGAGGGCCTGAGCGGAATCGTGCATGGTCATCTCTCCCATCTGTGCGCGGAGGCACGTAGAATAAGGATTACTTTATTCCAGTGTAGTGTTTTATGACCTTCATGTCAAGAGAAGAAAAGATGAAGGATTGTATTCTCATACATGATGTGATATTCTGAAAGCGAGAAAATGAACAGGAGCAAAGAAATACATGGATAAAACAAAAAAACGCCGCATTCAAATTTTGGCGGCGTCGGTGTTCTGGCTGGGCGTCTGGCAGGCGGCAGCTGTGGCCATCGGGCAGGAAGTCTTTCTTGTCTCGCCGGTGCAGGCCATCGGTACGCTGGTGGAGCTGCTGCCTCAGGCTGAGTTCTGGCAGCGCATCGGTTTTAGCGCCGGGCGCATCCTGCTGGGCTTCGGGCTGGGCGTTCTGTCCAGCGCGGTGCTGGCGGTAGCCGCCGAAAAGTGGGAGTGGGTGGACGCCCTTCTCGCCCCCGTGATGCAGCTGGTCAAGGCTACTCCGGTGGCGAGCTTCATCATTCTGGCGCTGGTGTGGGTCAGCGGCTCGTCGCTGTCCGTCCTGATCAGCTTTCTGATGGTGCTGCCCGTCCTCTACAGCGCAGTGCGCACCGGCATCGGGAGTGCTGACCGCCAGCTTCTCGAAATGGCGCAGGTGTTCCGTCTGCCTCTGGGGCGGCGTCTGCGGGCGGTCTGGCTCCCGGCGGTGCTGCCCGCGTTCCGGCAGGGGTGCAGCGTAGCGCTGGGCATCTGCTGGAAGAGCGGCGTAGCAGCAGAGGTCATCGGCCTGCCGGACGGCAGCATCGGCGACGCGCTTTACCGGGCAAAAATTACCCTTTCCACCGGGGAGCTGTTTGCCTGGACCTTCGTCATCATCCTGTTGAGCGCCGTATTCGAAAAGCTGTTCCTCGCTCTGCTGGATAAAGCGGTGGCGGCTGTTCTGGGCGAAGAGGGGGCTGAAAAATGAGTGGAACCAACAACAAACTGGAAATAAAGAATCTGTCTAAACGATTCGGAGAGAAGATCCTCTTCGAGAACCTCTCGCTTACTGTGGACGGCCCGGCGGTGCTCTGGGCGCCAAGCGGCTGGGGCAAGACGACCCTGCTCCGCATCCTGATGGGGCTGGAAGCGCCCACCTCCGGCAGCGTGGAGGGCGTGGGCCGGGTCGGCGCGGTCTTTCAGGAAGACAGGCTCTGCCCCCAGCTGACCGCCGAAGAGAATGTGGCGCTGGTGCTGACCGCAGAACAGTACAAGGTCAAAACACAATACAAAGAGCAGATACGAGACGATATTATACGATTAGGACTGGATGGCGAGGCCCTTGCTCTGCCTGCCCGGAAGCTCTCCGGCGGACAGAAGCGCCGCACTGCCTTGCTGCGCGCTCTCTGGGCCGAGAGCGACACGCTTCTGTTGGATGAGCCCTTCACCGGCATGGACCCCGCCGCCATGAAAAAAGCCGCAGCCATGCTCAAGGCACGCTGCGGCGCAAAGCCCACCCTGCTGGCGACCCATGATCAAGAAGCCATCCGGGAGCTGGGGTGGAAAATGATCGAACTGGGCTGAAACGAAAGGAGCCTGACCATGGAGAAAAAAAGACGAGCTGCCTGCTCTGCGTTCTTACCGCGCTGCTTCTCACTGTGCTCTATCTCTGGGCGGCCCTCCGCCCGGGCGTCTGGCTGCGGGATGCCTTTTTGTATCGTCAGGCCGACGGCAGCTTTTCGGGCAGGGATGCGTATGCCGCCTACACCATGCGGGTTGCTCAGACGGAAAACGGTGCGGAAGTGGAGTTCACGATGGACGGAGAGACGCGGAGCTATCGGCTCGAATCGAAAGCCGAGGGCATGAGCGACCCGGGCGTGAAAATTGAGCAGAACGGAGTGGTCATTTTTACCGGGACCGCGCTGGGCGACCCCGGCGACGCCATCCTGTGGCGGGAAGACGATGGGGACCTGGCCGACGAGGTGAATGTCATCGTCAACGGCGAATACCAGAGATCCGACCTCTGGCCCAGCTGTAACTGGCTCTATCATGTGGCCGTCGGCGGGCGGCGGGAGACCCGGGGCAGCATGGCGTTCCTGCTGCCGATCGGGGCGCTGGCGGTGCTCCTTGTGCTGGATGTCCGGTTCCCGCTGCTGTTCTGGAACCTCCGCCACGGGCTGGAAGTGTACGGCGGTGAGCCCACCGACTGGTATTACGCGATGCAGAGGGTGAGCCGCATTACCAGCATTATCGGTGTTTTTGTGCTGGCGGCGATGAGCTTTGCTGTTCACTGAGGCTCACAGCAGCTCGGCAAGGATGCTGTTCTGTACGATGAGCCCGGCAGGTGTGAGGGCGAGGGTGTGGCCGTCAAAGTTGGCGTAGCCGCTCTTCACGCAGTTTTTCACAAAGGCCAGCTGTGCGGTGGAAAACTCCCTGCCATAGCGTTTTTTGTATTCGTCGAGGCTCAGACCTTTGCGCAGACGCAGCTGCAGGATGAGATAATCCTCCGCACCGCAGCCGCCGTCCATGACGGGCGCGGCCTCGTCCCGCAGAAAGGCTTCGGTGTCGGCGGGGTAGTAGAACCGTTTCCGCCCATGCAGGAGTGGGCCGCAGGGCCGATGCCCAGATAGTCGCCGCAGTCCCAGTAGATGAGGTTGTGCTTTCCCTCATAGCCCGGGCGGGCGAAGTTGGAGATCTCATATTGCCGGTAGCCATGATGTTCCAGCTGCTCGACGGCGTAGAGGTAGAAGTCTGCCGCCTCATCGGAGGTGGGCAGACCCTCGGGCGGCGTCCGGCCAAAGGCGGAGTCGGGCTCGATCTTCAAGAGGTAGGCAGAAATGTGGGCCGCGCCGCCATCCTCGATCAGATCCAGCGTCTCGTCGAACTCGGTCTGCGTATAATGGGGCAGGGCCAGCATGATGTCGCCGCTGATGTTCTCGAACCCGGCACGGCGTGCGGCGGCGAAAGCGGCCCGCGCCTGCTTTGCCGTGTGGGGGCGGCCCAGCGTCTTGAGCTGACTGTCCCGGGCCGACTGGACGCCGAAGGAGATGCGGTTGACGCCCGCCTCCCGGAATGCCCGGAGAGAGTCTTCGGTCACGGTCTCAGGGTTGGCTTCCAGCGTGATCTCGGCCCCGGGCAGGGGCTGTGCGGCGGCGTCGATGAGCCGGGCGGCGTCTGCCGGATCCAGCAGGCTGGGCGTTCCGCCGCCGAAATAAAGGGTGTCCGGCCGCAGGGGCGCGTCCGGCGCAAACCGGGAGAGTTCCCGCTAAAAGGGCGTCCACATAGGCCGGGGGACGCCGCGCTGGCCGGGGGCAGAGTAAAAATCACAGTACCGGCATTTGGAAAAACAGTAAGGAATATGCAGATAAAGTCCGAGGGACATCAAATATCACAGCCTTTTTCATGAATCGTTCATTTCTATGCAGTATACTATATTTCGTAGACCGGGGCAAGGCCGAGACCGATGCCCTGATTTTGAATGGAGGATTCCTTATGGATTACAACAACTATGACCGCGGCTATGCGGAGCCTTCGATGAGCGCATCGGACTATATGACCCGCACCTACCGCTGGATGGCCGGCGGCCTGCTCGTCACCTTCGCAATAGCCTATATCACGGCGACCACCCCGCTCATTTATCTGGTCGATTCGCTTTACTTCCTGCTTACTATCGGTGAGCTGGCACTGGTGTTCATGCTCAGCGCCCGGGTGCAGAAGATGTCCATCGACGGAGCAAGAGCCGCGTTCTTCGGATACGCCATCCTGAACGGCATGGTCCTGAGTTACTACTTCCTGATGTTCTCGGTAGGCACGCTGGTAATGGCCTTCCTCGCCACGGCGGTCTACTTCGGCCTCATGGCTGTGTACGGCACCACCACCCATAAAGACCTCACCGGCTGGGGTCCCCGCCTCATGATGGCTCTGGTGGCCATGATCGTCACCAGCCTCGTGGGTGCGCTCTTCGGCTTTGGCTTCGGTGCCTCGGTGCTCTACTGCGGCATCGGTCTGGTGGTGTTCATGCTGCTCACCGCCTATGATACCCAGAAGCTCCGCCAGATCTACGCCTACTATGCAGGCGACGCCGAGCTGGCCGAGAAGGCTTCCATCTACGGCGCACTGACCCTGTATCTGGATTTCATCAACATCTTCCTGTACGTCGTCCGCCTGCTGGGCATGAACAGCCGCAGCCGCAACAATTAAATCAAATTTTTCGTAGCCGCCGTGCAGAGCGTTTGCACGGCGGCTCTTTTTGTCAGAATGCCTGCTTTGGATCATGATAACTGTGCGATTTGCCAAAAATCGAGGAAAAGGTTGACAGAATGCGGGGGGGTAAAATTTGTGTGGTGATGCGGCAGACGATGTTTGCGGCAGCAGCACACAGAGCTTATTTTTATTGAGGAGGGGTTTCGAATGAAACTGTTCAAAAAGGTTCTCGCCGCAGCCCTCGCGGGCGTGCTGGCACTGTCCGTCCTGACGGGCTGTAACAACAACAGCAATAGTGTGGCTACCGTGAAAATGCTCGATGCGCTGAATGACTGGGCGAAGGTCTATGGTGTGGATACTACCTTCGAAAAAAGGGCAATAAAGAATTGCAGGAACAGGTAAACGCACTGGTGAAGACCGTGGATGAGGTCGGCAAGGGCATCGATTTTGGAGATGCCAAGGACTTCGATGATGTGTACAACGCCATTATGAAAGATAAAGCTGCAAGGCTGAAGCTGGGGGCTTGGGCAGCGAAGTTTACTCAAGCAAATGTTGGTGATGGTTCGCCGCTGTATGAGTGTGGCTTTGCCGATATTAGCGCAACGCTGTCTGCAAGTAGCAATAAGAACATTTACTATGCAGGTCAGCTGATGACTTCCATAGGCCCCATCAATGCTCCTGACACGGAGTGGGATAATGGTGAGCCTAATTGGACTGTGGGTGACAAATCTTATGTTGCCGTTGCGACCGGCGAGGTTGGCGGTAAGAAGTACATGATCGCGCTCTTCCAGACCACTGCTGTAACGAATCCGAAGTATCAGCCGGGTGACAATGGCATGGGCGAAGGTGCTAGTAAGGATTGAGCCTCAGCCGCAGCAATGCCCGCCCACTGAATCATGAACCCGTTAGGCCCCGGTCATCCGGGGCCTTTTTGTGTCCTTTCTAATAAAGGATGAATAAACCCCGCTCTGCCGCTCCAAACTACCACCAAAGAAACGATTCCGTACACAAAATGGATTGGAGTAACGAACGATGGAGCAATTCAGAAAGTTTTTGCGGGACAAAGCCTTTGCGCTGGTGCTTACCGCCTGCCTGCTGGCGGCGGCAGCGGCCGGTGTGTGGGCTGTGCGCACGGTGCGCAATGAGCTGAAGAAGGATCTGGACGCGGTGCGCAGCCCGTCCAGCACCGCCCCCGGCATCGACGAGGGCATCCACACATCGCCCGGCGTCGCCGGAGAGGAGGAAGCCGAATGGCAGCAGCAGAACGCACCCGCAGCAAACAGTGTGGCCAATGTGCCAAAAGCCGACAGCTCGTCCGGTGGGGCTGCGTCCTCTTCTGGTGCGCAGTCTGGGTCTGGTTCGGTGCGCGAACCCTCCGCGCTGCAAACCGAGTCCTTGCCTGCCAGCAGTTCGGCTGCGCCTGCCTCCACGCAGCCTGTCTCGGGGCGCGTCTTAAACAGCTACAGCGGCGATGAGCTGGTCTACAGCAAGACGCTGGGCGACTGGCGCACCCACAACGGTGTGGACTACGCCGCCAGCAGGGGCGCGGAAGTGACCGCCCCGGCGGCAGGCAAGGTGGTGGAGACCGGCACGGACGACAAGTGGGGGCCTGTGGTCGCCATTGAAGATGCTTCCGGCAGGGTCTGGCGGGTCTGCGGCACGACGGACGCCAAGGTGAAGAAGGGCGACACCGTCTCGGTCGGGCAGACCATCGGCAAGGTGGGCAGCGTGAGCTGCGAGTGTGCCGAGGAGAGCCACATCCACTTGGAAGTCATGGAGGGCGAAAAGTATCTCGACCCCATCAAGGCCATGAAATAAGCAAAATTTTCCGGGCAGGTGCAGCAGAACGCTGTACCTGCTTTTTTCACATTGCTTTTGGCGGTCGATTCTGGTATGATAAACTAGAATAAGTGTGAAGACAGAAGAAAAAGCGGAGGAAACGAAACATGAAGGTCTTAGTGGTAGGCGGCGGTGCTGCCGGCCTGATGGCGGCGGGCGCGGCCCTGCGGCAGGGGCATGAGGTGACGGTGCTGGAACATATGGAAAAACCGGCTCAGAAAATTCTCGTCACCGGCAAGGGCCGCTGTAATGTGACCAACGACTGCACCGCAGAGGAATTTCTGCACCATGTGCGGACGAACCCCCGCTTTCTGTTCTCGTCGCTGGGGGCGTTCCCACCCGCCAAGACGATGGAGCTGTTCGAGTCGCTCGGGGTGGAGCTGAAGGTGGAGCGGGGACGCCGGGTGTTCCCGGTGTCCGATAAGGCCGAAGAGATCCGGCAGGCCCTTCTGCGGTACGCCGAGGGGGCGGACATCGTCCGCGACGGGGCGAAAAAGCTGCTGCTGGAGCCGCTGGCCCAGCCGGAGGAAGCGCCCGCTGCGCCGGAAGATCCGCGCCGCCCGAAAAAGAAAAAGCCCGGCCCGGCCTATCGCTGCGTGGGTGTGCGGGGAACTTCGGGCCGGGAGTACAAGGCGGACGCCGTTCTGGTGGCAACAGGCGGTCTGAGCTACCCCACCACCGGTTCCACCGGCGACGGCTACAAGCTGGCCCGGCAGGCGGGCCACACCCTCGTGGAGCCTGTGCCCAGCCTCGTCAGCCTCGTCAGCCACGACGCCGACTGCAAAAAGATGATGGGCCTCGCCCTCAAGAACGTGACGCTCACCCTCCACGAGGACAAGGCCATCTTCGAGGAGCAGGGCGCGATGCTGTTCACCCACTTCGGCATCAGCGGGCCGCTGACCCTCAGCGCGTCGAGCCATCTGGGCGACATGAAAAAGCACAAGTACGAAGCTTTTATTGATTTGAAGCCTGCCCTCAGCGAGGAGCAGCTTTATGACCGCATCACCCGGGATTTTGCCCTGCTGGCAAACCACGCGGCGCAGGGCGCACTGGTGAAGCTGCTGCCGTCCAGTATGCAGCCGGTCATGGTGGCCCGCTGGGGCATCGACCCGGCCACCAGGGCAAACCAGATCACCCGGGAGCAGAAGCGGGAACTGGTACAGCTGATGAAGCACTGGCGGGTGTCCATCGACGCCAGGGGCGACCTGGCCCACGCAGTCATCACGTCGGGCGGCGTGTCGGTGCGGGAGGTGGACCCCAAGACCATGCAGAGCAAAAAGGCCCTCGGCCTCTACTTTGCAGGCGAGGTGTTGGATGTGGACGCCTATACCGGCGGCTACAACCTGCAGATCGCATTCTGCACGGCACAGAGTTTTGCGAATCATCTGGAATGACCTCTCAGTCTGCTTCGCAGACGGCCCCTCGTTAGGGCAACAACGACTGCCGCCAGCGTTGGAACGGCGTCAGCCGTGACGGAGAGGTTTAAGCGGCTGGAAATTTCAGATTCATAGAGAAGGAGATATAAAAATGATTTCTGTTGCAATCGACGGGCCTGCGGGCGCAGGCAAATCTACGCTGGCGCGGCGTCTGGCTGCGGACTTCGGCTACATTTATGTGGACACCGGTGCGATGTTCCGCACCATCGGCCTTTATGCCCTCCGCGCAGGCAAGGACCCGAAGGACAACGAGGCGGTCAATGCCCTGCTGCCCAATATCACACTCGAGTTTGCTTTTATCGAGGGCGAACAGCACATCTACCTGAACGGCGAGGACGTCAGCACGGCCATCCGCACCGAAGAGGTGGGGATGGCGGCATCTGCCGTGGGTGCAAATCCGGCGGTGCGCGCCTTCCTGCTGGAGATGCAGCGGGACATGGCCAGGACGCAGAACATCCTGATGGATGGCCGCGACATCGGCACCGTGGTGCTGCCCAATGCGACTGTGAAGATCTTCCTCACCGCCAGCCCGGAGGCCCGCGCCACCCGCCGCTGGAAGGAGTACCAGCAGAAGGGCATCGATACCCCCTACGAAGATGTGCTGGCCGACGTCAAGCAGCGCGACTATCAGGACACCCACCGCGCCGCAGCCCCCCTCAAGCAGGCAGACGATGCCGTGCTGCTGGACACTTCGGAGCTGAATTTCGAGCAGAGCTTTGAGGCCATGAAGAAAATGATCACGGAGAAGGTCGGATGATACTATATTATATTATTGTGCCGCTGGCATGGCTGGTGTTCAACATCGGCTTCCGCGTCCGGTGTGAGGGCCGGGAAAATCTGAAAAGGTCGGCACGAAGGGCTGCATCATCGCGCCCAACCACATTTCCGCCATCGACCCGGTCTTCATCGTCATCACCCGGTTCTGGGGCCAGCGGATGACCGTGTTTGCCAAGAAAGAGCTGTTCGAGATAAACCCATTCCTGTCGTGGTTCTTCCGGTGCGCCGGTGCAGTCTGCGTCCGCGGCACGAAAGAAGAGGTCGGCGTCATTGACGACACCGTGAAAAAGTGTCAGGAGGGCGGCACACTGCTGCTCTTCCCGGAGGGTACGCGGGAGCAGGAGAATAAGTTCCTCCCCTCAAGAGCGGACTCTTCGTCATCGCGGCGGCAGCAAATGTGGACGTCGTGCCTTGCCGTATCTACTACGACACCCCTGATGGTAAGATGAAGCTGTTCTGCAAGGTGCGTGTCATCTTCGGCGAGCCCATGCCCGCTGCACAGTTTGCGATGGAAGGCCGCCGTGACATCAAGAAGCTGCGGGAGAATAAGCAGGCCGTTCTGGATGCGTGGAGCGAATTGTGATGAACCTCTCAGTCTCGCTATCGCTCGACAAGGCCGAGTTGCGGCTCCCAGCATCCGCTTCGCATTGCTTGCGTCTCGCTGGCCGCTGCCCCAACAGCGACTCCTTGTTTCCGCCACTGGCGGCGGTCGTCGTTGTTGCCCCTGATAGGGAAGGTGGCATCGCGCAGCGACGTGACGGAGAGGTTGAATTTAGGAGAGCACAATGGAAATCAGACTTGCAAAGACTGCGGGCTTCTGCTTTGGGGTGGACCGCGCGGGCAAGCTGACCTATGGTTTGCTGGAAGAGGGGCACAAGGTGGCCACCCTCGGCCCCCTGATCCACAACCCCCAGACGGTCGAAGACCTTGAGCGCCGGGGCGCACTGGTAGCAGACACCCCCGCTGATGTCCCTGCGGGCTACGAGGTGGTCATCCGCAGCCACGGCGTCCCACGCAGCATTTACGACGAGCTGGAAGCCCGGGGCTGCACTTATCACGACGCTACCTGCCCCTTCGTGAAGAAGATACAGAAGATCGCTTCCGAGGCCGAAGCCGCCGGTGCGACACTCGTGGTGGCCGGAGACGTCTCCCACCCGGAGGTGCAGGGCATTGTCGGACATACCCGGGGAGAGGTATTCGTTTTCGGCGATCTGGTCCAGCTGAAGGCGTGGAAAGGCCCTTCTGACCCCCAAAAGCCCATTTTTGCAGTTGCACAGACCACATTTCAGGTAACAAAATGGCAAGAAAGTTCGGAGTTTCTCAAAAAAGCCTATACAAACGCCCGAATTTTTGATACAATATGTAATGCGACGTGGGCGAGGCAACAGGAAGCGGAAGACCTCAGCCAACAATGCGACATCATTGTTGTCATTGGCGGTCATCATTCTTCCAATACCCAAAAGCTGGTACAGGTCGCCGCAAAGCATACGCGAGCCGTAACGGTCGAGACCGCGAGCGAACTTCGGCCGGAATGGTTTGCAGATGTAAAGACGGCGGGCGTCACAGCCGGGGCTTCAACGCCATCGTCTATTATTGAGGAGGTACTTAACAGTATGAGCGCAGAAATCAATGACAGCATGAGCTTTGAGGAGATGCTGAACGCATCCGAGGAAAAGCGTGTTCATGCAGGCAGTATTGTGAAAGGAATCGTGACCAGCATCTCTGCCAACGAGATCCAGGTGGATATCGGAGCTAAGCAGACCGGCTTTGTCAAGCTGAGCGAGCTGACCGATGATTCCTCCGCCAAGGTCGAGGACCTGGTGAAAGTTGGCGATGAGCTGGACCTCATCGTCGAGAAGGTTATGGATCAGGATGGCGTCATCCAGCTCTCCCGCAAGAAGCTCGCATCTCGCAAGGGCATGGAAGAGATCGCCAAGGCAGCTGAGTCCGGCGAGGTCGTCGAGGGCGACGTCACCGAGTTCAACAAGGGCGGCGTTGTCGTCAACGTCAAGGGCGTCAAGGTGTTCGTCCCCCGTTCTCAGGCCACTATGCGCCGCGACGAGGATTACACCGCTCTGGTCGGCCAGCACGTTCAGCTGGTCGTCACCGAGTGCTCCGGCCGCAAGATTGTCGGCAGCATCAACAAGGTCACCGCTGAGCAGAACAAGGCTAAGCGTGAGGAGTTCTGGGCAAGCGTCGAGGTCGGCAAGACCTACACCGGCGTCGTCAAGAGCCTGACCTCTTATGGTGCATTCGTTGACATCGGCGGTGTGGACGGCCTGTGCCACATCAGCGAGCTGAGCTGGAACCGCATCAAGCATCCCTCTGAGGTCGTCTCCGTTGGCGACACCATCGAGGTGTATGTGAAGGATATCGACACCGAGAACCACAAGGTCTCTCTGGGCTACAAGAAGGCTGAGGACAACCCCTGGGAGCAGCTGAAGAACAACTACCCCATCGGTAGCACCTTCCATGCTCCGGTCGTGTCCCTGACCAAGTTCGGTGCATTCGTCCGCATCCTGCCGGGTGTTGACGGTCTGGTCCACATCAGCGAGATCAGCAATGACCGCGTTGAGAAGGTCTCCGACGCACTGAAGGTCGGCGATATGGTCGACGTGAAGCTGCTGGATGTCGACTTCGACAAGAAGCGTATCAGCCTGTCCATGAAGGCTCTGCTGAACGACGACGCTGAGTAATCAGCCTGCGGCATAGTCTCATCAGACACAATGCGAACTACAGCCCCGTTGCCGGGAAAACGGCGGCGGGGCTGTTTTTGGTACAATTATGAAAAACTGGTTTATAAAGCACCGCGAGGTGCTGGCTTATCTCGTCTTCGGGGTGCTGACCACCCTGCTGAACATCGTGCTGTACACGCTGTTCAGCGGGCTTTTCGGGTACGAGGCCGCCAACAGCTGGGGCAATGTGCTGGACAATCTGCTCTGCATCCTGTTCGCCTATCTCACCAACCGGGCGTTCGTCTTCGCCAGCCGGACACAGGGCAGAGAGGCGCTGAAGGAATTTGGTGCATTCGTCACCTGCCGTCTGGGCACACTGGTCTTGGATGCCGCCATCATGATGGTCTTCGGCAACCTGCTGGCCGCCCACAGGGGGCGGCTCTGGTGGAGAGCTTTATGAACGGTGCGCTGAGCCTGCTGGCTGGCTGGTTTGGCCCGGATACGGTGCTGCACATGGCCACCGGCGGCGCAGCGCCCGCTCCCTCCATCTCCGACGGCTCTGCCGCCATCGCCATCATCGGCGGCGCCGATGGCCCGACGGCCATCTTTGTCACCAGCTTCTACGATGCCCAGGCCCCGCTTTGGGGTCTCGCGGTGAAAATGTTCTCCAACGTGGTGGTGGTCGTGCTGAATTATGTGTTCAGCAAGCTCATTGTTTTTAAGCGCAAGTGAGATATTTTTTCGCCGACGGCGGAAAAATATCCAATATAACTTAGGAGGTACGGTATTATGAAACGTGGTCTGAAAGGTTTTGCATTTCTGGTCTCCGGCCTGGTGCTGGGCATCATCGGCGCAACGGTGTCTGCAACTGCCATTGCCCTGAGCGCTGTCGGCATGGCAAAGGTGCACCGTGCCACCAAGAACTAAGGAGCTGTTTTCAAAACAACTTCGATTCAGGAGGAAAAAAGCATGAATCGTGAAGAGATCCTGTCCCACGTCGATCACACCCTGCTCAAGCCTGAGGCTACCTGGCCCCAGATCCAGACCCTGTGCGACGAGGCCATCGCCAACCACACGGCCTCCGTCTGCATCAACACCTGCTATGTGAAGCAGGCCGTCGAGTACATGGCAGGCCGCATCCCGGTGTGCTGTGTGGTCGGCTTCCCTCTGGGTGCGATGGACACCGCTTCCAAAGCCTTCGAGGCCAAGACCGCCATCGAGAACGGCGCTGCCGAGGTGGATATGGTCATCAACATCGGCCGCCTGAAGAACGGCGAGTACGACGCCGTCCGCGAGGACATCCGCGCCGTCAAGCAGGCTGTGGGCGATAAGGTCTTGAAGGTCATCATCGAGACCTGTCTGCTGACCGACGACGAGAAGCGCAAGATGTGCGACATCGTCTGCGAGGCAGGCGCGGACTACATCAAGACCAGCACCGGCTTCTCCACCGCCGGCGCAAACTTCCACGACGTGGAGCTGATGGTCAAGGGCGTGGCTGGCCGCTGCAAGGTCAAGGCCGCCGGCGGCATCTCCACCGTCGAGGATATGGAGAAGTTCCTCGCCCTCGGTGCAGACCGTCTGGGCACTTCCCGTGCCGTCAAGATCCTGAACGGCGAGCAGGCAAAGGGTTATTGAGCCTTATCGATCTGCGCGAAATGTCAAAAAAGAGTGCGACTCTTCTTGACATTTCGACGAAGCAATGATAAGATATTACCCGGACAAACTGAATACCGACTTATCAAGAGCGGCTGAGGGGGGACAGGCCCTGTGAAGCCCGACAACCTGTGTGTGAGCATAAGGTGCCAAATCCTGCGGGAAACCGAAAGATAAGAGTGCAACGCTCAGAGCTTCGGTTCTGAGCGTTTTTTATTGCATAAACTTGATGAACGAGTAGGAAGCTGTCAAGATTGTAATACACACCCCAACGCCAAGGAGGTACAAAAATGGCAAAGCACCGTCTGTTTACTTCTGAGTCCGTCACCGAGGGCCATCCCGACAAGATCTGTGACCAGATCTCCGACGCCATCCTCGACGAGATCCTGACTCACGACCCCGACGCCCGCGTGGCCTGCGAGACCTGTGCATCCACCGGCCTCGTCCACATTATGGGCGAGATCACCACCAACTGCTACGTCGATTTCCAGAAGATCGTCCGCGAGGTCGTGGCGGACATCGGCTATACCCGTGCAAAGTTCGGCTTCGACGCCGACACCTGTGCCGTCATCTCCAACATCGACGGCCAGAGCCCCGACATCGCCCTCGGCACCAACGACGAGGTCGGCGGCGCCGGCGATCAGGGCATGATGTTCGGTTATGCCTGCGACGAGACCCCCGAGCTGATGCCCATGCCCATCAGCCTCGCCCACAAGCTGGCCAAGAAGCTGACCGAGGTGCGCAAGAGCGGCGAGCTGGACTACCTGCGCCCGGACGGCAAGAGTCAGGTCACGGTGGAGTACGTGGACGGCAAGCCCGCCCGCGTGGACGCTGTGGTCATCTCCAGCCAGCACAGCGAGGCCGTCAGCATGGACCAGCTGCGCGCCGACGTGATGGAGAAGGTCATCAAGCCACCATCCCCGCCGAGCTGCTGGACGAGAACACCAAGTATTATATCAACCCCACCGGCCGCTTCGTCGTGGGCGGCCCTCAGGGCGATACCGGCCTGACCGGCCGTAAGATCATCGTCGATACCTACGGCGGCTATGCACGCCACGGCGGCGGTGCTTTCTCCGGCAAGGACCCCAGCAAGGTGGACCGCAGCGCCGCTTATGCGACCCGCTGGGTGGCCAAGAACATCGTGGCCGCTGGTCTGGCCAGGCAGTGCGAGGTGCAGGTGGCTTACGCCATCGGCGTGGCAAAGCCCGTCTCCATCATGGTGGACACCTTCGGCACCGGCGTCGTGGAGGACGAGAAGATCGAGCAGGCTGTGGAGAAGGTCTTTGACCTGACGCCCGCCGCCATCATCCGCACCCTCGATCTGCGCAAGCCCATCTACCGCAAGCTGGCCGCCTACGGCCACATGGGCCGCGAGGACCTGGGCGTGAAGTGGGAGAACACCGACCGCGTCGAAGAGCTGAAGGCCGCAGTCGCTGTGAGCGCGAAAATAGAATAGAATGACTTTTATCGCAATTTTCAAAAAAAGCGCCGATCAGAATAGCAAATTTGCGATATGAGTTTTTGAGCCGGCATTAAAAAGCAAAATGTATGTTTTTTGTAAAAAACACATAGTCTCCGGCCTTTTTGGAAAAAGAGATGTGCAAGGCGCAGAAAATGCAGGTTGGATGCAAGTTTTAGTGTCGAAACGCCGAAAATGTGATAGAATAAATACCGGATATGCACTTCAACGTCTGATTTTATCGACCGATAAAAGAAACATTAAGGAGCTGTAATTATGTCTGTCATTATCCCCAAGGATTGCTTCCACCAGCCTCAGGTCGCCGACCTGCGCCTCATCGCCTGCCCGGGTGCCGAGGAGCTGACCAACCTCATCGACAAGCATCTGGTGCGCTGGGCCGCTGAGGCCGGCTACCAGACCAATAGCTTTATCATCGAGAGCGCCTGCCCCCGCTTCCAGAGCGGCGATGCCAAGGGTCTGGTCAAGGAGTCGGTGCGCGGCGACGATATTTTCATCGTGGTCGATCCCGGCAACTACAGCGTGACCTACAAGCTGTTCAACTATGAGAACCACCTGTCTCCCGACGACCACTTCGCCAACCTCAAGCGCCTCATTCAGGCTGTGGCGGGCAAGGCACACCGTGTGTCCGTCATCATGCCCAGCCTGTACGGCGGCCGTCAGCACCGCCGCGTGTCCCGCGAGAGTCTGGACTGCGCGGTGGCCCTGCAGGAGCTGCAGGCCATGGGCGTCAAGAACATCATCACCTTCGATGCACATGACCCCCGCCTGATGAACGCTGTGCCTCTGATGAGCTTCGACAACGCCATGCCCACCTATCAGGTGCTGAAGAGCCTGCTCAAGAAGAACCCCGAGATCAGCTTCGACAAGGACAAGTTCATCGTGGTCAGCCCCGACGAGGGGCGCGATGAGTCGCAATATGTACTTCTCCAGCGTGCTGGGCTGCAACCTCGGTATGTTCTACAAGCGCCGCGACTACACCCGCGTGGTCAATGGCCGCAACCCCATCGTGGCCCACGAGTATCTGGGCGACTCCGTTGAGGGCAAGACCGTCTTTTCGTGGCCGATGACATCATCGCATCCGGCGAGAGCATGCTGGAGGTCGCCACCAACCTGAAGGAGCGCGGCGCAAAGCGCATCATCGCCAACGCCACCTTCCCGCTCTTCACCAGCGGCCTCGAGAAGTTTTCGACAAGGCTGTGGCCAACGGCATTCTGGACTACGTCACCGGCACCAATCTGACCTATCGGATGCCTGAGTTGCTGACCCGCGACTGGTACGTCGATGTTGACGTCTCCAAGTACGCCGCTTACTTTGTCGTGGCCCTGAACCACGATATGTCCGTTTCCAGCATCATCGACCCCATCAAGAAGATCGAGGCCCTGCTGGCAAGCCGGAAATAATGACAGACGACCCCTGATATTCTTCCAATAAAGAAAAAGCACCCGCAGCCGAAAGGCCATGCGGGTGTCTTTTTTGTTCTGGTCGGGGAGGGGATAACCTCTCCGTCATTGCTTCGCAATGCCACCTCCCCTATCGAGGGGAGGCTTTGGCATGGCGGATTTTCCTTCTTCGCCAGAGGCTCCCCCGGTAGGGGAGCTGGCTGCGAAGCAGACTGAGAGGTTTAATTGTTTTACTCAATTCTTTCAACGCCGCCACGACCCGCTGATACTCCTTCTCCACGGGAGGGAAGAGGGTATCTGCGCCGTCCAGCGTGCCGCCGCGGAGTGCTTCGGTCAGGGCGCTTGCGGGGGCGTAGAGGGCATCGAAGCCAAGGTTCTGGCAGACGCCCTTGAGGGTGTGGGCGGCACGGAACGCCGTGGGGGCGTCCTGCGCTTCCAGCGCCTTTTTCAGGTTCGGGAAGCTGTCGTCCTGCAGGAATTTCAGGGCGAAGCGGCGGACGAAATCCGCGCTGGGCAGACGCTCCATCACAGCCCTTATAATCGCCGCCAATGGCGGCATACATTTGTTCCAACGTCATTTTTTATACCTCATCCAAGAGAAGTTTCGTCAAAGGGTAGTCTTTTTTTTCTGGGGGGGGGGGGGTATCCATCCCGGCCTCCTCTGCGAGGCGGTCTTTTACGTCACGCAGGCATTCCAGAAGCAGCGGGTTGAGTGCACCATACGTTCCGGCTTCCAGCTCGGCGATGGCCTGCGCCTGCGGGAGGGCCAGATGTTTGTCCCCCTTGCCGACCAAGCTGTCGTAGGCATCGGCCAGTGAGACCACCTGCGCCGCGATGGGGATGCTGTCGCCCTTCAGGCCGTCGGGGAAGCCGCTGCCGTCCCAGCGCTCATGATGCCAGCGGCAGATCTGGAGCGCGAACTTCACCAGCGGCTCGTCCTGATACTGGGACAGATTTTCCAGCATCTGCGCACCCAGAATGGTGTGGGTGCGGAGGATGGCCTTTGCTCCGGCGTCGGGCCGGGGGCGTTGAGGATGCGGCCGTCAATGGCCATCCGTCCGATGTCGTGGAGGGCGGCCGCCGTTACGATGAGGCGGCGGTCGGCCCCGGTCAGGTTGTAGTGGTCGGTCTTCTGGCAGAGCCGTTCCAGCAGGATGCCCGTGATCCGCTGCACCCGGGGAATGTGGTGGGAGCTTTCGCCGTAGTGGACCTCCATGACCTGACTGAGGATGCCGAACAGGATCTGGTCGTTCTTCTCGCGGTCGTAGAACTGCTGGGATACCATAGCCCGGAGCCGCCGCTGGCGGGCGTAGAGCCGAGTGATGTTGGTAACACGGCGGTGGACGATGCGGGCGTCGAAGGGGCGGCTGATGTAGTCCGAAGCGCCCAGCTCGTAGGCACGGCGGACGGTCTGGGCGGAGTCCTCGCTGGAAATCATCACGACGGGGAGGTCTTCGAGCAGGCCCTGCGCCGCCATCCGGGACAGCACATCGAAGCCGTCCATGTCGGGCATCACGATGTCCAGCAGCAAGATGGAAAGCTCGGGGCCGCGTGCATCCAGGATCTCGAGGCACTCTGCCCCATTGGAGGCTTCCAGAACTTCGAAATCATCGGAGAGGATCTCGGAAAGGATGTCCCGGTTCATGGGCGAGTCGTCCACGATAAGGACCGTCGGGCGGTGGGCGTTCCCGGAGCAGACGGAGTTGGGGGCGACGTCCTCGGTGACGACGGTGTTCTTGCAGCGCTTGGCAAGATACATCCGCTTATCGGCCACCACCACTGCGTCGCTGATGGGGATGTCTGCGGCCATCACGCCGCCGATGCTGGCCGAGAGCTGCAGCTTGCTGAACTCGGGCAGGTGGGCCGTGGAGAGGCGCTTGCTGATGTACCGGAGCTTCTGGACAAAATGCCCGGCAGAGATATTGGGCAGGACGAGCAGCAGCTCGTCGCCGCCGTACCGCACCAGCATATCAGTGGAGCGGATGCAGCGGTGGATGATGGAGGCGGTGAGCCGGAGCGCCGCATCGCCCGCCGCGTGGCCGAAGGTGTCGTTGCAGAGCTTGAAGTCGTCAAGGTCAATCATGGCGACACCGGCGTTGAGGTATTTGTGCTTCAGCTCCTCCTCATAAAAGCGGCGGTTGTAAGCCCCGATGAGGGGGTCTGTGTAGAGCTGCTCGTCGGAGTGGAGCGTCCGCAGGGCACCAGAGTCCAGCGGAAGGACCATCTCGATAACAGACGGCTCACCGTCGATCTCGACGTAACGGGCGATGGCCTGATAGAGCTTGCTGCCCATCGTTTCCAGCTTGGTGCACTGGCATTTTCCGGCCAGCGCTTCGCGGCCCACACAGCTGGTGCAGGGGTGGGCGTTTTTCCACGGCGGATAACAGGGCTGCTCCGCTAATGTCTTCTGGTCGAGCAGACGGACGATGGGGAATATCTTGCGCAGGCAGGCCATTTCCTCTTCGGCCTGTTGGCGCGTCATAATATGGTCGGTAAGTTCGGACATGTGTCGCTCCTGTGATAACGGGGGGGGTGATGACGTGGGAGGGGGCAGAAAAACTGCGCACCTTCTGCGACAAACAATTATATATAAATCTATGTTACCACAAGGAGAGGAAGCTCGTCAATGCAGGAAGATGGATTTCCAAAAGGAATGGAAGTTTCCCGGGAAACCTGACAAAATAGAAATTTGGCGCAGACCGATAAAATTGTTGCATCTTTGGGCAGAGGAGACAGAAGATCCTGTAACCATTTTGCAAGAAATTACGCACAGACACACGATTTTTGGACGCAAGTTGCACAAACATGAAGAATTGTGCTGCTTAACAAAAAAGATTTTGGGATACAACAGAAGGTCTTGTGGAACACGCACAAAATATGACCAAGAATCTTGGTGATTTGTTCTATTGCGAACAGTTCCGCAGATGGTTATAATACAAACAGAAACCGCGAAACGTGCAAAGAGTGCGATTTGCGAAATGCTGTGACAAGCGTAATGAAGGAGAACAAAATTATGAAAATGATCTCGTCGTGACTTCCTGAAGGCTTCCGCTGTTGTGGGTGCTGCTGGTGTCCTGACTGCCTGCGGCGGTTCCTCTGCCTCTACCGCTTCTTCCTCTACTGCAGCTTCTACCGCTGCTTCCTCTACCGCCGCTGCTTCCGGCTCTGCCAACATCGGCGTCTGCATCTATCAGTTTGCAGATAACTTCATGACCCTGTACCGCACCGATCTGGAAGAGTACCTGAAGGATATGGGCTACGCCGTCACCATCGTCGATGGCAAGAACGACCAGAACACCCAGACCGAGCAGATCAACACCTTCCTGCAGCAGGGCGTGGACGTGCTGGTCATCAACCCCGTCCAGACCACTTCCGCACAGACCATCGTTGATACCATCAAGCCCTCTGAGACTCCCATCGTCTTCATCAACCGTGAGCCCGACAAGAGCGTTCTGGACTCCTACGAAGGCAAGTGCTGCTACGTCGGTGCTGACGCACGTCAGTCCGGTACTTATCAGGGCGAGCTGATCCTCGAGACCGAGACTCAGGGCGACATCAACGGCGACGGCAAGATCACCTACATCATGTGCAAGGGCGACCCCGAAAACATTGATGCACAGTATCGTACCGAGTACTCCATCAAGGCTCTGACCGACGCCGGCAAGGAAGTCGAGTGCCTGTACGAGTATCTGGACAACTGGGATCAGACCACCGCACAGCAGGACGTTGCAAACGCGCTGGCTCAGTTCGGCGACAAGGTCGAGGTTGTCTTCTGCAACAACGATGCGATGGCACTGGGCGCTCTGCAGTCCCTGCAGCAGGCTGGCCGTACCGTCGGCAAGGACGTCTATCTGGTCGGTGTTGACGCACTGAGCGAGGCTGTCCAGAACGTCGTCGATGGCAACATGACCGGCACCGTTCTGAACGATGACGTGGGTCAGGCTACCGCCGCCGCAGCTGCCACCAAGCTGTACGTCGAGGGCGGCAAGGTCGAGCAGTACTACTGGGTCGATTACGTCAAGGTCACCAAGGAGAACGCTGCACAGTACATCAAGTAAGCGGCCAAAAACACTATCGTTGCAAGGTGCGCAGTGAACCAATAAGGCTTGATTAAGAGCTAAAAAGCGCGTGCGTGCGAGAAAATATCTCCGCGCACGCGCCTTGTTTTGAAAAAGCCGATGGCAAAAACGGCACTTTTGAGACCCATAGACAAGGAGGCTCTGAGGAATGTCAGAATACCGTCTGGTAATGAAAGGCGTGGTAAAGACCTTCCCCGGCGTGAAAGCGCTGGATCACGCGCAGCTGGAACTCCGCCCCGGCAAGGTCATGGCCCTGATGGGCGAGAACGGTGCCGGTAAATCCACCCTGATGAAATGCATGTTCGGCATTTACAAGATGGATGAGGGCGAGATCGAGTACGAAGGCCAAAAGGTCAACATCCCCACCCCGCTGGATGCACTGAACCGCGGCATCGCAATGGTGCATCAGGAGCTGCAGCCCATCCCGGCCCGCACCGTGGCAGAGATCTGGCTGGGCCGCTACCCCACCAAGAAGGCTGGCCCCATCACCATCGTGGACCACGCCAAGATGTATAAAGATACCGACGAACTGCTGAAAAAGCTGAAGCTGGATATCAAGTCCCATGCAAAGCTGGGCAGCCTGAGCATCGCACAGATGCAGATGGTGGAGATCGCAAAGGCCGTCTCCGCAAACTGCAAGGTGCTGATCCTGGACGAGCCGACCTCCTCGCTGACCGCGAACGAAGTCGAGTCGCTGTTCCGCATCATGAACGAGCTGAAGGAGCAGGGCGTCGCTCTGGTCTACATCAGCCATAAGATGGACGAGATCAAGGTCATCGCCGATGAAGTCACCATCATGCGTGATGGCCACTACATCGGCAAGTGGGACGTCGCCAACATGACCAAGGAACAGATCATCGCCAAGATGGTGGGCCGTGAGCTGTCCAATCTGTATCCCCCGCTGGAAAATCACCCCTCCGATGAGATCATGATGAAGGTGGAGGACTTCACCTCCATCCATCCGCGCTCCTTCCGCCACTGCAGCTTCGAGCTGAAGAAGGGCGAGATCCTTGGCGTGGCAGGTCTGGTGGGCGCACAGCGCACCGAGCTGATGGAGGGTATCTTCGGCCTGCGTGCCCACACCTCTGGCAAGGTGTGGATCAAGGGGCAGGAGGTCAACATCAAGCAGCCCCGCGACGCTATCCAGCACAGCGTGGCTCTGCTGACGGAGGACCGGCGCGCTACCGGTATCATGGGCGTGCTGAGCGTGGCCGACAACATCTCCATCGCCTCGCTGGATGCGCTGCGCAAAGGGCCTATCATGCTGGACGATAAGAAGATCCTCGAGCTGGTGGCCACCAACAAAGAGAAAAGATGGCTATCAAGGTGCCCAGCCCCAAAACGGCTATTCGCAGCCTGTCCGGCGGCAACCAGCCGAAGGTGCTGATCGCCCGTTGGCTGGCCAACAACCCGGATGTGCTCATCCTGGACGAGCCCACCCGCGGCATTGACGTGGGCGCGAAGTACGAGATCTACTGCATCATTGCCGACCTGGCAAAGCAGGGCAAGAGCATCATCATGATCTCTTCGGAAATGAGCGAGATCATCGGTATGTCCGACCGGGTGATGGTCATGTGTGACGGCCGCATCACCGGCTTTATCGACGGCAAGGACGCTACGCAGGAGAACATCATGGCTCTGGCGACCCAGTTTGAGACCGCGCCCGAAGCGGCGGCGGCCAATCAGTAAACAAGGAGGCTGTCTATCGTGGAAGCTACCAAGAAAGTAACGGGCAAGTCTGTAAAGAAGTGGCTGGGCAACAACGCCATCATCGTCCTGATGCTGGCCGTGTCCCTTATCGTCGGCATCATCCATCCCAACTTCTTCGCACTGGCCAATATCATCAACCTGTTCAAGAATGTCTCGATCCGCTACATCATCGCGCTGGGCATTTCCGGCTGCCTGATCACCACCGGCAACGACCTGAGCGCCGGCCGTGTGGCTGGCTTCGCCGCCTGCCTGGCCTGTATCTTCGCCCAGACCGAGGGCGCTGCCGGCAAGTTCTACCCCAATATGCCCACCCTGCCCACCCCCGTGGTCTTCATCCTCGTCATCGCCATCTGCGCCATCGTGGGCCTGTGCAACGGCCTCGTGGTCAGTTACCTGAAGGTCCAGCCCTTTATCGCTACGCTGGGTATGCAGCAGGTGGTCTACGGTATCTGCCTCGTCTACACCGGCGGTACCCCCATCGGCTCTCTGAACAAGGACTTCACCTCTCTGGCCTCCAACACCCTCTTCGGTGTTCCTGTGCTGATCATCATCGCCCTCTTCGTGGCCTGCTGCTTCTGGTTCCTGTACAACAAGACCCGTCACGGCAAGTATATGTACGCCATCGGCGGCAACGAGGCTGCTGCTGAGGTGGCCGGTGTCAACGTTTACGCCACCAAGATCCGCATCTACATCCTGGCCTCCTGCATGTTCGGTCTGGCAGGCTGCCTGCTGGCAAAGTCCGGCGGCGCATCCGTCAACACTGCAATGGGCTATGAGCTGGACGCCATCGCGGCTTCCACCATCGGCGGCGTCTCCACCACCGGCGGCGTCGGCACGGTCCCCGGCATCCTCGTCGGCGTGCTGGTTTTCGAGCTGATGAAGGTCGCTCTGCAGTTCATGAACGTCAACTCTTCTTACACTTACATCGTGCAGGGCCTTGTCATCATCGTGGCTGTCGCCATCGATATTCGCAAGTACCTCGCAAAGAAGTAAATCCCCGGAAGAGAGCGCTTATCGGGCCGCCCACTCGTTGCAGTGGGCGGTCCACTTTGTTATAATAGGAATAGCCCTCTCAGGCGCTGACGCGCCAGATTCCCCTTTTGTCGCTTACGCGACATCTTCCCCGCCGGGGGAAGTCTTTCCTCAGAGGGGGAGCCCTTGGCAGGCCGGGGAACTTCGCCTCTTTGCTGGAGCCTCTCCCTTTGGGAGAGGTGGCACGCCGCAGGCGTGACGGAGAGGGCAAGGATGCTGGCGGGAAAGGATGAGCGCGGCGGCCGCATCGCTCTGACAAAGGGGATGCTTATCGCTGTGCAGCGACTCTATCGTGCAGAGCCTGCCCTCTCAGGCGCTTACGCGCCAGCTCTCCCAAAGGGAGAGCCTTCCCGAATGAGGAGAACACCATCTAAAAACAGGAGACACAACTATGACCGAAAAAGAACAAACCGCCCGCGAGGCGGAGCTGGCCCGGCGGGAAGCCGCTCTGGCAGCTCGTGAAGCTCAGCTGGAACAGGAGCAGGCCAAGCTCGAAGCAGCCCGTGCAGAGGCTCCGAAGGGCCGCAAAACGCTCCTCAACAACAATGACCCCGACTTCGTCAACCCCAAGGAAAAGCTCTACGACAAATTTCCCCTGACGGTGCACCAGATGGATATCATCATCGGCGTCCTGTTCGCCCTCATCATCCTGTTTCTGGTGCTGGGCATGACCCACACCAGCTTTTTTCGGGCTGTTCGGCGGCTGAACTGTCGCCCTCCCCGGGGTGCACCTGCAACAATAAGCGCAGAAAAAAGCCCTTCGCCAGACAAAAATGGCGAAGGGCTTTTTGCTGTTGCCGGGAGCGTTTACAGCAGGACGTACTTGAGGATGAAGAGGATGGTCAGAACGTACATCAGGGGCTGATCTTCTTCTCCTTGGCCTTGCCGGTGGCGACATTGATGATGGTCCAGGAGATGACGCCGATGGCGATGCCCTCCGAGATGCTGTAGGCAGTGGGCATGGCCAGAATGGTCAGGAAGGCGGGGATGCCCTCGCTGGGGTCAGAGAAGTCGATCTTGATGGCAGAACCCATCATGTAGAAGCCCACGATGATGAGGGCCGGAGCGGTAGCGAAGGAGGGAATGGTCAGGAAGAGGGGCTGAACACCACGGCCAGCAGGAACAGCACGCCGGTGGTCATGGAGGTCAGGCCGGTGCGGCCGCCCTCGGTGACGCCGGAAGCGCTCTCGACGAAGGTGGTGGTAGTAGAAGTGCCCAGCACAGCACCGGCGCAGGTGGCGATGGAGTCGGCCATCAGCGCGCCCTTGATGTGGGGCAGCTTGCCCTCCTCGTCCAGCATATCGGCCTTGGAAGCGACGCCGATGAGGGTGCCCAGCGTGTCGAACAGGTCAACGAAGAGGAAGGAGAACATGACAGCGAAGAAGTTCAGGATGCCCACACCGGAGAAGTCGGTCTTGAACACCTGCCCGAAGGTCTTGCCCAGTGCGGAGAAGTCGAAGCTGACAAAGCTGGTGGGGATGACGGAGTACATCCCTGCGTCGGGGTTGGGGATATAAATGCTAGTCAGCTCACAGACGATGCCGAGCACCCATGTGATGAGGATACCGTAGAGGATGCCGCCCTTGACGTGCTTCACCAGCAGGATGGCGGTGATGGCCACGCCCAGCAGAGCGAGGATGGCGCCCACGCCCACAGAGGAGAAGGTCTCACCCTTGAAGTGCTGGTAGGTGACGAGGGTGGAGTCGCTGTTGACGATGAGCTTGGCATTCTGCAGGCCCACGAAGGCCACGAACAGGCCGATGCCCACGCTGACAGCGCTCTTGAGGGTCATGGGGATGGCGTTGAAGATGCGCTCACGCACGTTGGTCAGGCTCAGCACGATGAAGATGATGCCCTCGACGAAGACGGCCATCAGGGCCAGCTGCCAGCTGTAGCCCATCGTGAGAACGACGGTGTAGGCAAAGTAGGCGTTCAGGCCCATGCCGGGGGCCAGCGCGAAGGGGTAGTTGGCCAGCAGGGCCATCAGGGCAGTGCCCACGAAGGATGCCAGCGAGGTGGCGATCAGGACTGCGTTGGCATCCATGCCGGAAGCGGAAAGGATGCTGGGGTTGACCGCAAGGATGTAGGCCATCGTCATGAAGGTGGTGATACCGGCCATGACTTCGGTCTTGACGTCGGTGTGGTTCTCTTTCAGGTGAAAGATTTTTTCGAACATGAAAGTTCCTCCTGTCTTTGTGTGAAACTCCCGCCGCCCGCAAGCAGCCGGGAAAGGACAAAGCCTATTGTAGCACGGACGTCTGACATTTGTCCACCGGAAAAATACAAAAAAGTCACGTTTTTGCAAAAAAGATGATGAATGAGTACGACTCTTGGAGCACTTATTCCGGTGAGCGTATATGAAAATATCCATCATGCCGCCCATGGACTTGTGCCGCAGACGGTTGTGGCGCGGGGATCGGTAAAGTCGGAGAGCGTGTCTTTTTCTTGGGAAATATCAAAATAGCTGTTGACAAAACGGGAAAGCTATGATAAACTAAACAAGTCGTCCGGCAACGGACACGAAAATGAATAAGGGCGTGTTCCCGAGTGGCCAATGGGGACAGACTGTAAATCTGCTGCTTTCAGCTTCGGTGGTTCGAATCCACCCGCGCCCATGAAAAAACCGCTGGTGTAGAGATACACTGGCGGTTTTTTTTGCACAAATGTCAGACTCATGTAGGCGGGTGGATGCGAACAGCTGCGGCGCTGTCGCAGAAGACAGCGCAAAAACAGCCCAGTGGGCTGTTTTTAGCAGCGCGGCTTGCGTAATCCACCCGCGCCCATGAAAAAACTGCTAGTGTAGAGATACACTGGCAGTTTTCTTTGTATAAGCGTCAGACTCACATAGGCGGGTGGATTCGAACAGCAGCGGAGCCGACCGCCGCCTGCGGCGGAAACAGGGAGGCGAGGCTGGGGCCGCGGCCAGCAGGATGCGAGCGGCAGAGAAGCAGACGCTGGGAGCCGCAACCCGGGTTCCTTATCATAAGCGCGGCTTGCGCAATCCACCCGCGCTCATGAAAAAACTGCTGGTGTAGAGATACACTGGCGGTTTTCTTTGTATAAGCATCAGACTCATGATAGTGATAGAGACCACGACCTTTCTCTTGATTGACAAATATAATTATATTTGTTATACTGTTCTTGAGGAGATGATGAAGTGAAAAGCTACTCTTCCCGAGAGGTCATAAAGGCGCTCAAGGCCGACGGCTGGTACGAGGTCAACTGTGTGGGAAGCCACCATCAGTATAAGCACCCCACCAAGCCCGGCCGTGTCACCGTAAAAGACCCCGATAAAGACATTCCCGGGCCACACTGAATCGTATCGAGCAGCAGTCCGGTCTCAAATTCCGCTGAATGATAGGAGGTTTTTCTGATGAAAAAGAATCTTCCCGACCGTTATTTCTATCCTGCCGTGTTCATCTATGAGGACGGGCAGGAGATCGCCGTCGATTTTCCCGACCTCGGTGTTGCCACCAGCGGCACGTCTGAGGACGATGCTCTGCTCTCGGCCCGAGAATTGCTTGGCTGCGTGATGTGCGGGCTGGAGGAGGATGGCGAGCCTATCCCGGCCCCCTCCGCCCTGTCGGACATCCACCCCAAGGACAACGAGCGGGTGGTGCTGGTCGATGCCTATATGCCCTCCGTCCGGCTGGCCAGCGTCAACCGCTCCGTCAACCGCACGGTCACTCTCCCGGCGTGGCTCAATGCCGCAGCCCTTGAGCGCAATGTGAACTTCAGCCAAGTTCTTCAGGACGCTTTGAAGCATCAGCTCCATCTTGCCTGAAATCAATAGCTTTCCAAGCAGCCCCACCCCGGGGCTGTTTTTTGTTTTGTCCGTATGCAAAACTCGAAGCTGTGA
>VOFC01007099.1_pt1 | contig 62288 bp, 125 predicted proteins | sample 5384161 | NCBI WGS metagenome assembly VOFC01 (sample SAMN12384722, study PRJNA508395) | human gut metagenome | isolation source: healthy gut B | host: Homo sapiens
CAACAATATGTCGTGTAAAATAATGAGAAATCTAATACATATTGTAGCAATAATTCTTCTCACAGAAACCATTTAAGTCAAAGATTACTCAATCACTATAACGACTTAAATTTCATCATCAAATTGACTTTCCAAATGTTCAAAATACTCTGATAATTCATTCTTTATATCTGAATATTTATAGCCTTTTCCCATTAGATATTGATACAACTTCTGCAAATCCTTCCTGTCATCCAGATTATATCTTTTAGCTCTCTTATCAATAATCTTCTTTAAAGAGTCAGCATCCGAATAGTCAGTTGATTCAAAGCTTTCGCTAATTATATCCTTAGATATTCCCTTAATCATTAAATCCTGAGATATCTGTCTTCCGCTTCTGGTTTTACCCTTATACTCAATGTACATTGAAGCATATCTCTTGTCATTAATAATGTCGTACTTCTTAAGGAATTCAAGAATCCTCTTGATAACATCCTCAGGGTACATTCCCTGAATTAGTTTATCTTTAATCTGCTTTTCAGTCTTAAAAAAGTCTTATCAAGAATATATAAAGCTCTTTCTTTTCCACGCTCATATAATAGCTGTTTAATCTCATTATATGTTACTTTAGAAATTTCCTGATTACTTTCTAATTTAAACTTTCTAATATCACCCTTATACAGCAGAAACTTCTCTTCATTATCCAATACAACTTTGTTTCTGTTCTTATAAGGCTCTATCCGCACAACCCTAATCATAATCCCTTTATTACAATTCTATATTATTCTTCACCTACAGGCTGTTCTGCTTCTTCCTGCTGTGTCCCTGTCAATGTTATAGAAATCTCTAACTTTCTGTTCAACTTCTTCCATTACTGCAGGATTCTCCATAAAGTACTTCTTGGCATTCTCACGTCCCTGGCCGATCTTCTCATTATTATATGCATACCATGAACCACTCTTAATAACAACACCACAATTAGCTGCCAAGTCAAGAATATCTCCTTCTTGATATACCTTTACCGAACATAATATCAAACTCAGCCTCCTTAAATGGTGGAGCCACCTTATTCTTAACAACCTTAACTCTTGCGCGGTTACCTACCATCTCGCCACCTGTCTTAAGTGTTTCAACTCTTCTAACATCCATTCTAACAGAAGCGTAGAATTTTAACGCTCTACCACCTGTAGTTGTTTCAGGATTACCGAACACTACACCAACCTTCTCTCTTAACTGGTTAATAAAATTACAGTACATCCTGTCTTGTTCATAATACCTGTTAATTTACGTAATGCCTGTGACATAAGACGTGCATGCTGTCCCATATGAGATTCACCCATTTCGCCGTCAATTTCGGCCTTAGGAACTAATGCTGCAACAGAGTCAACTACTATAATGTCAACTGCACCTGATCTTACCATAGTCTCTGTAATCTCAAGTGCCTGCTCGCCGCTGTCAGGCTGCGAAATATATAAATTATCAATATCAACCCCAATATTCTTAGCATATACAGGATCCAGAGCATGCTCTGCATCAATAAATCCGGCAATACCGCCTCTCTTCTGTACTTCAGCAACCATATGAAGTGCAACTGTTGTCTTACCACTTGATTCAGGTCCATAGATTTCAACTACTCTGCCCTTAGGTATTCCTCCCATACCCAAAGCAAGATCCAAGCTTAAAGAACCTGTAGGAATAGTTTCCACATTCATAGACTTACCTGAATCTCCTAACTTCATAATTGAACCTTTACCATGCTGTCTTTCAATCTGCGCAATGGCTGCATCCAATGCTTTTAATTTATCTTCTTTATTCATATCGTCGTCTTCCTCTCTTTTCGAACTTGTGTTCGTAATAATATTATAATATTTTAGTCCTGTCAATACCAACGGAAAATTTTTTATAGAAAAATATTGATTTATCGTACTTTTTAACCCATCTTATTTTTCATTCAATAAGCAACATAATAATTGAATTTTTTAAACATTTTTATAATTTTATTTAGATTTTAAAAAATATTGACTTTTTCCATATTTTTCCTGTTAAACATTTTAATAGTTTTCATTAAGTAACATTTTCATTCATAATAAAATTTAATCGAGTTTCAATGGGACTTACCCAGGAATATCTTGCAACTGCCGCAGATGTAAATGTAAGCCATATAAGCAATATCGAAAACTGCCATAGCAAAGTATCACTTAACACGTTAGTTTACATATGTAAAACCATGAACACAACCCTTGACTATGTTGTCAGCGAAGAATATTCTTCCGACAACGAATCACTTGACCAACAGATAATTTTAGAGCTAAAAAAAATGTGATACTGTTTTAAAAGAAAAAATACTCAAAATAATAAAAGACCTACAATAATAGTTAATCTTTCATATAAGTATAACAAAGTTTCATTTAGATTTACTACATATGAAATAAAAAATAGGTTACACAAAATCAATGTAACCTATTTTCTATATTGTTCAATATTTTTGACATTATTTATCAAGCATTTTTTCAATTGTTGCAATCTTAGTGCAAACAATTAAAATCTTGCTAGCTTCAACCAATTCTTCAGGTGAAGGGAATGATGGAGCGATTCTAATATTTTTATCTTCAGGATCTTTTTTCCATAAGGATATGTTGTTCTCCTGCTCCCTGTAAGTACCATTCCTGCTTCCTTACACATCTGAACAACCTTCTTAGCACAGCCTTCCATTACATCAAAAGAAATGAAATATCCACCCTTAGGGTTTGTCCATGTTGCAATGTCAGCATCTTTTAATTCCTTGTCAAGCATTGTAATAACAGCCTGAAATTTAGGTCTGAGTTTTTCAGCATGTTTCATCATATGCTTTTTAACTCCATTAATATCTTTGAAGTATCTTACGTGTCTTAACTGATTGATTTTGTCATGACCAATTGTCTGAATAGTCATCTGCTTCTTAATAAATTCAATATTATTCTTTGAAGTTGCAAGTGCAGCCACACCGGAACCAGGGAATGTTACTTTAGATGTTGATGCAAATTCATAAACCATATCAGGATTTCCTGCCTTTTCACATTCTGAAAGAATATCTAGAATCTGATCCTGATTAGCCTCGTCATCGTATAAATGATGAATTCCATAAGCATTATCCCAATATATTCTAAAGTCTTCTGCTGCCGGCTTTAATGCAGCCATTCTCTTTACTACTTCATCTGAATAAGATGTTCCTGTAGGGTTAGCATATTTTGGAACACACCAAATACCTTTTATTGCAGCATCCTTACTTACTAATTCTTCTACCATATCCATGTCAGGGCCATCTTCTAACAATGGAACATTAATCATTTCAATGCCAAACTGCTCTGTAACAGCGAAATGTCTGTCATATCCCGGAACAGGGCATAACCATTTAACTTTTTCAAGTTTACACCAAGGTGTAGAACCGTTAACTCCATGTGTGTATGAACGTGAAACCGTGTCATACATGATATTTAAACTTGCGTTTCCATAAACAATAACGTTTTCAGGCTTAGTACCCATTATATCAGCCATTAACTTCTTTGCTTCAGGAATACCATCCATAACACCATAGTTTCTACAATCAAAACCGTTTTCACTCTTTAATTCTGACTTGCTGTTAAATACATCAAGCATATCCATTGATAAATCTAACTGGTCAGGTCCCGGTTTTCCTCTGGACATATCAAGGCTAATATTTTTTGCACATATCTCCTTGTAAGCTTCCTTCTGCTTTAATAACTCTTCCTCTAACTGTTCTTTAGTCAAATCTCTGTACGCCAACATAATTTTCCTCCGTTATTTTTTCATAGAATTAATTTTTCAAAACCTGAATATTCTTTGCCACATAATCAATCATAGAAATAATTGTAAGTGCAAGAGATATCCATATTAAAATCCAACCAATGATATCAAATGCTTTAAGAGGGATATCAATGATTAGGACAATAATCATTATCATCTGGAATGTTGTTTTAAATTTTCCCCCACCATCCTGCGGCAAGAACAATTCCCTGATCTGCAGCTAATGTTCTAAAACCACTTATAAACAACTCTCTGCTTATAATTATAATAACAATCCATACCGGAATCTTGCTTCCGCAAAAGACAGATAAGTGCTGCACTAACCAAAAGTTTATCTGCTAAAGGATCCATAAATTTTCCAAAATTTGTTACCAGGTTATATTTTCTTGCAATCTTTCCATCCAGCATATCTGTTAAACTTGCAATAATAAAAACTCCAACTGCAATATAATTGTTGTACGGTATAGTATTAACTAACATTAATACAACAAAAACAGGAATACATAGAATTCTAAATATTGTTAATTTGTTAGGTAAATTCATAAATTCCTCCATTCTATTCATCTAACTGACCAATAAGATCATAGTCATTAATACCTGTAACTTTAACTTTTGACAAAATCGCCTGTCATAAGTTCTTCGTCTGTAATTATGAAAATATTACTGTCAATGCCCGGAACATCCATATAAGTACGTCCCATATAAGCATTTTCACCGGATATTCTTCCTTCAATCATAGCTATGTATGTTTTTCCAATGTGTTTTCTGAATTGTCAAACACAATATCCTGCTGTAATTCCATAATGTCATTACGTCTGTCTTCTTTTTACTTCCTCATCAATCTGATTAGGCATGTTAGCTGCCGGAGTATTCTCCTCTGCTGAATAAGTAAACACTCCCAGACGTTCAAATTCCATCTCATTTACAAAATCAAGATTAATCTGGTGATCTTCTTCTGTTTCACCCGGGAATCCTGTTATTAATGTTGTTCTAAGAACAATATCAGGGGATTCTCTTTCTAAGCTTTCCGATTATGTCACGCAAGTCTTTATTAGTTGTTCTTCTTCCCATCTTCTTTAAGATAGTATCGCTTGCATGCTGAATTGGTAAATCCAGATAATTACAAATCTTCTTTTCTGATGCTATAACATCAATTAATTCATCATATATTTCTTCCGGATAACAATACAAAACTCTAATCCAGTAAATACCTGAAATCTTAGCTAATTCTTTTAAAAAAGAATATGAAGGGACTTCTTTCCGTAAATATCTTTTCCATACATTGTAGTTTCCTGTGCTACAAGAATAAGCTCCTTAACTCCCTGCTCGGCAAGTTTCTTTGCTTCATCTATCAAGTATTCCATCTTTACGCTTCTGTAATTTCCACGTACCTTTGGAATAATACAGTAAGTACAATGCTTGTCGCAACCTTCTGCAATCTTAAGATATGCATAACTGCCCATAGTTGAAAGATTACGTGGTGCATTAGCGGCCGCAAGGAAATCAATGTCCTTTAAATATTCTTTCTTCTTATGTTCTTTAAAGTAATCATCAAGGGCACTTACAATGCTGTCAATTGCTGTTGTTCCAATGCAAATATCCACTTCCGGAATTTCTGTTTTAATTTCTTCATGATATCTCTGTGCAAGACATCCTGCCAAAACTAAAGCTTTTTACACTGTCCTTCTTCTTTTATATCTTGCCATTTCAAAAATAGTCTCAATGCTTTCTTCCTTAGCATCCTTTATGAAACAACAACTATTTATAATGATAATATCTGCCTGTGTCTCATCATCAGTAAATTCATAGCCTGCCTTAGACAAAAAGTCCTGACATATGTTCAGAATCTACTAAGTTCTTGTCACAGCCAAGAGATACAAATAAAATCTTCAAATATACACTCCTCTATAAGATTATAGAAAAAAAAGTGTCACTACTGACACTTATTCTTCCTCATCATCTCCTAAAATCTTAATTTTAGAATTATAAAGCTCTTCTACAGCTATTGATAAAGGCTTCTTTCCCTCTGCTTTTTCAACTAAAGGTGCATCACCTGCAATAATCTGTCTGGCTCTCTTTGATGTAGCCATAACGATAGAATATCTGCTCTGTACTACCGGCTGTTCGCCATCTTCAACCTCACTGTTAGCTACTGCCATTAAATCTGAATATGATGGATGTAACATATTTATTCTCCTTTCGAAAACTTTAAAATATCATTTTTAATCTTATTAACACAATCTGAACCTATAAGTTCCGGATTATTGTCTGTTACAATGTCATTAATACGTGCTGCACAATCTGCAATCTCATCATTTATTACAAAATAATCATATTTATCAATAACACCTGTTTCTTCTGCAGCCTTGCTTAAACGCTTGTTAATAACTTCCATAGTCTCTGTCTGCCTTCCAACAAGTCTTTCTTTAAGTGTATCTGCATTAGGTGGTAAAAACGAAAATCATAACTGCCTCAGGCATCATCTTCTTAACCTGAAGAGCACCCTGAGTTTCAATCTCAAGAATAACGTTATTACCTTCATTTATGTTCTTTTCTACAAAATCTCTTGGAGTTCCGTAATAATTGCCTACATAATTAGCATACTCCAAAAGCTGATTATTCTTAATCATATCTTCAAACTTTTCAGTTGTAAGGAAATGATAATGTGTACCGTCAACCTCGCCCTCTCTAGGACTTCTTGTTGTGGCTGAAATTGAAATCTTGTAATCTGAATAATTATCAAGAATATATTTTACAACTGTTCCTTTTCCAACTCCGGAAAAACCTGAAATAATTAATAACTTACCTTTTTTCATAATATATGACCTACTCTATATTTTGAATTTGTTCCCTAACCTTCTCGATATCCGTCTTAAGTTCAATAGCCTTATCAGAAATCTCCTGGTCAGATGTTTTAGATAGTGTAGTATTAGCTTCCCGGTTCATTTCCTGTGCTATAAAGTCCAATCTTCTTCCGATTGTTCCGCCATTAATTAACGCTTCTTTCATAGCCTTAATATGACTGTCAAGTCTTACAAGTTCTTCATCAACACAAACCTTGTCAGCAAACATTGTAACTTCCTGAGCAATTCTTGCTTCATCAATCTGAGTTTCTTCTAACAATTCATGAATCCTTGTTGTGATTTTCTCCTTGTATTCTTCAACAATAATCGGTGACTTTTCAGTAATAAACTGAACATTTAAAAACCATACCGTCTAATTTCTTAATTAAATCTGTTTTCAGTCTTTCACCTTCAGCAATTCTTGTTTCAACAAGTCTCTCTGCTGCTCCGTCAATAGCCTTAATAACTAAAGACTTAATAATCTCTTCGTCATCAGCTTCATTCTCAATGGTTATAACATCAGGGCTTCTCATAATGTAACTTGTTCTTACATCATTCTCAATGCCAAGATTCTCACTTATTCTTGCATAACATTCAAAGTATTCCCTTGCAAGTGTAGGATTATATCTTACACATTCATTGCCCTCTCCCTGATTTTCATAAGTAATGAATACGTCAACTTTTCCTCTTTCAACATACTTCTTTAACTCATTTCTTATTTCACCTTCAAGAAAATTAAGCTTCTTAGGTAATTTAATGCCTAACTCTAAATATCTGTGATTAACAGACTTAATCTCTACAGTAACCTTTCTGTCACCTTCAGAAACTTCAAATCTGCCAAATCCCGTCATACTTTTTAACATTTTCATCTCCCAGCCTTAGTATACATATGACAAATACAAGCCATTAAACGCTGTATACCTAAAGTCCTTAATAATTTATGACCTAGTCCTAGTCATAAGTCACTTTATTATAATTCATGAAAGCCGTACCGTCAAGGTTGACTTAATAAAGAAATAATAATAAAATTCAACTAGCATTTTAAATAAGGAGAATTATTATGGCTTTTTGACGGCGTTACAGTGGCTGCTCTTGTTAAAGAATTCAACACCACTTTAAAAGATGGAAGGATATATAAAATCGCACAGACAGAATCAGATGAGCTTATGCTTACATTTAAAGCTGACAAGTCTCAGTATAGAATGCTTCTTAGTGCTAACGCAAGCCTTCCTTTAATATATTTTACAAATAATAACAAACCAAGTCCAATGACAGCACCTAATTTCTGTATGTTACTTAGAAAACATATTAATAATGGAAGAATTGTCAGTATAACACAGCCTGGACTTGAGCGAATCGTTGATTTTGAAATTCAACATCTTGATGAACTTGGCGACATAAAAATCAAGCATCTTATAATTGAATTGATGGGTAAACACAGCAATATTATTTTTACGGACGACAACAATATGATAATCGACAGTATTAAACATATTACTTCTGTAATGAGTTCCGTAAGACAGGTATTGCCGGGTAAAACTTATTTTATTCCGGACACCATGGATAAACACAATCCAATGGAAGCTACAAGAGAATCTTTTATGGAAACTGTTTTTTCAAATGCTATGCCTGTTTCAAAAGCAATCTTTACATCTTATACAGGAATTAGTCCTGCCATAGCCGAAAGTCTTTGCTTTGAGAACAAACTTGATTCTTCAATGCCCGCCAATGTTTTGGCACACGGCGACCAGAATCTTATTTGGATGAGTTTTTACCAGTTAATTAACCGAATTAAAGATGGAAACTTCACTCCTTTAATATATGAGAAAAATGGCAAGCCTGAAGACTTTGGTGCTGTTCCACTTTCAATATATGGTGATTGCACTGCAACTAATTACGAAAGTATTAGTTTATTATTGGGAAGACTTTTTATTCCAAAAAGAATCTGTACACAAGAATGCGCCAGAAATCTTCCGACTTAAGACGTATTGTTTCCACTGCTCTTGAAAGAGACAGAAAGAAATACAATATTCAGCTTAAGCAGATGAAGGACACTGAGAAAAAAGATAAATACAAAGTATATGGCGAAATTCTCACTGCCTACGGATATTCAATTGAACCTGGTACCAAGAAATTTGAAACCGAGAATTTCTACACAGGAGAGCCTATTACAATTCCATTAGATGAAACATTATCTCCTATAGATAATGCCAAAAGTTCTATGACAAGTATGCCAAGTTAAAGCGTACAGGGATGCATTAATTGATATTATTAAGACAACTAAAGCATCAATTGATTATCTTGAAACAATCAACGTATCAATTGATATGGCAACAAACGAGCATGACTTAAAGGCAATTCAGCAGGAACTTGTTCAGACAGGCTACATTAAACATAAGAAAACAAATAACAAAAAAAAAAAGAACCTTAGTAAGCCACTTCACTTCGTCTCCTCAGACGGCTTTGATATATTTGTTGGCAAAAAACAATATTCAAAATGAAGAACTTACATTTAAAGTTGCCACAGGAAACGATTGGTGGTTCCATAGCAAAACTTTCCCCGGTTCACACGTTATTGTAAAAGCTAACAATAGTGAATTACCTGACAAAACTTTCGAGGAAGCTGCAAGACTTGCCGCTCATTTTCAAAGGGACAGGCTCAGGACAAGGTTGAAATAGATTACATTCAAAAGAAACACATCAAAAAGTTGCCGGTGCAATGCCCGGATTTGTAATCTATCACACCAACTACTCAATGAACATATCTCCTGACATAACAGGAATAAAAAGAAATTTAATTACATTTAATAAAGGAGCAGATTCACATTGAACTGCTCCTTTTAAACATACCCTATTTTTAGTATAGACAATAGAACCTACATGAACCACTACTTTCAAATCATAATTAATTCTCTATTTTAAAATAAATTCCATCTGTGTTTCTTTTGGAACCATACCCATTTTTTCATAAAATCTGCGGGCTGTATCGTTGCCTTCCCAAACGTTAAGTGTAACTTCATAACAGCCCATTTTTCTTTGCTTCTTCCTTAACATGCTCAAAAATCTTCTGCCCTACATGTTTTCCTCTAATATTTTGATCCACACACAAATCATCAATAAATAAAGAATCAAACGGCACCATATTAGTTGAAAATGGCTGTTTCTTCTTTATACAAAAAGCATATCCCATAACACTGTCATTCTCATCTACTGCCACATACACAGGTCTGTTAGCATCATTAAAAATTTCCATTAATTCCTCTTTTGTATATTTTGTTGTTCCACCAATAAAAATGTCCGGTCTGATTTTTGCATGTATATTTAAAACCTGTGTTAGTAATTTAATTACTGAATCTATATCTTTTTCTTCTGCTAATCTAATGTTCATTTTATATTCTCCTTTGCTGTCATATAACATTTCTTCTTATATTTTTTATTAAATATATCCGTAATTATTATAGCAAATAAAATAAAAAAAGCACAGAAAAACATTATTGCTGCAAGCATGGCTCCCCAATGGACAGATGTAAATTGACACTGCATCCATCCAACCTGAAACAATTCCCATACCTACGGCTGAGCCTATGCAAGCAATGACAAAGCCGGTTCTGCAGAAGAGAAACTCTAACAGGAACATATTTCATTTTTAATTTTCGTGCTGCAGAATTAAGTGGATGCTGGCAATCATGTACAATACATACTTCTCTATTAGAATTTTTTTCTTTTAAAGAAATCTCAACAATTTCGTTTTTCTCAATACTTTCTCTTGCCATAGGTTCAGGAACAAATGCCATTCCTAAATCTGACTTTACCAAAGGAATAATCTGGTCTGTAGTTGCCACCTCCGTGTCAGGATTAAGTTCAATACCATATTTTAAAAATATCTTATTATAAAAATCGTATGTAGTAGTTTCCTGCCCCAAACTAATTAATGGATAGTCTTTAAGATTTTTTTAAAGAAATATTGTCATCTTTTATATGCTCAAAATCAGTTCCACCTATTAATATTTCCTTAAATGAACATAAGATTGTTTTTTCTAAAGGCGACTTAACCTTTACAGGTGTTGATACAACTGCAAAATCTATCTTGCCACTTTTCACAGCCTCAATTGCCTGTGGCGTTGAATGGTTATATATTTTTAGTCTTACTTTTGGATACATTTTGTGAAAGGATTTTAGAATATCTAATAAAAATATATTTAAGGCAGTTTCGCTTGCTCCAATAGAAATACTTCCCTGAAAAATTCCTTCATCGTCAGCCAGTTCTTCCTCTGCCTCTAAAAGTTGTGCCATAGCAATTGACACATGTTCATATAAACGCTTTCCTTCCTGTGTAAGCTGCACACCTCTGTTCGTTCTAACAAATAAAGTGCTGTTAATCTGTTGTTCCAAACAATTCATTGCTCTTGTAACATTAGGCTGACTGTTACCTAATACCTGAGCTGCTCTTGTAAAATTCTCATATTTAGCAACATAATAAAAAAATTTTATAATAATCTAAATTTACATTCATGGCATTCTCCTTGGTATATTAATTTCTTATTGCTATCATATCAATTATGATTTTTACTTATTTCTATAATCATAGTATAATCTAGCCGAATGAAATTTTCAAGAAAGGGGTGTGAGTTGTATGAGAGAAGGAACAATTTTTCCAAGAGAAGAAAAAACAGAAGTGTTATTTCAGAAAATTCTTAATGATCCCTGGGCATGCGAAAAACTTCAGGAAACATTTTGCAATTATCTTTTTTGCGATGATGAAATCAATAGCTATTTATCTCCATTAGAATTCTCACAGGCATTATTCAATGCTTATCACAATAGAGATTTATCAGCCTTTTTGATGGCTATTTGTGAAAATACTATATTTGATTTACTTAGAAATTCATATCTGATTCCATATAGATTTAATGCTGACGGAATAGAAAATCCTGTAATTATGACCGACGATAATGGATTATTACTTCCAAAGTATAAATCAAAAGTTCAAAAAAGACTACAATCATTTTCATGAAATATATGAAAAATTAAATAACAATAAAAAATATATCTTGCAAAAGCATATAGCTATAATCATAAATACGCTTCAGACAATATGGAAATGAAGCAGCAGATTCTTGAAAAAAAATACAGGTATATTAATTATTAGAGAATTGCCTGACACTGTAACGGCTAATAAAACTGAAGCCGAAGCCTATTCAGCAGTTTGGGACTTAATGATTGAACTTGAAAAGAATCTCCCTATGGCATTTGTTTTTATGGTCAGGACTCACTTGTGGAAAATAATAAAAGATATGATGAAATTGGAATATTTCTTCCAAATTCCATCTTTTAAAACATTTAGAAAAACATGTAGCGAAAGCAGAGGCGATTATATATGCCAACAAATAATTACATTGATATTATGGAAAAAAACCACATGGAAATCCCCTGGCATGATTATACCGGTGATGACAGTAATACATTAATTAAAGAGTCAGGTTTGATTGAAAAAGCATCTGTTATTGGCAGAGTTGGTTTAATTATGCTTTCCTGTGGCACAGGTGCATGGCGTGTAAGAACTTCAATGAACAAACTTTCAAAGGAACTTCATGTTACATGTACAGTTGATGTCGGACTGATGTCCATTGAATTTAACTGCTTTGATGGAAAAGACTGTGTTTCACAGTCTCTTAGTATAGCTAACACAGGGGTTAATACTTCAAAGCTTTACAGAATGGAACAATTTGTTGACAACTTTCCAAAGGAAGACGCCCATTTGACCGGTGAAGAAATTCACAAACGACTTGATGAAATAGAGAAAATTCATACATTGTATTCTCCTGTTAAATTAGGTCTTGCTGCAGCTTTTTGCCTGTTGTGGTTTTACATTTCTTCTTGGAGGCGGGCCAATTGAAATGCTTTTTGCGTTTATTGCAGCCGGTGTTGGAAATATTGTCCGTACAAAGCTTATAAAACATCATTTTACATTATTTTTAAACATAGCAGCATCGATTTCAATCGCATGTTTGGTTTATGCCATTTGTTTTAATGTTGCTGAGTCTGTGCTTGGTATTGCCCATGTACATGAAGCCGGATATATATGCTCCATGTTATTTATAATTCCCGGCTTTCCATTTATAACAAGCGGTATTGACCTTGCTAAGCTAGATTTACGTTCAGGTCTTGAACGATTAACATACTCAATAATAATTATATTAGTAGCAACAATGTTTGCCTGGATTATGGCACTTCTGTTAAAGCTACAACCACAGGATTTCACAACAATACACATGAGTAAAATTTTACTATTAGTATTAAGAATAATAACAAGTTTTTGTGGTGTATTTGGTTTCTCAATTATGTTTAACAGTTCTATACCAATGGCTGCAACAGCCGCCTGTATTGGTGCAATTGCAAACACACTCCGTTTAGAACTTATAGATTTTACACACATGCCTTACTCTGTGGCAGCTTTTATTGGTGCCCTAACAGCCGGGCTTCTTGGTTCTTTCATAAAGCAATAATGGATATCCACGAATATCCCTTTTACTGTTCCTTCCATTGTAATTATGGTTCCGGGACTTTATTTATACAGAACAATTTACAATTTTGGCATTATGTCACTTACGGAAGCTGTCTCATGGTTCTCATTAGCTATTATGATTATTATGGCTCTTCCATTAGGATTAATTTTTGCCAGAATATTAACTGATAAAACTTTCCGTTACTGCACGTAACGGTGTGTTTAAAACATAGATTGGCTTTTCCCTTTTTCAGTCAATGTTTTATTCACGCTTAAAAGAGAAAACACAGTTGTGAACAATGGTTCACAACTGTGTCAAAAATCTTTTACCCCACTCTTGACAAAGAGCCCTTTTAAACATACCCTATTTTTATTTTAAGTTTATTCTATTATTTAGCTGTCAGCTGTTTTAAAACTTCATCTTTGTTACATGTAACTTTATCCAATAGTTTAGATAAAATATTGACATCAAAATTTTTGTTTTCAATCTGAATGTTATTAATTGTCACTGCTCCTTTTTGTACTTTCGCTCTTTCTTCAGAAGTAATCTTTTCAGGTTCACTTTCATATGTTATATAGCTTTTTTCATCTATATTTTTAACTGTCTTTGGAATAAAAAGATTATCAATATGCTTTCTTAACTTTGCTTCCCAATTCAAACCTAAAGGTGTGTAAAGAAATGCTGATGTACAAATATTTTTCACATCCGTCAACAATTCTAACGTTCTTCTTTAATGCAGCTACCCTTACAAGTGTTTTTACCGTCTTTTTGTATAAATGTTTCCATCTATTGACGTGTAATTCGGATCATTCTTTGAGACTTCAAAATCTTCAGCTTCAAATGTTGAATTAATTCAATATTCAAATCTGTTGTAAATGTTATTTTTCCTGCATTGCAAACTGAAATCCAATGTGCTTTGTCTACAATAATATTTCCCGGAATTTCCACATTGATTTTTGTTTTATCGCTATCAAATGCTGCCACTCCCATTGCTTTTTTACACTGTTTGGAATTTTAACATTCTTAATATTTGTTGTTTGAAAAGCAGAATTTCCTATAGTTTGAACATTATTACCAAGTTTTACCTTTTCAAGTTTTTTGCATTTATAAAATGCCTGTTTTTCAATAACTTTAACATTATTTGGAATTTCTATTTTCTTGATATTATTGCAATTCAAAATGCAAAACCTTTATTTCAGTAACCTTTTTTTCCTATGTTCTTTTTTTAAGTTTCTTACAGTAAGCAAAAGTTCCCGTTTCAATTTTCTTCACTTTATTCGGTATATTTACGCTAGTTACTTTCGTATGACTAAACGCATATTTCCCAATTTTCTTTACGTCTTTTCCAATTACAACTTTCTTCAATTTTTTTACAATCTGAAAAAGCGTACTTTGGAATTGATGTAATGCCATTTTTTATAACAACCTTTTTAATTTTTTTTTGTTTTCTTTAAAAGTCATTTTCTTTGGCATTTCACCTTTTCCTGAAACTGTAAGTGTACCTTTGTCTAATTTGTAAGTAACCTTTGTTTTTTTGTTGCAGCATTTACATCTTTAACCGGATTCACTGAAATAACAGTAAATGCTAACAGCAATCCAAAGCACAAACTTTTCAAAATGTTTTTCATAAGCAATACCTCCTTCGTATCCTATTTTTTTATTTTAAGTTGTTTTCTGTCCCTTTACTTTTGTGAAAAGAAAAAGCTTTCTTTCCGACCTTTACCTTTTTATTAAGCTTTACTTTTTTCAATTTTTTATCTCCGCAAAAAGCTCTTCTTTCGATACTAGTTACAGATTTCATATTAACTTTCTTTAAATTTACGCAATTTTCAAATGTTGCAAACTGTATAGTTTTAACCTTTTTAGGTACATTGACAGTTTTAAACTATAATTTTTCTGAAGGCTTTCTTTCCAATATTCTTTAATGATTTTGGAAGATTATATTTTTCCATCATTGTATTCCAGCAAAACGCTTCATCTCCTATACTTATTAACTTCTTTGAAAACTTAACACTCTTCAACATGTCACAAACTTCAAAAGCTCCTTTTTCAATTTTTTCGTACAGTATTAGGCATAACAATCTTCTTAATGTTTATTTCTCCTGCAAAAGCCTCTTCACCTATGACTTTGACACCATTTGGAATTTTAACAATTTCGCTGTTTCCTGTATATTCAACTAATTTTTTTATTTTCAATAAAAAAATCTCCAAATTTTTTCATTTCAGACGACACAGTTATTTTATTATTTTTTAAGCTCTTGCAATATTCTTTCAAATTCCCTGAATTGCTTTTGATGTATTTATAGCTCTTAATTTTTTAAGTTTTCTTAAGTCAGTTGTTTTTATTTCTGCATAGCTTCCTGTTAATGACATCCTTGTAATTTTCCTGCATTCACTAAATAATCCCTTTGGTATATTTTTAACTCCCGCAAGTTCTAAAACTCTCAAATCATGAGCAGATATAAATGTTTTGTCTGTCACTTCTACTTCCTTGCAATTCCCCGTTATCTTTTTTTACATAAGGTGAAAACGCATCACCTATCTTTTTAAAGTGGATGGTAGTTTTAAAACCTTGATTGATGAATCTCGTAATGCACTATCATCAAGAATCTCAAGTCCTTCATTTAAAACTAATTCCTTTGTTCTTGTGGGGATTGCATAACTTTCTAACTCCTTCACCGTTGATGATAGAACAATCTTTCTTGCACAAAAATTTATCAGTAAGCAAAATATAATTATCATCTTCAAATGCATATGTACTTTTTATCATTGTAAATTTCATTATTCTTAAATGCATATGTAGCAATCTTTGTTACTCCTTCAGGTATGTAAACAGTATCATCATTACCTTTGTACTGCTTTAAGACACCATTCTCAATTACGAAATCACTATCTTTCGTTTCTGCATTAACTACAAGCGTACCTAATGATAATGTAAGTAAAGTAAGTAACACCAATATTCTTTTAATATTTCCTTTCATTTTTTGCACCTCCATTCTTTAATAATTGTACGAATAATTTTCCAATTTTATTGCATGATTTTAAAAATTACTTGAATGCAAAACTAACTTCTGGTTTGCTTTTTCTGTTTTCTTTTGCAGAACTAACTTCTGGTTTCGCCATTTTTTTTCCTATTTAACTGTTGTTTTTTCTCATTCTCAACTCTATAATTAAGTTAAATCAATGGATTTTTTGAGCATACTAATCAGGCTCCCGGAAATCATGGTGCAAGAGTAACTTCTGGATGCCTGTGGATTCGGTTATCCTTTTCGTATCCTCCTGCCTGTTTTTACTTCAATAGATCAGGCTTCAGGTGGACCTCATCCGGCAGGATGATTTCCAGCCCAAGCTTTTCCATTGCATTTTTGTCAAATGACTTCAGGGCCTTATTTATTGGTGTCTCACCATTAAATTTTGGTCTTGATGTGTTATTGATATGATTTATCATTAACTGAACCTTTTCCTGTGTAAGTTCATCAAATGATGTTTTCTTTGGCAGTACATATCTTATGTACTCATGATTCTTTTCCAGTTCTCCCTTTTGCTCAGAATGTCTCGCCTCACAATAGTATAATCTTGTTCTTTTTTTTTCTCCGTTTATTCCTTTTTTCGAACTTTTCAGGATCTGCAAACTCACTCCCATTATCCGTTAGAATAACCGGAAACAATTCCTTAAATTCTTCTATTCCTATTGTTTCTTCGATGTAGTCAATCACTCTTACTGTGTTTGACATTTCCTTACTGTCTATTAGAAATGCCAGCATCAGATTGTTTTCCGGCCACAGAAATGTCTGTAATAGTTTTCCTCCTTTTACTCCTTCAACTGTGTCCATCTGAACTATTCTTATTCCTGGATGATCTTCAATATATTTCAAAAAATCATCATGTCTATGACCTATTTTCTTCCTTGGACTGACCTTTGGTGTTTCCTCATGTTTTGTCCTTTTCTTATATCTTACAGTTCTGTGCATGTCTATGTTTCTTGCCGATAAATAACATTTATCAATATATTCATATACCGTTCTCATGCTACATGGAATTTCTTCTTTATGATTCTCATATATATGTGCTATTGGCTGTCCTTTTTTTATTAACGGACTTATTAGTTCATCCAGTTCTATCAGTTCTGCCTTTGTCATGTCTATTCCTTCTCTTGAACTTTTTAATGTTTCAAGATACTCGTGATGTGCACAATTAGCATTATACAGATATTTGTCATATCTGCATGTGGCAGATTTATCACATGCATTGCAAACATATGGTGCCTTGTGTTCTATTGGACAAACATATGGTTTATATGCATCACATAGGGTCATACATTTGTAGCATTTCTTACATTGGATTCTACAATGATATCCTTTTTTCTTGTTACACAGGTTTCTTTTTTTACACGTATCTTTATATTTACAGTCATTTACTCTGTTGTAATTTCCTGCTGTTTTTGTTCTCTCTTTAAAATACCTATGCTTTCTTATTTCTTTGGATATGGTGTCCGGTGAACAACCAATAACGTCGGCAATTGCTGCAAAACTTAAATGATTTTTTAATCTAATTGAATCTCCTGTCTGTTTTCCCAGGTTAAGTGTTGTCCTTTTTTTTTCTTTTCTCAGGCATTTTTCCTCCAATCTCAGGAGGATACATTCCTATTATATCATTGCAGGACTAACTTATGGGTTGATTGTAAAAAACAGAACTTCGAAATTCATTTAAGGTGATTTTAAAAATTATTCGTACAATTTAAAATCAAATCACTATTTTACTGTAGCACTAAAAATTCTTTTTTGTCATTTTTAGTGTTTTTCGTTTTTCATTGCAAAAAAATATTTTCGTATTTTTTGATTTAATTCCTTCTATCTCATTATTCTTTTGTCCTATTTCAGTAATATTCCATCTGAATATATATTTGCCAGATGAAGACATTTTAGCCACTCTATTAAAAGCATCGTTATACCCACCACCTGCTAGATATATATTTCCGCCATTTGTTAAATCCATACCCTGAAATGAACCATTTGGATAAACCAAATTATTCGCATTGCTTGACTGCACAAACGATTTAGTGCAAGCCTTTTTTTAAGTGTTGTATTTCCCTTAAATGATACTGTTTTGTCTGTTCTTCCATCTGCTTCATCAAAAGCTTTATTAATTGCACTTAATTCATATATGCTATACTGAACCTTTCCACTAGTAACCTGTGTTCTAATAATAAACTGTGAAGATGATGCTGCACAGGCTACTCTATTTACTGTTCCCACACTTGTTAAATTAGTATTTGCATAATTCAAATATCTAATTTTGCTGGCATTTCTATTATTCAATGTTGTTTTAGAAGCATATTTAATTCTTGCTATTTGTTTAGACCAACGTTCTTCAGGCTTTTGGGTTTCATTAACTGCTGCTCCCACATAAAAATATGTACTGTTATTATATGTTGCCATCGCAAGACTTTCCCCATGTCCAAAATCTTCCAAAGTCATATAATCACCATTTTTACATTCTGCAATAATAGAATTATCCTCACTATCTCTTATTCCTGTTATTGTACATCTTGACAGTAATGTATCGTTTCTATTATTGTAATCATGTTGTGTTACATAAATATATTTTGAACCTATAACAAAATTTTGAATTGCAACGTTGCTTGGAAGCCCTGTTATTTTATATTCTACAACAGCTGCTGCATTTCCATGATTCTCCGGTTTAGCAAGACTTAATATATCTATTGCCGGTAATAATGATTCTGCACTCCATTTTTCCAATTTTTCCGAAACACTTTCAAAATCATTTCCATCATATAAATTTATTTCAGACGAATCATTACTCTTTATACTGTCAATTACTTTTTAACTTCTGCATCATTACTCGTTGCATTATTTTCGTCAATATTAGCTTTTACAGTTGCATTGTTAACTGTAAAAAGTGTTGCTGCTACCATTATCGCCATTATAATTTTAATATTTTTTCTCATATATGTATCTCCTTTGAAAATTATTTTATTTTTAAGAGCTAAACTGACTTTTTGGCTTTCTTTATCCCACGCCCATATACCAATTTTTTTTCCGTACTTTCTTTAATAATATTTAACTGTAGAATATTTTGTTATTTTTTCAATCACCTCAGTGCCTGAATATATTCTTACCACTACTCTTAATCTATAATAATATCCCTTAGTAATAGCATTTCTTTTTTTCCAATGTTTTATTTCCTGTTCCCGTACTTTCCTGACTCCATGCTTTCACTTTGCTATATGTGGATTTATCACTGCTTTTCTGTAAAGTCATTGTTATCTTTGATTTTTATTCTTTGTCATTACATTTTGTGCATTACAAATTGCAGTTGCTCCACTTAATCTTAAATTTGCTGTAACCAATGAAGTATTTGTATAGAACGGTTCCACGCCGTAATTGTCTTGAGCCTCTTCCGCATATACTTCAACAATAAATGATGTCATCATTACAAATGCTAATATTATGGTAAATAATTTTTTTTTTCATTTCGTACCTCCTATTTTCACTGTTTTCGTCACCAATTTAGCTCTCTTATTAAATACAACGAACCAGAAAGAAAAAAGTGACAATTTATTTTAATTTATTTGAATGCACTTGAATGCAATTTTAAATTTTTTTCAAAAAATTTTTTTAATAAAAAACTCCTCGGATTTTTTAACTTATCCGAAGAGTCATTTCTATGCTTTAATCTACACTTTTAACACTATTAGCAATTTTTTATAACTTCATCTTTATTAACGTTAATGCAAATAATACTTATAACACTTTCATCCTGCCTCCACACTATAGATATTACTTTATCATTTTTCTTTTCATTCACTAACGCTTTATGTCCATTAATATCTACATATGATTTTTGTGTATTTTCGGTATCTATTCCTATATCTCCTCCTTCAATTGATTTTTGTTTGAAAGATATCATATCTGCGTCTTTATAATAATCAGCACTCCATCCTGCTTCATCCTTATTCATATTTGTCATTTTAAACCCTTTCGGCAGATATGTGATTTCATATTCTTTGCTTAACTTTATTGTAAACCTGTCATCTGATACATTTTTTACATCTTCTACTTTTTCTCCCGGATATTTCCCAATGTCAGTATGGTCATTATATGTTTTCATAAAAATTCCAAGGTTTTCTCTTTCATTGCCGGCACTGATACAACTGAGACGTTGAAAATTAACAAAAAGTACTCCAAGAGCTGTTGCTGTTCTATATACTTTTAATTTAAAGCTCAATGATTTAATTTTCTTTTTGTGCAGCTGCTTTTTTGCTGATTTTTTCAAATTCTTTTTATTTGCTGTTTTGTTGGAGCATACTCATCTGATTTGTTTAATTCTTCTGTCTCTTTTAATATCTTTCGTCCTTCTTCTTCCTGATACTCTGACAACATTGTTTTAAGTACGCTATCCATCATTTCATCATTTATTTGTCTTTTTCTTCATGCCTTATACCTCCCCATTAAATATTTTTAGAAGTTTTCTCTCGCTCTTCTAATATAAGAATTAACATTGCTTTCCTTAATCCCTGTTATTTTGGAAATTTCTTTTGAGGACATTTCCATTGTGTAGCGATAAGTTAGAAGCTCCTTGTCTCTTTCTGACATTTTCAAAAGAGCATTGCTTAAATCAATATACATTTCACTTTTTTCAAATTCATTAATATGTCCTTTTTTTCTGACATATTAGTATTGCTAACCTGTTCTTCTGTGACGTATTCATCTAAATACTTTGATTTAATTTTGTTCTTCCTTAAATAGTCTATACAAACGCTTCTAATAGTTATAACGAAATAATAAGACCTTGCGTGACAATTTAATTTATTTAACTTGAATGCAAAACTAACTTCTGGTTTGCTTTTTCTGTTTTCTTTTTGCAGAACTAACTTCTGGTTTCGCCATTTTTTTCCTATTTAACTGTTGTTTTTTCTCATTCTCAACTCTATATTAAGTTAAATCAATGGATTTTTTGAGCATACTAATCAGGCTCCCGGAAATCATGGTGCAAGAGTAACTTCTGGATGCCTGTGGATTCGGTTATCCTTTTCGTATCCTCCTGCCTGTTTTTTACTTCAATAGATCAGGCTTCAGGTGGACCTCATCCGGCAGGATGATTTCCAGCCCAAGCTTTTCCATTGCATTTTTATCAAATGACTTCAAGGCCTTATTTATTGGTGTCTCACCATTAAATTTTGGTCTTGATGTGTTATTGATATGATTTATCATTAACTGAACCTTTTCCTGTGTAAGTTCATCAAATGATGTTTTCTTTGGCAATACATATCTTATGTATTCATGATTCTTTTCCAGTTCACCTTTTTTGTTCTGAATGTCTTGCCTCACAATAGTATAATCTTGTTCTTTTTTTCTCCGTTTATTCCTTTTTCGAACTTTTCAGGATCTGCAAACTCACTCCCATTATCCGTTAGAATAACCGGAAACAATTCTTAAATTCTTCTATTCCTATTGTTTCTTCGATGTAGTCAATCACTCTTACTGTGTTTGACATTTCCTTACTGTCTATTAGAAATGCCAACATCAGATTGTTCTCCGGCCACAGAAATGTCTGTAATAGTTTTCCTCCTTTTACTCCTTCAACTGTGTCCATCTGAACTATTCTTATTCCTGGATGATCTTCAATATATTTCAAAAAATCATCATGTCTATGACCTATTTTCTTCCTTGGACTGACCTTTGGTGTTTCCTCATGTTTTGTCCTTTTCTTATATCTTACAGTTCTGTGCATGTCTATGTTTCTTGCCGATAAATAACATTTATCAATATATTCATATACCGTTCTCATGCTACATGGAATTTCTTCTTTATGATTCTCATATATATGTGCTATTGGCTGTCCTTTTTTTATTAACGGACTTATTAGTTCATCCAGTTCTATCAGTTCTGCCTTTGTCATGTCTATTCCTTCTCTTGAACTTTTTAATGTTTCAAGATACTCGTGATGTGCACAATTAGCATTATACAGATATTTGTCATATCTGCATGTGGCAGATTTATCACATGCATTGCAAACATATGGTGCCTTGTGTTCTATTGGACAAACATATGGTTTATATGCATCACATAGGGTCATACATTTGTAGCATTTCTTACATTGGATTCTACAATGATATCCTTTTTTCTTGTTACACAGGTTTCTTTTTTTACACGTATCTTTATATTTACAGTCATTTACTCTGTTGTAATTTCCTGCTGTTTTTTGTTCTCTCTTTAAAATACCTATGCTTTCTTATTTCTTTGGATATGGTGTCCGGTGAACAACCAATAACGTCGGCAATTGCTGCAAAACTTAAATGATTTTTAATCCTAATTGAATCTCCTGTCTGTTTTCCCAGGTTAAGTGTTGTCCTTTTTTTTCTTTTCTCAGGCATTTTTCCTCCAATCTCAGGAGGATACATTCCTATTATATCATTGCAGGACTAACTGGGTTGATTGTAAAAAACAGAACTTCGAAATTCATTTAAGGATTTAATTTATTTATTTTTTCAAAATTCTGAATTATTTTATAAAAGCCTCATTTACCATATCATTTGCAGTGTGATAATCACCTATTATATAGTAGGCTTTTTTCCTCATTATTCGGTTATACTTCTTATACCAATCTGAAAGTATACTTTTCTTATCTTCATTCTCTATGTCTTCGATTATTGCAAGCATAATCTCCCTCCATTTTTCATATGTGTCTTTTATATCTTTTGTTATCTTTGTACATTCTAGCAAAATTCCATACCATATTCAATCCTAACGTTTATCTACCAAATACAATATAAAATATTATTTCAATCCAATTTCAAATATGTGTAAAGATTTTTTTAATTAATAGGATTTTTAGTTAGTCAAAAAAAAGAGCTGCTACCTTAAGTAACAACTCTTTTTTATTCTTTAATTCAATTATCTGATTAGTTTTATCCAATTAAATCATCATATAACTGCTGATATTTCTTTGCTGATGTTTTCCATGAGAAGTCAACTGACATTGCTCTTTCAACCATTTTATTCCATTCACGTTTCTTGTCATAATATACGTGTTCAGCGTATCTTACTGTACCCATCATTTCGTGAGCATTGTAATTGCAGAATGAGAAACCTGTTCCTGTGTTCTCATATTCGTTATATGGTTCTACTGTATCCTTTAATCCACCTGTCTCTCTTACTATAGGTAATGTACCATATCTTAAACTCATAAGCTGGCTTAAGCCACATGGTTCAAATAATGATGGCATTAAGAATGCATCACAGGCTGCGTATACTTTGTGTGAACGTTCTTCTGAATAGTAAATGTTAGCTGATACGCTCTTGCCATATTTCCAGTCAAAGTGTCTGAACATATTTTCATAACGTTCTTCACCTGTTCCTAATATAACAAACTGAACTGCATCCTGACACATTTCATCCATTACACATGAGATAAGGTCAAATCCCTTCTGGTCTGTAAGTCGGCTTACAATACCAATCATCATCTTCTTTGGATTAACTTCCAAGCCTAATTCTTTCTGAAGTGCTGTTTTGTTTTTAACCTTTTCTTTTCTGAAATTAGCCTTTGAGAAATTCTTGTCAATGTACTTGTCTGTAGCCGGATTATACTCATTATAATCAATACCGTTCACAATACCCCTCAGGCAATTAGATCTTGCTCTAAGTAATCCGTCTAATCCTTCTCCAAAGAATGGTGTCTTAATCTCTTCTGCATATGTATCACTAACTGTAGTTACCATATCAGCGTAAACTATACCACCCTTTAAGTAGTTACCATTGTCATAATCTTTAAGCTTATCAGATGTAAAATAGTAATCTGACAATCCTGCGATATCCTTAATAGTGTCAATGTCCCATACTCCCTGGAATTTAAGATTGTGAATAGTCATTATAGTCTTAATTCCCTGATAGAACTCTCCGCTTGCAAAACTGTCTTTTAAGTATACTGGAATTAAACCTGTATGCCAGTCATGGCAATGTATTACGTCCGGTCTGAAATCTATAACTGGCAAAGCTGAAAGGACTGCTCTTGAAAAGAATGCAAACTTCTCTAAGTCATATCTTGCATCACTGTATGGCTTTTCTCCGCCGAAGTAATATTCATTATCAATAAAGTAAATCTTTACTCCTTCGTATTCAAGTTCCATAATTCCAACATACTGTTTTCTCCAACATAAGTCCATATAAAAATGGTCAATGTATGTCATCTGGTCTTTCCATTTTTTGGTCAATGCACATATATTTAGGAATAATAACACGTACATCATATTCTTCTTTGTCAAAACTCTTAGGCAATGAACCAACTACGTCTGCCAACCCCCTGTCTTAATAAAAGGTACGCATTCTGACGCTGCAAATAATATTTTTTCATATATTTTTCCTCCAAGTCGTCTCTTTTTTGGATTTTGTTTCTTACGTATATAATACTAGAAAATCAGCTTAAATTAAAGTGCTAATTATCTGCATTTGTATTCTAATCTGATTTTATCTGCAATTAATGCAATAAATTCTGAATTTGTAGGCTTTCCTTTCTCTGCATTTATTGTATAACCGAACAATTCGTCTATTGTGTCCATTTTTCCTCTGTTCCATGCCACCTCAATTGCATGTCTTATTGCACGCTCTACCCTGCTTGATGTTGTCTGGAATGTTTTTGCAATTGTAGGATACAAAATCTTTGTAATGGAATTAAGCATTTCAGGATCATTGACCGACATAATAATTGCTTCTCTTAAATACTGGTAACCTTTAATATGAGCCGGCACACCTACGTCGTGGATTATGTTTGTTACATCACTTTCAATGTTTCTGTCCATAAATTTCTTCTTGTCCTCGTAGGCTGCAACAAACTTCTTGTTATCAGGCAAACGTTTGTTATAACTTTTTGCTGTTTTTACCCTTTCAACTATCATTTCTGTTTCAAAAGGTTTAAGCATATAATAACCTGCCCCATAACCGAAAGCATCCTGAATTACTGTTTCATTGCTTATTGCTGATGTAATTATAAAAAAGGAAGCTTTATAATTGAACCGTCCTTATGTATCTTGTTCATTAATGATAATCCGTCCATCTTTGGCATTATCAAATCCAAGACCACAACATCAGGATTGGTTTTCTTTATTATATCAAAAAGCCTCCTCGCCATTTTTGCTTTTCCGACTATGTTAATTTCCTCGTCCCTCTCTAATTCATTACAAATAGTCTCTACTATCTTCTCATTATCATCTACCACTGCCACACTAATTTTATTCATACTATCCTCCTGTCAATTTCTTTTATTATTTTAATCTGCATAACTATATAACTTTCAACAACAGTACTGTTATATTTTGTTGACAGAGAAGATTATAGTTTGAATTTTCCCGTTATTCAACTTAAAGAAATCGCATAAAATGCCATTATTCGACAATGTGGTTTACATATATTTTTTAATGTAACAATAATAGATAGTTTATCTGTTTTTTTCAAAAATTCAGGTCGATAAAACACTTTTTGCGTCGGCAAAAAAATTAATTTATGTAAACAATCATTTTTTCTTTTTCTGACAATTCTATTTCATATCCGTCACGGATTTCATAATAAACTTTTGGTCTTAATTTTGTTCCGTTAACTTTTGTTCCATTGGTTGAATCGTAATCTGCGATTCTGTATTTACCATCCTTATATGAAATAATTACATGAATCTTTGAAATATAAGTTTCCGGTATTGTAATATCCGCATTTTCACGTCCGATTACAAAAGGACTTTTGTTTATTACAAACTTCTGATTATTGTATATGATTAAGGCTTCTCCCTGATTTACAACAGGTTTTTCTGCTCTTTTAGGCTGAATTGTGTTACCAAAATTTCTTGTTGCATCAGAATTAGTATTTGTCATTCTCTTCTTGCGAAGTTCCAAATTAGCCTCTGTAAAAGGATTAATTACTAATCCGTTAAGTTCTTCACAATCGTTCATATAAGTGTATGCTGCTGAAGCAGACATTCTTATAAGTGAAAAATTATCCATATATTCTACAGGTATCTGTTCAAATGTTGTAAAAACAGGCATTAATCTTGTTCTTTTGCCATCTTTTACAACATCAGGTTTAAGAGATGCATTTTCAATAAATTCACCCATAATCTGACAGTCACTGTAATCAACTTTTGCAGCAACAATTACTTCACATTGCTGGAAAAGTTCTATAATATCTCTTTTTTAATCTTTTTCTCAGGTTTCTTATTGTATTTCTTTATTAATTCTTCTATTTCATGTGCTAAATCTGCATTATTTCTTGCCATAAATTCCTCCTGTAACTTCTCTTACTTAAATATCATAGAAGTTTATTTTTCATATTCTCTACATTAAATATTAGTATACTACATTTTTCTACTTATTTCTTGATTTTTTTGCGAATTCTTTTTTCACTATTATAAGGCACTATTATAATCTATTTACAAGTTCCTTTTATTCTATTCATTTACTTATATGGACATTCTATTTTTATCTGATTTTTTATTATTCCTTTTTCCCTCCTATTTTTCAGCCAGTTACATTTTTAAAGCAGAATTAATCTGCCTTTTTTTGTAATTTCAGATTTAAAATCATCTATTACAAAAAAATAGCTTTGCAAATCGCAAAGCTATAATCAATTTATATTTTTATATACTTTTCAACATATTTTCAGCTAATATACCATATCCTCTTGTTGGATCATTTATCATAACATGAGTTACAGCTCCTATTACTTTTCCATTTTGAATTATTGGACTGCCACTCATTCCCTGAACAATTCCTCCTGTTTTATTTAGCAGTCTCTTATCTGTTATTTTTATTACCATATTCTTTTCTTTTGCATTGGCATATATATTCTCTATTTCTATTTTATAAATATTTACTTTTCCATCTGCTATAAACTGTATAGATGCCTCACCTTTTTTATTTCAGATTGTAGCCCTATTTCTTTTTCAGATATGTTATATCCTGATATAATTTTCTTATCCATATTTCCATACAAGCCGCATGCACAGTTTTTGTAATATCGCCAATAATGTTTTTATTATTGTATTCTATTGAGCCACATAAACCTCCTGGTTTTCCAGACTCTCCTTTTCTAATTCCCCATATATTTGCCTTAAATATTGTTCCATTATTAGAGGACAGCAATTCTCCTGTATCAATATCACTTATCCCATGTCCTAAAAGCACAATATTTATTATCCTTTGTTATAAATGTAACAGTTCCTATTCCCTGAGAATCATCTCTAACCCAAATTCTAACATATAATTTCCATTTTTATCAGACACAGGCTTAATAGATATCTTTTTGTAATATTATTATTTTTACTGTTAATGTTACTATTTTTTCTTTGTTTTCATTTATAAGATATGACAATTGAGACTTATTACTTACTGTTTTTCCATTAAATTCCGTAATATAGTCCCCTTTTTTCACAAGACCTTTTGCAGGACATAATTTTTCGCCATTTTTTGATATAACCTGACCTTCGTCTATAATCATTACTCCTTGAGTTTTCAGATACAGGCCCACCGGCAAACCTACAGGGTAAACTTTTCTTTTATCTACTACTTTTACTTTTGTATTTTTGATTGGAACTATGCCAAACATTTTGTATTTCCCGCTATATTCACCTTTTTTCCCCTGAATATATAGTATTTTTTCCATTCAGCCTTATACTTGTTTTATTTTCAACATTTAGTGAAACAGGCATGGAAAATTATATTTGGTACTGGTATTTGTATTTATAAATATTGTATTAGGCAATCTATCCTTAACATACATAACCGTAGATACTACAATTATTACAATTGCTGTCAAAATGGATGTAATTAAAAAGTTCCTATATTTTTGTTTGTTCATTTCCATACCCCTTTCGATTATTTTTGTGAAAAAATAGAAGGAAGACTTTTTGTCCTCCTTCTTAATATGTGTAATATTCTTTAATTAAAACAGTTACTTTTTGTTCTATCTGCCATATCTTTCATTTCAGTTGCATGAATAAGTCCGGCCTCTGTTATTCCACTGCCTCCATTTATTCTTACAAGTTCTTCTATTGACTGTTGTCTTGTAAGTTTCTTAATTGATGTTGTTGTAGAATTTTCATCTGCTGTCTTTTTAATTAAATAATGACTATCCGCCATTGCAGCAATCTTGCAGACAAATGTGAAATACATATAACCTGATGATTTCTGCTGATTTTAGCCATTTTTTCTGCCACTTTCATAGCCGTCTGACCACTTATTCCAGTATCAATTTCATCAAAAATCAATGTGTCAATATCGTCTTCTGTTGCAAGAATTGACTTAATAGCAAGCATAATTCTTGATAACTCACCACCTGATGCAACCTTTACCAATGGTTTAACAGATTCTCCCGGATTAGTTGAAATCATAAATTCAACATTATCAAACCCGTTTTCTCCAATGCTTTCTTTTTCTTGTAATCTGAATTTCAAATTCAACAGCAATAAAATTAAGATCAACCAACGCCTGTTTTACAAGAACTTCCAGCTCCTTTGCAGCTTTTTTTTTCTTTTGTTCAGATAACTTTGTGCAGAGATTATTTAATGTTACTTCCAATTCTGAAATCTGATTTTTAACGCTTTCCATTTCATCTGTCATATTGTTAAGTTTTTCCAGATATTCTTCTTTTTCTTCTTTATATCTAAGAATCTCTTCTATACTATTACCATATTTTAATTTTAAATGATTAATAACATCAAGTCTTTCTTCAACTTCCCTAACATATTCTGGATTAAAATCCATTCCACTGTTATAATCATAAATCTGAGATGTAAGCTCTCTGCAAAGATTATCAATATCATATAGTTCTGTCTGGAACTGGCTTATTTTTTCATCCATTTCCTTAATACTATTAATATCCATTACAGCCTTATTAATTATATCCCCAAGACCGCCTGCTGTTTCATAACTTAAGGCGTTGTAAATTTCTGACAACGCAGAAACTATCTCCTTGCTATTAGATAACTTCTTAAATTCTTCTTCTACCTGAACATCTTCTTCCGGTTTAAGATTAGCTGATTCAATTTCATTAACTTCATATTCAGCAAACTCAATCTCTCTTGCTTTTTGACCTTCATCAATATTAAATTCTTCTAATTTTTTATTAATTTTGTATATTTACTATACTCTTCCTTAATCTGTTCTTTTAATTCTAATATGGAATCCTTTTGCAAATTTATCCAAAATATCTAAATGATTTTTTGTATATAATAATGACTGATGATCGTGCTGACCATGTATGTCAATTAATAAAGACATTACATTTTTTAATGTTTTGATATTTACAGTTTCCCCATTTATTTTAGAAATACTTCTTCCTTCTGAAATCTTTCTTATAACTGTAACAATATTGTCCTCTTCCATATAAATATCATATTTTTTCAATTGTTTTGCACAATTTTCGCTAACTGAAAAGTTAATTCAACCAAAGAATAATCTGTGCCTTTTCTAATCATATCTTTAGAAGCCTTATTGCCTAAAGCAATGTTTACAGAGCCAAGTATAAGTGACTTTCCTGCACCGGTTTCACCTGTTAAAACGATTAAACCTTTTTCAAAGTCCACATCAACCTCTTCTATTAAAGCCAAATTCTTTACGTGTAAATTTAAAAGCATGTTTTCCTCCTTTCTGCATTTTTTTTATTTTAAAGTGTCAAAAGTTCTTATTCCACCTGCGCTTGCACAATGTTAGGAAAATGACCTTGTGACACGTAACAAGTCGTCTAATCGTTTTTAGCGTATGAAACTTTCTATATGTTCCTTAACCCTATCTGTTTCTTCAGCATGTTTTACCACACACATTATTGTGTCATCTCCGGCAATACAGCCTAAAATTTCTTTAATCTGCATTGCGTCAAGTGCTGCAGCCACTGCCATTGCCATTCTGACACTGTTTTTACTACAAGTATATTTCCTGCCGTATCCATTGTTATAATTCCATCATTTAAAACACGCATATACTTGCTATTTGATACTATATCTGAACTGCTCTGTACTGCATATTTCTGCTTACCGCCTTTTGTGGCTATTTTTGTAAGATTAAGCTCTCTTATGTCTCTTGATATTGTGGCCTGAGTTACATTAAAACCATTTTCAACAAGCTTTGCTGCCAACTCTTCCTGAGTTTCAATATCATAATTGGTTATTAATTCTATTATTTTTCGCTGTCTTTTTGTTTTCATGGCATATCTCCTAATCACCAAGCTTATCCTTTATTACCTGAAGAAAGCTTCCTTCGTCAAGCTTAGCTATCTCTGTGGTTTCAACTGCTTCATATATTCTGATTCTATCTTCTGAAACTATGTTAAATATTCCATCACCGTCAAATGCTATCTTTCTGTTTTCTTCATTAGGCGTTCTTGACGGTCCGATTATAACCTCTATTTCATCATTTCTTGACAGAAGAATACTTCTTGTTCCAATTGAATGAGGACATATAGGTGTAAGAATAATCATATGTGAATCAGGTCTTGCCACAGGGACCTCCTGCTGAAAGATTATAAGCAGTTGAACCTGTTGGTGTTGACAATATTATTCCATCTGCCTGAAACTTTCCAAGAAGTTGACCGTTAACGTACACATCAAAATTGGAAATAGCCATATCGCCACCTCTATGTATTACAATATCATTAAGCACATTAGACTTGTACACAACTTCGTTGTTTCTTATAACCTGACCACACAACATCATTCTTGACTCAACATTAAATCTGTCATTTAAAAGTCTGTCAATTGAGTCTTCCATTTCTTCCGGTGAAATTTCTGCAAGGAAACCTAAAGTACCCTTATTTACGCCAATAAAAATCACATCAAGTTTCTCTAAATCTTTAGCCGCATGAAGTAATGTCCCATCGCCACCTATTGTTATAACACATTCAAGATTTCCCGGAACCTGCTCCTCTAAAATAACCCGATACTGTCCTGTAGCTGTGTCCACGTTATTTAAAACAACACAACTGCCACCTTTTTTATAATATAATCTGATATTTTATTTGCAATGCTTTTTTTTCATCTTTATAGCTATTTGTAATTATGCAAAAATTTTTCATTCAAAAACTCAATATTCAAAAATTATAATTATAAACTTAATCTAAGCCAGTCTAAATCTAACTGTTTTCCTGCTTCTTTTTATCAAGTGTTATATGTGAATCTTCAACAACTTTAACAGGGTCAACACATATCTCATCTACAACCGGTTCTTCACCATTGTTCTGCAAATATAATAAATATTCGATATTGCCCTCCGGTCCCTTAACAGGTGAATAGTCAAGATTTAAAATCTTAAATCCTATGGACATTGCATATTCTATTACTTTTTTCAATAACCTGAACGTGAACCTTCTTATCTCTTACAACACCTTTTTACCTACATTCTCTCTTCCTGCTTCAAACTGTGGCTTAATAAGACATACTATCTGACCATTTTCCTTTAGAAGATTCTTAACAGGTAATAAAACCTTAGTTAATGATATAAATGAAACATCAATTGAAGCAAAATCAAGTACATCATCAATTTGGTCAGGTGTTACATATCTAATATTAGTTCTATCCATACAGATTACTCTGTCATCCTGTACAAGTTTCCAAGCAAGCTGACCATGACCCACATCAACAGAATAAACTTTTACCGCACCATTCTGTAACATACAGTCAGTAAAACCACCTGTTGAAGCTCCAACATCCATGCATGTTTTTCCTTCTATCTTCACACCAAAACATCCATAGCTTTCTCTAATTTTAAGCCACCACGACTAACGTATTTCAGTGTCTTTCCTCTAACTTCAATATTTACTTTTTTCGTCGAAAGTTGTTCCCGCCTTATCCTCGCGTTCATTATCAACGAAAACTATACCACTCATTATTATGGCTTTGGCTTTCTCTCTTGAAGGAGCCAAACCTCTTTTACTAATAAAACATCTAATCTTTCTTTCATCTTGTCAGTTCCATTACCTTTTTTCGTATATATTTTTATAGCTTATTCTATTTCTTCCCTAAGCAAAGCCACGTTACCCTGTTCCACAAACCTGTCATCAATTGCCATAACCTGAACATCTGCATCAATTCCACTTTCCAATATGAAAGTTTCTTTCTCCAAAACCGCCTTTTTAATTCCTTCTTCCACAACAATTATATGTTTGTGATTTTCAGCAACCCTTTTAATAAGTTCAGTATCCATAGGTTTAATAAAAACAGGATTGACAAATGCAGGATGTACATTCTCTTTCTCAAGCATATCTATTGCCTTATAGGTTTTCCTCAACCATTGAGCCTACAGCTATAATTGCCACATTACCACCTGCATTGTTGCCATCTTTACTGCCTTCTTTTAATATCTGACCTTTTCCATACTGCAAATTAATGTCTTCCTTAATTTCAGGAAAAGCAACACCTCTCGCAAATCTGATTGCTATTGGCCCGTCAAAATGTTCAGCAAACTTCATTGCCTCTTTTAATTCTTTAATTCCTGACGGTGCAATTATTGTCATATTAGGCATTGCTGACAGAAATGACATATCAAAAATGCCCTGATGGGTTTTCGCCGTCACTACCAACCAGACCTGCCCTGTCAAAAAATCAATGTTACCGGAAGTTTCTGTATACATACATCGTGTAAAAATCTGATCATATGCTCTCTGATAGAACGATGAATATATTGACACCACAGGCTTGTATCCTGATACTGCAAGTCCTGCTGCAAAAGTTACTGCGTGTTCTTCTGCTATTCCCACATCGAAAAAAAATCTGTCAGGGAATTCTTTCTGGAATCTTGATAATCCTGTTCCATCAGGCATTGCCGCTGTTATTGCAAGAATTCTGTCATTTGTCTTTGCCATTTTAACCAATGTTTTTGAGAAAACATCTGTATATGACATCATTCCGTTAGTTACTGTTTCAAGGCCTGTACTTATGTCAAAAAGGATTAACTCCGTGATACTTAGAAGGATCATTCTCTGCAGGTTCATAACCCCTTGCCCTTCTTTGTTCTTACACAAATAATAATCGGTCTGTTAATCTTTAATGCATCTTTTAAAAATATCTATCATTTCAGGAATATTATGACCGTCAACAGGCCCAATAGATGTTATTCCCAAATCTTCAAATAATCCCTGACTAATAAACAGATTCTTAATATGGTCCTTTGTTCTTTTTTACACTTTTTTTACAAGGCTTGAACCAAATTTGGGGATTCTGCTAAGTGATGTTTCTACATCACTTTTAAAGTCATTGTATTGTTCACTTGCTCTTAACTTATTAAGATAATTAGACATACCACCAACATTCTTTGATATTGACATTTTATTGTCATTTATAATAATAAGCATGTTTCGTTTTAAATCTGCTGCATTGTTAATTGCTTCTAATGCCATACCACCGCTTAAAAGCTCCGTCGCCTATTACTGCAACTATCTTTTCATCTGTTTCATTTAGTTCAGCTGCTGTTGCCATACCAAGGACAGCAGAAATGGATGTTGAACTATGACCTGTATCAAAGCTGTCACATAGACTTTCATGTCTTTTCGGAAAACCACTTAATCCGTTTAACTGTCGCAAAGATTCAAACTCGTCCTTACGACCTGTTAAAATCTTATGTGTATATGCCTGATGTCCAACATCCCATACAATCTTATCCTTAGGGGAAATCAAGCACTGCATGCAAAGCTATTGTTAAATCAACAGTACCTAAGTTAGAAGCAAGATGTCCCCTGTCTTACTTACTGAATCAATAAGAAACTCTCTTATTTCTTCTGCAAGTTTTGGATAATCTTTTTTATCTATATTTTTAATATCATTTGGTTTATTAATTTTTTCTAAAAGTTCACTCATTTATTTCACTCTGTTAATTAATTTTATAATTAAATTTTTAAGGAATTCACTATCTCCCCAAGACTTTCAAGTAAATTAACCGCCTTCTCTGAGTAATCTTCAACTAGTCTTTTTGATTCATCTATTCCTTTTAAAGTAACATATGTAGTCTTATTGTTCTTTTCATCACTAAGAACCGGCTTTCCAAGTTCTTCCAATGTTCCTGTTACATCAAGAATATCATCCTGAATTTGGAATGCTATACCTACATTAGTTGCTATTTCTTCCACTGTTTCAACAGCCTGCTCATCTACTCCTGCCAGAATGGCTCCAACCATCATTGCCCCCTCGATTAATGCTGCTGTCTTAAGCTTGTGAATAAAATTAATTGTATCTATGTCTTTTTTCTTTATTTTCGTTTATTACATCAACAGTCTGACCGCCAATCATTCCGTAGATTCCTGCCTTGTAAGCAAGAATATTCATGGCAAGTGCTGCTCTTTGTGGATATTTACTCTTTAGTATTGCCATACTCATAGTTTCGTATGCCATATTAAGAAGTCCATCCCCTGCAAGAATCCCCATATCTTCGCCATATACGGCGTGTGTAGTCTTCTTGCCTCTTCTATACATATCATTATCCATTGCCGGCAAATCATCATGTACTAATGAATATGTATGAATCATTTCCATTGCTGCCATAAACGGATATGCCTCTTTTTCATCTCCGCCAAACAATCTTAATGTTTCCAAAACAAGCATTGGTCTTAATCTTTTTCCACCTGCCTTAAGACTGTAATTCATTGCTTCAATTATAATCTTCTGCAGTCCTTCTTCCTTAGGACAATAATCGTATACAATCTTTTCAACGTATGCCGTTCTTTCCTTTAATTCTGTATCAAAATTATTCATTTATATTTCCCTCTTCAATAATTTTAATCTGCTTTTCTATTTTTTCAATCTGGTTGTTACAATCCTGTACCAAACTAAGCCCTTTATTATATAATTCAAATGACTGTTCTAATGTTATTCTGTCTGACTGCATTTTTGAAATTATATCTTCAAGCTGTTCAAAATTATCTTCTATGCCGACATTTTTCTGTATTATTCATATTATTTCCCGTATTATTTTCTTCTATAATACCTGTAACATTATTTTCAGTATTATTCTCCATTATTTTCTCCCTGAACTTCCAATACACTTGCTTTTATTTTTCCGTCTGAAATTGTCAGATTAATATTATCTCCTTTTTAAGTTGTTCCACTGTTTTAATTGATTCTCCTGAATCATTTGCAACATAGGCAAAAAGCCTTTTGAAATCTTATTAAGTGGAGATAATCCGTTAAGTCTTACTGCGTATATCTGAAGCATATGTTTTCTACTATCCAAAATAGTATGAAAACAATCTGTAAGATGCATCTGCAAGTCAGATATATATTGCTTTCTTGTAAGCAACATATTCTTAGGACTATACATCTGAATACTATTTTCCAGATTCTTAGTAAGTAATTTGTATTTTTTCAATAAAATGTTCTTCGTAAGTTGTAAGCATCTTTCTATAATTCTGCAACTTATTTTCAAATTCCATATAATCAAACACTGCCAATTCTGCCGCTGCCGACGGGTAGGTGCTCTTCTGTCCGAAACATAATCTGCTATTGTTGTATCTGTTTCATGTCCTACTGCAGATATAATAGGGGTATTGCAATTAAAAATAGCTTCTGCCACAATCTTTTCATTAAAAGCCCACAAATCCTCTATAGAGCCACCACCACGGCCTACAATAATGGTGTCAAGATTCATTGAGTCAAGACATCTTATTCCGTTAACAATGTCTTTTGCTGCATCAGCCCCCTGTACAAGGCATGGATACAAATAAAGTTGCACATACGGATTACGTCTGGTTGTTATATTAATAATATCTTGTATTGCCGCACCTGTCTGTGCTGTACATATTCCAATTCTTGTAGCATATCTTGGAATAGGTTTCTTATACATAGGATCAAAAAGTCCCATTTCTTCAAGTTCAACTTTTAATTGCTCAAATCTTTGATAAAGTAACCCTGCCCCTTCTAATATAATCTCCTTAGCATATATCTGGTACTTTCCATCTCTTTCATAAACACTTACGCTACCAAGAACAACAACCTTCTGTCCTTCTTCCATCTTAAATTTAAGTCCTGACCTGTTACCTGCAAACATAATTGCAGATATAACTCGGTTCTATCCTTTAACGTAAAATAAATATGTCCCGATGTGTGATATTTGCAGTTACTTACCTCGCCTTTTATATAGATATTATTTAAGGCAAAGTCCTGATTAAACATTCTTTTTATATAATTATTTACCTGTCCTACAGTATATATGGATGCCATATTAACTCCTAAAATAACTTTGCAAGTACACCGTTAACAAATGAAGGTGAATCATCTGTTCCATATTTCTTAGCAAGTTCAATGGCTTGATCAACAGCAACTTTTTCAGGAATGTCTTCATCAATCTTCATTTCATAATAAGCAAGTCTTAATATTGTAAGATCTACTTTTGACATTCTGTCTGTTGTCCACTTTACAGCAGCCTTATTGATTGCTTCATCTATTTCGTCTATCTTTTCTGCTATTGCATCAACTCTGTTAGAAATAAATTTTCTGTCTTCTTCTGATACTTCAGGTGTTTCCTCCCAAAACAAATCATACTGTTTCGGCATTTCTGATCTATTGTGAAAATCATTACAATATAATAACTTAAATGTATTCTCTCTTAATTTAACTCTGTTCATATTTCCTCCTAAAATCGCTAGTATTCCTATGATGTCAAAAAGGGTGTCTGTTACAGACACCCTAAAAAAAATAACTTGTTTAGTTAGTTGCTACGCTTGCAATATTCACATTAACATTGGCAACTTCCATACCTGTCATGTTTTCTACTGTTGTTTTAACCTTGTCCTGAACCTTCTTTGATATTGTAACTATATTCTCATTAATTCTAAGAATAATTGATAAATCTACCATTACTGTATTATCTACAACGTCAACTCTAACGCCTTTTAGATAATTTCTTCATTCCAAGTTTTGAAACAAGCTCTGCTGTGATGTTTCCTGCCATAGCCACAACACCATCAACCTCCATTGCTGCCATCGCTGAAATAACAGCAAGTACATCATTACTAATCTGAACTTCTCCTAAGTCAGAATTGTCATGTTCAATATAAGTAGTTCTCTGAGATTCCATATTGACCTCCTAATGCGTATTCTTGTGATTATTATACCATCATTGATGTCATTTTACAACTGACTAAATTATTGTATTTAGTTTATTGCCAGTCTATGTCAGGAACCTTTACCACTACCGTTTTAGTCTTAATGACAGTGTCCGCCACACTTGCTGCAATCTCCACCGCACTGAAGCGACTTGCCGGCTTTTTATCTTTAACCATGCTTCTAATTATTAAAGCTACTATAATTGCTAATACTATTAGTACAATGATTGTTCCCATATCATTCGCCTCCATTTTTTTCTTTTCAAACGCAAAGTTGATAGCAAGATTTTCTTGCCCATAAAATCTTGCTATCCTGCTTGGCTATATATTAACATTTAGAAGTTTTCCTTGCAGTAGTTAGTATACCCTAACCTCTGTTCTATGTCAATAACTTTTTTTCTTTATTTTGGTTATTTTATAATTTTTTATTTAATTTGAATATTTATATAATAAATGGTATAATATGGTTTTACGTATATGTTAACGGCCTTAGGTTTCACAGCACCGGTTCTTTCCGGTTACTTAGTTGGAATTATTTTAAATTTAAAAGAATTAAGTTAGGATGGTAATAATATGACACATAGTAACGAATCAGCAGAAAATTATTTAGAGACAATCTTGATGTTAAGTCAGAAGCTTCCTGTTGTAAGATCAGTAGATATAGCAAACGAGTTAGGATATAAGAAATCAAGTATTAGTATTGCAATGAAGAATTTAAAAGCTAAAGAATCAGATTACAGTAACCGATGCAGGCTTTATCTATCTTACAGATGAAGGCAAAAAAATTGCTGAAATGATTTATGAACGTCATCGTTTCATAACAGCTTTTTAACAAGCCTTGGGGTTGATGATAAAATTGCTGCGGAAGATGCATGTAGAATTGAGCATGTAATAAGCGAAGAAAGTTTTGCAGCTTTAAAGGAACATATTAAATTATAATTTTAATATTTTACGCCGCACCAAATGGTGCGGCTTTTTCTTAATGGTTGTTTGTTGGTGTAATTGTTATGTTCTTTGCTGCTATTCCCGTTTTTCTCTTTACCACATTTTCAATTTGAGTTTTCTTTGTTTCATCCATCTCAGCATCATTTACAATAACATCCACCTGTTTGTCTGTAATCGTTACAAGCACATCCTCAAAACCTTTTGCCTTTAATAACGTTTCCACTGTATTTTCCATATCTGTAGTTTTTGTAAGTTCAGTCATTGAGGTTACTGCTTTCTTTTTGATTATCCTCCAAGTCCTTATTGTTAATCACTTCAATAAAGTTTCCTTATTTTTTGAACGCGTCTGTTCCCTGTTTAATCTTGCCTGAACCATATAACTGCTTACTGATGTGCCATTAGTTAATATTGCAGCTCCGGCTCTTTGGTTTCTTCCTGATTAGTACCATGGTTTTTCATTTTCACCATTTACATCATCCCCGAATTTTCAGCACTACTGTCCAAACCTTCACCGTCCAGACTTTTTATTTCACCGTTTTCATCTGAAAGATTATCCTGTGAATAAACACTGTCATATGTATTATTGTTTGCCTCTTTCGTCTTTTCCTTCTTTGACAGATTATCCGTATAATTCAAATACCCTGCAACTGCAATCAAAACAGCCAGCGCCGTAACAATAATCTGATTCTTTTTTAATATTTTTTTCATTGGACATCCCTCTAATCAACTTCTAATACTGATATTTTATGTATCGGAACATCAAATAATGCCGATAACATATTAATAATTTGTCCCTTCTTTTTTTTTCATCCGAAATACCTTTTGCCGTAATTGCTATACCCTCAACTTTTGGATAAAGTTCTTAACTATATAAGGCTCTTCTCCGTTATTCCCTGAAAATATGACTGTTGACTTTTTAGATTCATTTTTTCCTTTCTGACGAATCTTCCATCCTCCTGTAATATTTTTTCGCTGCCTGATTTAAAAGATATTACAACGGAAACTTTAGATATACCATTAATATTCTCTAAAAGTTTTTCAACTTTATTTTCCATATCAGTTTCGTAATTGTTTGACGTTGTTTTGGTTTTTAACATTGCTATCCGGCACTTTTTTATCTTTTATATTTTCAAAATATGATGCACCTACAAGCATTATTCCTGCCAATGCCAAAAGAAGTATTTTTTCTTTTCCGATTTTACTAATGTTCTTAATTTCCGGCATTTTCTTTATACCCATTGCTAACCCTTTCATAAACCTTATTTTCAAGACTCTCCCTGTTATTTTCAAAAGTATGATTTTCTTCTTTTAAACTGCCATGAGTGTAGTTTTTAATTATTTGCTCAATGTCACCACTGTTGTTTTTTATATTAATAATGGGATTAACAATTAGTGCAAGCAAAACTATACCTGCAAAAGTTTTATATATTTCTTACTGCTGCTTTCCGGAAATATATTTAAAACAAGAGAAATTACCAGTGAAAAAAATACATATATTTTTATATATTGATACAAAAATTCCATTTACTATTCCTTTTTATTATGATTAGAGCTTCAAAATGTTAAAATTTGATTCCATTATGTTTTTACATTAGTTGTCATGCATATAATTGCAATGCTTATTACAAAAAGAAAACCACTGCTTATTACAACTCTTATAAGAAGCCTTATGCCCTTACAAAGGCAGTTAAGGCTTTCAATTATTCGTCTGTCTGCAACGGGCTGGATTATTGCCGTCAAAATCTGAATCGACGCTGAATATATTTGAAGTTTCACATATGGAACAAAGCAAATCAATATTATCATTATGATTCCAAATGTTCCGATGCAGTTTTTAATTAAATTAGCTGAACCTAAAAAGCATTCCCGTAACCGCATCAGCCCCATCGCCTATAACCGGCAAGGTTCCAATAAACTTCTTTATTGTAGTGTTTTTTGCCATATCAACTGAGGGCAAAAAATCCCTGAATAATATTTAGCCCGGTTACTATTCCCACCATTGTCTTATTTACAAAATTTATAAAATTCTCTATTACGTGGGTTGTTCCCGACAAAAAATCTTCTCTGGAAATATTATTAACCAAACTTATTGCCATGTATATTTTTATTGCAGGCAATGTTATTTTCAAAAAAAACGAACTGGCAAACCTCAATAATCACAAGTGTTAACTGATAAAAACCGGCCGCTGCCGCCTGTCCCACTATTGCCACCGACAAAAAATACGCTGGAATTATTCCGCCAACAAACTTTTAATAATAGCTTCACTAATTGGGCAGCTATAATTGAAAACTCCTCAAACATAGTTACCATAATTGCAACTGTAACCATATAACATATGTAAAAAGCCTGTATCGCTAATGCCATTCTTTGAAAACACATTTGCAAAGTTTGTAAAAAAAAAGAAGCAATAATTGTAATCAAAAGCAGATTAACAAGAGTTTTTTTCGATTAGACTTACATCCCTATTGTTTTTTTCATAGGCAGTTCTTCCTATCTCCTTTAAAACAAGAAGCACATCTCCGTCTCTTAACTTTTTTAATATATATTTGTAATCAATGTTATCATACCCCTGAGTTTTTAAGAATTTTTCCGCTGTCTTCCAAGTCAAAATCATCAATTGTTATAATCTCTTCCGAAATCACTCCTGCTTTAACAGGTTTAGGCGTTAAAAATAACAAAATAAAAAATAGCAAAACAAGCTTAAATATAAATTTTGTATTAATAATTCTCATAATATTTTCCTTACGATAATTGATTGGGAATATTTCTTTTCTAAAAGTTTCTCGGAATAATAATTCTCTCGCAGCAATAATTTTCTCACGATAATAACTTTCCAATAGAAGAAATCAGTTCCGTAAAAACCGGAAAACTTATAACCAATACAGATAATTTGCCAAAAATCTGAACCTGATTTGCCACAGCCTGATACCCACAATCCTTTGCTATATCCGAAGCAATTTCCGATATAAAAAGTCACCCTGTTATTTTTAAAATAATTTTTATATTCCCTGCTAACAGAAGTTATGCCGGCAAGCCTTTCTACCATTTCCACAATTTCATTCACTCTTACAAGTGAATATAAGAAAATAAAAGCGCATCCTACCACCGAAATCATTATTCCATATTCAGGTTTTATTGACTTAAACTGAATTGCCATAAGCACAACAACAATTCCCATTATTCCTATAACTAACATTTTCTAACCTTTAATTTATAATTCAAAAAGACGCTGTATAGTACTGAACAATTCATATATGTAAGGCACAATCCACATAAGAACAAGAATAAGTCCTGCAAGACTTGTAAGAAAAGCCTGCTCTTCTCTTCCGCTATGTTTTAAAATCTGACCCACAACAGAAACTATTATGCCCACGGCAGCAATTTTAAAAAATCAAACTAATATCCATATTTCTCCCTATATAAGAACTATTCTAAAAATGCCCCGAAAGTAATTCCAAGCATTCTGTACAACTTGCATTTTTCATTTTTTTCTGCTTTTAATTCTTTTATTGTTAATTGGATTTGTGACTGATATTTTTCAATATTATTAATCTGGGTTTGTCTGTCAGTTATTCCAAGCCCTCTGCCAAAATCTTTTCAGACTGTTTTTATCCTCTGATTTTAGTGATGATTTTTTATCCAAAATATTATCCACACCTAAACTCCATGCCACGCTTAAAGGTATTTCTGACTTTTTAAAACTTTCCTGAACTTTTGTCACAAACTCCCCCACCTTCCCCTCTATCATTTCCGATATATTTTCCAAAGCTTCCTGAACAGAATTATTGCTATAACTAATTTCCCCTTTTAGCAAAATCAGCATTTTCTGTATTTGCTCTAATCTGTTAATTCTTTCAATATAATCTTTGCTAAACAAATAGCCCATTAAGGAGGCTGACATCATAATCAGAACAATTCCTGTTATTTTCAGATACATACATATTCCCCATACTTTTTATAACTATTTTTCTTTTTAAAAATCTTATCTATGTCTTGTCCCAGCTTTTCCCTTGCTTCTGCCAAATCTTTTCCATGAATAGTTGCCACAACACTTACCCCCGCTGTTTACTGCATATTCAATCGCCTTAAAGTCAGCTCCACTTCCAATTTCATCAACAGCTATAACTTTAGGTGCCATAGACCTTATTGCCATAACAATGCCACTATACTTTGTACAATCACTTATAACATCCGTCCTAAGTCCTAAATTAATCATTGGAACTCCCCTGTAACTTCCACCTATTTCATTTCTTTCATCCACAACTGTTACATTTATTCCTTTTAAATTGCTATAACCCCTTATAATATTTCTAAGCAAAGTAGTTTTTCCCAAACCCGGCGGAGATATAATAAGAAGATTTTCTTTTTCTTCCACAATTTTATTTACCAATTCACAACCTGCGTTTTTTAAGTCGTGGCTAATTCTGTAATTCATAAATTTAATATTTTTTATTATATTAATTCCCTTATTATCCATTACAACCTGTCCTCCAAGTCCAACTCTGTGTCCTCCGGGAATTGTAATATATCCGTTACGAATGCTACTTTCAAAAGAATAAGCCGAATATTCAGTTATCAGATTAAAAGCTGTTTTAATATCTTCCTCATTTACAATATATTCTGAAATTACATATTCATTATTCTTAATAAAAATTATTAAAGGGCAATTAATACGCAGCCTAATTTCAGTTAAATCATTAAAATCTATCCACTGATTTTCACATTTATTTCTGATGGCATTTCTCACATTAGGCGGTAAATATTTTTCAATTATTTCCATCTTTTCAATCTCCTTATGAAAATATATGTGAAAAAACTGCTATTATTCTATTTACTTTTATGAAATATAAAGTAAAATAATATTAAGTACACATATTATTTTATGTAACAATTTTTATAAATAATTAGGAGGAGCTTATGAAAAATACACATATTATAGGCATAATTTCAGTTACTGTGCTTCTACTTAGCACAATAACAATCTACGGATATGAAAGTTCAGGCAACAAAAACATTAACACTTATGAAGCTACTCAGGAATCAACACCAAGTGTTACAACAATTCCTGCAACTACAACACCTGTAACTACTGATCCTACAACTAAACCAGCGACAAAACCTACAACAAAGCCGGTGGCTACTACTAAACCTACAGCTACAAAGCCTAAAACTACAACAGCTGCTAAGAACAATGTTAAAGAAACAACAAAAGATTTACAACAAAGTAAAATCTATTTCATTAACAAAAGCTATTCGTTTAAATAAAAGGGGACAAAAGAACTCTTACTTCTTACGTAAAATACAAGAAGCGTAAAAAGGAGTTAACGAACCTTTAATCTGGAAAACATCAAACAAAAAAGTTGCTACTGTTTCCCAGAAAGGTGTAGTAAAAGGAAAATCAAACGGAAAGGCATACATAACTTTAAAATCAAAAATCACAGGCAAAACCGTAAAATGTAAAGTTACCGTAGCAAAGACAAAATACGTTGCCTTCACTTTCGATGACGGTCCGGGAATCTACACAGACAAGCTTCTTAAAGCTTTAAACAAGAACAATGCAAAAGCAACATTCTTCGTAGTTGGCTCATGTGTAAACTCACATAAGACACAATTAAAGAATGAATATAAACTTCATATGGAAATAGGTAGCCATACATACAATCACAGCAACCTGAAAACTTTATCAGTGCCACAAATCAAAAAAAGAACTTGGTTCAACAAATAAAGTAGTAAAAAGTGTAATCGGTACAACACCTACGCTACTTCGTCCACCATATGGAAGCTATAATAAAACAACAGGAAAGTACGCAGGCGTACCAATGATATACTGGTCAGTAGACACACTTGACTGGAAATACAGAAACGTAAACTACGTATCAAGTACAATCCTAAAAGAAACAAAAGCTTGGGATATCGTACTTCTACACGATATACACCAGACATCAGTAGACGGATTTATAAAGGCGTTGCCAACACTTAAAAAAGAGAGGTTACGAACTGGTAACAGTAAGCGAATTGTACAGCCTTAAAGGCAAAAAAACTTAAAAACGGAGTAATGTATTTTAGTCCTAATAGGGATTAACTTTTTCCACAAAAAGAACAACCAACTCAACGAAAGCACGCTTCCGCTGCTCTCGGCTCGTAGCAGTACTAAGAATCTATGACAGTTTCACTGCCCTATCTTCTAAGAACCGACGGCCTCAAAGCACTTTCTTTAGAGTTGGTTGTTCTTTTTTTATAAATTTTATTGATTTTGCTCTAAAATTTTAACTTAAAAAATTTTCCATTTTGCCATTAAAATCTTAGACTAAGAGTTCTTTTACCATTTTACCGTTAAATTCTACTTTTTAAGATTGTTTACTTCGATTTGGTATAATGCGTTAGCTGCCAGATGTTCGGCTGCCTGTTCTAAATCTCTTATTCCGCTTGTGTTTTGTATATTTCCATTACTGCATCACATTCGTCTTCTTTTAGGCTCATTCTCTTTTACCTTTGGAAGTGCAAATTTTTAATTTTCTTTTCTTCGATTGTGTAGTCAGGAAATACTGCAAATCTTCTAATGGTGCGCTTTGGAATCATACATTCCATATAATTATCTGTAAATCCAAGGTTGTCCAGAAGAGTCAACAATACATCTGCGGGATTACCATTACCCTTTCCTGATGCTGCTTTGTCTAATTCGTTTATGATAAATACAAGATTAGATTCGCCTGCCATTGAGAAGGCATCCATTATAATTCCCGGTTTGGCGTTTGAGTAAATACGTGAGCTACCTGTTAACTGTTCAGGGTCGTTGATTGAACTCATATCAAGTGTTGTCCAAGGAAGTTTTAATATCCTTGCAACCGCATAAGCTATCTGTGATTTTCCTGTTCCTGCAGGTCCTACCAGTGAGAAGTCCGTAAGCCGGAAGGGTATGTGTACGGTTAATCTGGATGATCGTCTCTATGATACGTTGCTTTACACGCTCCATACCATACAACTCTTCGTCTAATATTTTTCTTGCTTCCACCGGATCGATTGCTTCAAAATAATTATTTTTCCACTGGATATTCGTCATAATGGAAAGTGCTCTCTGTGCGTGATGTCTTTCTTCCTGTGAAACTTCATTTGAACGGGCAACTGCTAAATTTCTTCTCGCCCACAATCTGATATTGTCCGGCATTGTTCTGCCCGCACAGGTTAAGAAATCCGAAATACTCTGGATACTGGTAAGCTTCATGCTGTCCCCTTCTTCTTCCTGATCCTCGTCTAATTCTTCTTCAATAGGAGGATTGCTTGCAAGAAGTCTTTCTATCATAAACTGAAGGAAGCCATCCTCTGCAGAAAGCTTTGTAACTCCCCCTGCTGCTGTTTCCCTGATTTTGTAAACAGCATAACCATTCTCTGTATTCTCACCTGAAAGTCTTACATTAATATGGTTTTCACCTAACCACTTTAATAAACTTACAAAACGTGAATCTATTTTTTAAAATATCTGCTGTAACTGTTCCGTCTTCCTCTTCAAACTCAAAAGTTGTAGTTTTTTGTAGGATTAGTGAACTTACCGCTTGAGTGATGTTTCCACTGTTTTTTCTTATTGTCCAATACTAATATTGGCTTCTCTGCTGAAGTTGTTTTCTCATTAGAGCTAAATGTTGTATATGTACATACAACTTCTTTTTTCTCCTCAGGTGCATTGTTAAAATCAAATACTGGCATAACTTCTACTCTCTCTTTTTTCTTTTTTTATTCTCTGTTAATTTTAAAGCATATTTCAAAAATTACAACACTTTTAATAGAAATAATGTATTAAATGTAGTACATTCCCTGATTGTATTCGTCATAATCTTTGTAGCTGCTTTCTAAGTCTGCCAAAGTGGTGTTTTCAAGTACTTCATCCAGTCTGTCATTGATTTTGTCAATAATTAAGTTCTGAATTGTTAAGGCAATTCTCGGATTTTCGCTTTCTGATACTTCTTCTCTCTCAATTCTGTATGCACCATCTAAAGCTTCGATAATTGATGCCACTGTAATTCGTGAAGGCTGTCCCCAAGTAAATATCCGCCCTGAGCACCTTTTTATACTCCTAATAATTCCTGCACGTCTTAATGAGGCAAAATATGTTCCAAATACTGTGGTGAAATTCCGTTTCTTTCTGCAATGCTTATTAATGAAACATGACCTTTTGTAGAATGAATTGATAAATCTATTAAGGCTGTTAATCCGTATCTGCTTTTCTTTGATAAATTCATTTTTCTCTTCCTTTTCTCTTTTATAATTTCTTTTTCCCGATTTTTATGATTTTAATGTAATTTGTACTTTTCCTACTTATTTGGTAGGTATTATATTAGTACTCTAAATCTTTTACTTAATTTTGTCAAGTTCTTGTATATTTTTCCATATTATATTACTATTTATACTGTAGTACGCAGGGGGCAATTTTTGTCCCACTTATATAATTTTTAGGAGGCACATATGAGCGATACATATATTTCAGATTCTATTAAATACATTGGTGCAGATGATACTACTTTTTTTAGATCTTTCGAGAGCCAGTATATTGTTCCTAACGGGGTTTCATACAATTCGTACATTATTATGGATGAAAAAAATTGCTGTTATGGACACTGTTGACCAGAGAAAGACAGACGAATGGTTTGATAATCTTAATAAGGCATTAGATGGAAAAACACCTGATTACCTTGTTGTTTCCCATCTTGAACCTGACCACGCTGCAAATATTCAGAATTTTGTTGAAAAATATCCTACAGCTAAGTTGGTTTTAAGTATAAAAGCTAAAGCAATGATGCCACAGTTTTTTGAAATTGATAACTTAGATGATATTTGCATTACTGTTAAAGAAGGCGACACACTTGAACTTGGTGAGCATAAACTTACTTTTTATTATGGCACCTATGGTTCACTGGCCTGAAGTAATGGTTGAATATGAAGAAAAAGAAAAGATACTTTTCAGCGCAGACGGATTTGGTAAGTTTGGTGCTCTTTCTGCTGATGAAGATTGGACTTGTGAGGCTAGAAGATATTACTTTAACATAGTTGGTAAATACGGTGCTCCTGTTCAAACTCTTTTTAAAGAAAGCTGCAAATCTTGATATCAAGACGATTTGCCCTCTTCACGGACCAATTCTTAAAGAGAATCTTGGATATTACATTGATAAATATAACACTTGGAGCAGCTATCAGCCTGAGGACGAAGGCGTTCTTGTTGCATATGCTTCAATTCACGGCAACACTGAAAAAAGCTGCCAAATTAATTGCAAAAAACTTTAGAGGAAAAAGGTGCTCCTAAAGTTGCCATTACTGACTTAACAAGAGATGATATGGCTGAGGCCATTGAAGATGCTTTCAGATATAGCAAACTTATTATTGCTGCTTCTTCATATGATGGTGGTGTTTTTCCACCTATGGAAGAATTTCTTAACAGACTTTCACACAAGGCTTACCAGAACAGAACTGTAGGGCTCGTAGAAAACGGTTCATGGGCTCCATGTGCTGCAAGAGCTATGAAAGGATTTGTTGAAAACATGAAAAATATTACAATATGCGATAACACAGTAACAATCAAGTCTACATTAAAGGATGCTGATATGGATAGTGTTAGTGCATTGGTTGATGAAATCTTAAATAAATAAACTTTAAACAAAAGGAGACTTGCATAAAACTTAAGTCTTATGCAAGTCTTCCTTTTTGTACAGTTTATATATATTACACAACAAGATTTTTGCCGCTGTAATTATATACTTCTATATAGTTTCAAGTGCCTGTGAAAGATCATTTATTAAATCTAAATTAGAGCTTTGCCTAAGTTTTTGCATTCACTTTCTGCTTCTTCATCAGGTGTTTCCTGACAGATTACGAAATCACACGCCATAACGGCTCCATCACCGATACATGTTTCTTCCCATGTACGCATCCATTCACCATCACCCCATCCGTAAGAACCAAACAAAGCAATCTTTTTGCCTTTTTAACTTAGGTTCACATTCCATAAACATTGGTTCAAATTCACTTTCTTCAAGCTGTTCAGCTCCCATTGAAGGACAACCAAATGCAATGGCATCATATGAATCCATCATTTCTGCGTTAAACTGGTCTGCAGGAAGAATTGTTGCTTCTCCGCCTGCTTCTGTTACTCCTTCTGCAACCTTAGTTGCCATAATTCCTGTATTTCCTGTTCCACTCCAAAAAAACTACTGCTACCTTACTCATTTTTGTCTTCCTTTCCTGTATTGAAATGATTTATATGTATAGGGACTTTTTTATTATTTTCATTTTTTATTATATATAACGTTTATTATATATTTTTAAGTTTCTAATATGTAATGATTTTCCATACAATTTATTTCATATATAACATTTATTATATATTTTCTTTCAAAGTCCTAATATATAACTATTTTATGCTACCGTAAGTTTTAAAACGCTCTTGCCGGCTTTCCACTGTTTCATGTAAATTCTTGTACATTTATTGAAAAGTTCAAATCTACGCTCAGCTTCACACTGGTCGCAATAAACTTTCCAACATCCACAGCACTTAAAATTTTTCCCCTTGTTTTTTATGAATCCTACAACGTCCCCCACCGGATATCCTAAGAACAATCCAATTTCGTGAGGGAACTCTGTAGTTTCACTTAATCTCATTTTAAGTTTTTCAATAGCCTTCTCAGGCTCTGTACTGTCGTACCCGTAATAGGTCAACACCTCTTTAACCCCCGACTTCATTAAATCCTTCGCCAACATATCTATTCTATATACATAAATAAGGACTGATTTTTTACTTTTTACGAAGAGTTTGGATTTTTATTCCTTTGCCGTTAAGCAAAAGATTTAATTCTGCCATGTCTTTTTTCAAGTTGTTTTTCATTTATGAAGTAACAATTAATTAAACTTGCTGTTTTAAGTGATGCCAATGTAGGTGAGCATAAATCAATTATGTACTTTTCCAAAACATTATTTCTGCTCATAAGCATCCTCCTTTAGACTTATACGGAAGAGGCTACTACACCTCCCCCTATAAATCCGGTTCAAAATGATTTATTCTTGGTTAGTTTTTTCTAACTGTCATTATATTATCCTAACTCTAGGAATTTTGCAAGCACTTTTTTTGATAAAATTTCCCAACTAGTTTGTTATACTTCTAGCTTCTCAATTAAAAATTTTTACCATATTCTTTAATATCTCTATAGCAAAAATCCCTACAGATTTAGTTTTTTCTAAATCTGTATGGATTATACCTTTTGGTCCGTTGCCTAAATCCTATAGACTAATCTAATTTCGAAGCAACGGCATTATTATTTAGTTTCTTATTTGTGATAAGGTTCGTTATTTATTATTCTATAACTTCTATAAATCTGCTCTAACAAAATAACTCTCATTAACTGGTGTGGAAAAGTCATCTTAGAAAAGCTAAGTTTAAAGTTTGCTCTCTTTGAAACGTCCTGATGCAATCCTAAGGAACCACCGATTACAAACACAATATGGCTTTCGCCCATTATTCCCAACTTGTTAATTTTGTCGGCAAATTCTTCTGAATCAAGCATCTTGCCATTGATTTCCAATGTTATTACAAAAGCATCATCGGGAATATTTTTGAGAATTCTCTCGCCTTCCTTAGCTTTTTTATAATATCCATCTCTTTCTCAGTACTATTCTCGATGGTCTTCTCGTCTGCCACCTGAATAATATTAAGTTTACAGTATCTTGATAATCGCTTTGAATACTCATCAATGGCTGCTGTGTAAAACTTTTCTTTAATTTTTCCAACTGTTAAAACTGTTATCTTCATTATTTAACCTTTACCTTCTTTACAGCACTCCACTTCTTTGAAAAAAACTTTCTTCTTTCCATTCATTTTGTAAGCTTTTACTCTAAAATAATATATTTTCTTTGATTTTAATTTCTTAATTGTGGTCCTATTTTTTTGTAACATACTTGCTCTTTTGCACCTTTAAACTTTTTGTTTGTTGAATACTGAACAAGATATCCCTTAGCACCTTTCACTTTCTTAACAGAAATTGTAGCTTTCTTCTTTCCAGCCTTTACCTTTGCAACTTTAGCATTTGACGGAGTTGTAATCTTTGCAGCCGGTGTTGATGGTATTGATGGCGTTGATGGTGTAGTTGCTGCTGTTACGCGGTTAAATTTATAAATTCCCCATTTCCCGTTAACTTTAACAGCATATTTATTGCCATCATACGGCTCAGATATTCCTTCAATCTGTCCTTTAGGAATTATCATTGTTCCATCCACACTTGACATTATTTCGTATGTTCTATTCTGTCCTTTTGAATCATAATTGTAACCAACTACTATATTTCCTGAAAAATACAAACTATTATAACTTCCCAAATTAACTGTAGCTTTATTTTTTCCTGTAAACATCTTCCAGTTATTATTGCTATCTTTTATTGCAATTTTTGTTATTATCCACATATCATCAGATGTCAATTTTGAATCTGCTGCACAATCCGTCCCCTTAATGATTGATGTTCCATCAACGTCGATTATTTCATAGCTTGTTGTCTTTCCATATTTTGTAACTAATACACAATCATTGGCAAAGTCGATTTTTTCTAAATCTGATTGATCACCAATATCCATTAATTTCTTTCCTTTATTGTTATATGCATATGTTCCAAGATACTTTCCATCACTTGTAAAGAATCTAACTGAAAGGAACTGTCCTACTTCGTTTACATATCCATAATCACCTTTACCTATTGTTGCAATGTTCTCTCCATTTGAATTAATCAGATATAATGTTCCATCTTTCTGTGCAATAAACCATTTTCCATCATCTGTGTTAATATCATTATACTTCTGTAATATTTTCTTTCCTGTACTCAAATCATATGCATCTACATATTGATTTTTCCAATCATCTGTATAGTAACGCAGTGTAAGAATCTTACCATTTGAATCATTTATGTCATTTGCTAAATAATTAACGTCCTTATATTCAAACTTATTCTTTATATTACCATTTAAATCAAAAATATATGCAATTATTTTGTCTGAATCATACCCAAATCCTAATAGTAAATTATCACCTACCGTCTGTAATCTACTTACTTTTCCATCTACTGCCAATGTCTTTTTGTATGAGTTTCTTTGTCAACATAATACCAGTTTTTATTGTCAATATTAAAGTAGATTCCTTTATCATTAATTACATACTCCTCACATTTTTCGTCTTCGTTAGAAGTGTATTTTAATGTCCAGATTTTCTTGAAAGTTGATAAATCATATAATGTATATTCATTGTTATCATACATTTCAATTCCTAAATCTATAATAGCGGAATCATCGTAATTGTTCTCCATAATAGTCTTGCCATCCATATTAACGTATCCAGTATTGTAATAGCTATCTTCATTTTTTTCATCATACTGAACAAATCTGACAATACTATTATTCTCATCAGTCCATCCTGTACATTCACCTATATCCTTTACTATTTTTCCATCTAAAGTTATCAAATATAAATGTTCTACATCTTCATGATCGCTTGTTGTTTTAACATAATTGCTGCTATAAAATGTTTTCTGTCGGTCAATAATATTATATTGTCATATTTTATAGTTCCTGTGTATAGATCTGAATCATTAGCAACAAAGTGTTCAATTACATTTCCTTTTGAATCTAATAAATCAGTACCTTCTTCATCGCTTATATAACCATATAGCTCATCTTCACTACCATGCATATCTTGATATTTTTTTGGAATTTTGTTACAGTATTTCCCTTTTCGTCAATCAAACTCCATATAGAATCCTTTGACTGTGCCAAATACTTATTTCCATATATTCCTTTAATTCCCGAATATATACAAGGTATAATTTCCTTGCCATCTTCTCCTACAACACCACTTAAGCTATTCTTTGACACTATAAATTTATTTCCGAAAGAACTATAAACATTATCATATACCATTGTTGGTTCAAGAATAACCTCATAAGCTTTCTGTGCTGTTTCTGCAAGTGCCTGTGTTGACCATATTGGAACCATACCAATTGTCATAGCTAATGAAAGCCCTATGGCACTTTTTTTTTAATACTTGTTTTTAATCTCATAACTTTCCTCCTTCGTTAATTTTATAAATAAATTTTAATATATGTTACTTATACATTCAAGGGTATTTTCACACTTTGTTCATATTTTTAATACAACACTTCTTCCTGATTATTTAACCATTTAGCAGGTTTTTCCTTGATTTTAGCATTAACCTCTTCTAAACATTTCCTGTATTTTTTTTTGTCACTGTCTGATGGCTTTGTTTCTTGTATTAATTTAGTAACTTGCTGTATTAATTCATAATTATATGGTTGTTTCTTTATTTCATTTATTGCCATATCTACAGTCAAACCATTCTCTTCACTTTTCAACAACAATTTATCAAAAGCTGAATTCGCCGGTAAGTGATAATTATTTTCTATAAATTTTTCTACCTTTTTTGACTTGTTTAAGCCAATTAATGCTTCCAGATATAACTGATTTTCTCTATAACCGTTCTTCATCATATTTTTGTGAGAATTATATTGTTTCATCAGTCCAATATAATTATTGTGTAATTCATATGATTCAATTGTCCTTATTTGAAAAACTCCATAAAGACCAAGGCTCATCAATATAAAACATAAAACTATAGGTATTTTTAATTGAATTTTATTATCCAAAACCTTAATTTCTTCTTCATTGCTATATACAAAAAAGAAAAATAAGTAAAATATCTATAAAAGCAAACGACATACAATAATCCATAACGCTATGTAACATTATAAAAAGTGCTGCTTCTGTTGCAAATCCATAATTTCTAATATATTTCTTTATGCATATAACCAATAGAATAATTAAAATTAACATTGGAATTAATCCTGCACTTACCCCTGCCTGTACGTAACTATTATGTATAACTCCTGCTTTATACTGTGCTGACTGATAATATGGATATAAATATTGCCAGTTTCCTGTGCCTATTCCAAATAGGCAATGTGATAACTGTACCTTTATTCCGTCCATACTTTGAATTATTCTTTCTATAAATGTATATTTAGCCTCACTAAATCTTCGTGCAATTACAAACGCAGATATAATTAAAGCCACAGATGTACCAATTAATAATATTCTATTCTTTCTAGATTTCTTTACATACCAAATAACCTGTAGAATAATAAATATTGCTATGGCTCCAACAGATTTCGTAGCAAGAAGTGCCAAAACATTAAAAACACTTAAATATTGATAAGTTTTATTTTCCGAGTCTCTTGCCAAAATAAAACTTACACCAAACCAAGTTCCGCAACATTAGCATACTGAAATGTAAATTGTAATCTTCCTACATTTATAAAGCCATTGCTTTCTCCAACAGAGAAAATATACATAATAACAGCGATTACGCTACTCACAATCCCTATTAGTATTAAACTGTTTAAAATCGTCTTTTCTCTATATCATCAAGAGAAAAAAAGACAACTCCCATAACAAAACAAGCTAACGGAAGAAATGTTTGTCCTAATATTCCATAGGAAATACCATTATATAGGCTTGATAAAATATATGCTAAAGAAATAACAAGCAAAAATACTAACTCTTTAGTAATAATAATACTTCTTTTTTTGAGATTATTAGCCCGGCACATCCAATTAATGCAGCAATCAAATATGCATAAGGATAAAAACCTCCCTGAAATATTAAAAGAATAATAAATGAAATAATTGATAAAATTGTCATAACCATTACCTTTTCGTCCGATTTATATTAACATCTTACCATATGGATTTTATGTTCTCAATCTTAACTATAATGTTTTGTCCGGGTATTATACATTTTTAAAATACAATCCATTAATATTTTTTTTCATTTTCTCCTCTCATGTTTTCTTTGCCCGGTGTATTCTTATTTTTTTATCAATTAACTACTCGCAGACTTTTTTATTTTATTGACTGTTTATTTTTATCAAAATCAGTTATTTACTTGTTATAAATTTAGTTTTAGTTTATACTTGTTTTATAAGATATTTACAGAACGGAGAATTAATATGGCTGATAATAATAATATTTTTAAATGAAGCTGAAACAGCTTCTGAAAATGATAATTTAGATAATAATTTAACTAATGAAGATTATAACGGAACAACAGATAATAAAGAATCACAGTACGTTCCTAACATTGATGTTTTTTCAACTGATAAGGTCAACAGCTATGTGAAACTTTCAGACAAATATGAAGACATTAAATCTTCTGCTGCAACAATGCTTATTGTTGGAGGAGTTGGACTTGTTCTTATGGCTTTAATTATTGCCAAGGTTATTGTTCTTCCAATCAGTGCAGAAACTTCATGGTTGTTCTACTCTGTAATGGGTGGTGTTTTTATTATTTTTGTAATAGCCGGAATTGTTTCTTTTATGCATGCTAAGCAGGTTAAGATTGAAGCTGCTGAAGAGGATAAACTTATTGACAGCATTAATACCTGGGCTAATGATAATTTGAAAATTAGCGATTTAGATCAGGGACTTGACTTAGCCAGCCTGATGAAATTCTTTTCTTTTCAAGAGCTGAACGTATTAAGAAGGCTCTTATGATGGAATTTGAGAATGCTGACGAACCTTTAATAGATGAACTTACAGAACAGATTTTTCATACACTATATGAAGAATAGTCTTTATTAACTCTCTTGACTATTCTTCTAATCCTCTGAAGCTATAGGTTACCTATCCCTATAGCTTCTTTTTTATATACTAATTTCAATCTTTGTAAAAAAAAAATGGTTCCAAACTTTATTTTCTTTAACGCTTGAAACCATCTTTTTTTTTTATATGTAAATATTTCTAATATTATTCGTCCCAGTTATGATATACCTGCTGAACATCTTCATCTTCATCAAGTCTGTCAATAATAATGTTCATCTTCTTAATTGCTTCATCATCTGTTAATTCAACATAATTCTGTGGAATCATTGTAACTTCAGCCTGTGCCATAGCAACTCCAGCTGCTTCTAATGCTTCTCTTACTACGCTAAATTCGTTAGGATCTGTAATAACTTCATAGCTGTCTTCTTCGTCCTGGAAATCTTCAGCTCCTGCATCAATTGCAGTCATCATAAGTTCATCAGGATCCATATCACATTCTTCCTTATCAATGATAATCTGTCCTTTTTCGTCGAACATATATGCTACACAACCCTGTGTTCCTACATTTCCACCACCTTTTTGTGAAACAGTTTCTAACATTAGCTGCTGTTCTGTTTCTGTTGTCTGTAAGTGCATCAACAATAATTGCAATACCATTAGGACCATATCCTTCATATCTTACTGTTTCATAGTTAATTGCACTTGCATTTCCTGCTGCTTTCTTAATTCCTCTTTCAATTGTGTCATTAGGCATGTTATTTGCTTTTGCTTTGCAATAACATCACGAAGCTTGCTGTTATTATTTGGATCTGCTCCGCCTTCCTTAACTGCTACAGCGATTTCTTTTCCGATTTTCGTAAAGATCTTACCCTTTGCTGCATCATTTTTTTCTTTCTTATGTTTAATATTGGCAAATTTTGAATGTCCTGACATATTAATCTCTCTTCCGTAATCTTCTTTATTTCTATTTCTAATTTAAACCACTAGAAATTTTAACATTTTATATATTAATAGTCAACTAAGCTTATGTATCTAATTCCAAACTAATTAATAATGCTTTGTCCACTATTTTAAGCATTTCGCTGTCTAAATGACAAACCTTATCTTTCAATCGCTTCTTGTCGATTGTTCTTAACTTGCTCCAATAAAATAATTGAATCTTTTTATAATATTGCATTTGTCACAGTCTATTATTTATATATAAGTATTCCAATTTTTTGTAATGTGTATTCAAAATATAATAAAAATTATATTTCTACTTCATAATCATCTTCAAAGTAGTCCTTTGTGCCAACTATTTTGCCATCTTTAACAAATACTCTTGGCACTCTTTTTCCAAGGTCACAGACAAACTCATAATTAAATGTTCCGGCTAACGTTGCCAAATCATCAATTAATATTTCCTCTGAACCATCTTTTTCCTGCAAGAGTAACCTTATCCCTTCCTTAACGTCCATACCTGTTACATCAACCATAAACTGGTCCATGCAAACTCTTCCAAGAATGTTGCATTTCTTACCATTAATTAGAACATAGCCTTTATTGCTTAAGTTTCGTGGATATCCGTCTCCGTATCCAACAGGAATAGTTGCTATTGTCATCGGCTTATCTGCCACAAATGTCTGACCATAGCTTACGCCTCTGCCTTTTTCAATGTTCTTAACATATACAACATGACTGTATATAGACATTGCAGGTATTAATTTCATATTATCCTTATCCATCTCTTCTGATGGATACAAACCATACATTGAGATTCCTGCTCTTGAAATTGTAAGGGAAGTTTCAGGCATTTCCATCATAGCTGCACTGTTTGCACACTGATGAATTGGTATTTTAACACCTTTTGCTTCTACCTTGGCAATAAAATCATTATATTCCTTAAACTGCTTTTCAGCAAAAGACTTATCGACATAATCAGCCTTTGCAAAATGAGTAAATGCAGATTCAATCTCCACATTTGGAAGCTTGCTTATTTCTACGACCTCATTTACTGCTTCTTCACTTGGAATGTAACCGATTCTGCTCATTCCCGTGTCAACTGCAATGTTAAATTTAACTGTTTTGTTTAACTTAACTGCGTGATCTGAAAAAGCTTTAGCCATCTTATATGTAAATATAGGTGGTAACATTTCTTCGTTAATTACTAAATCGCACAGGTTTTCAGGAACAACTCCCCAGTATGTACAACGGCTTATCAATGCCGTGTCTTCTAAGATTGTGTCCTTCCCAAGCTGTTGCTACTGCATAACCAACGCATTCATTTTCAAGTGCTTTTGCAATGGGTACAGCTCCATGACCATATCCATCTGTCTTAATAACTCCTACAATTCCTGTTTCAGGTTTAATTTTTCTCTCATCATTTCTATGTTTTTAATTATTGCATCTAAATTTACTTCAGCATATACTCTAAAGTATTTTTCTATATCTTTCATTATCTCATTCCTTTAAATAAAATCTTTATTCCTTCAATAATATCTGTTGCCATCATTGATGTCTTTGACACATATTCCATGGCTTTATCCCCCGCCAATCCGTGAATGTATGGTGCTAAAACAGTTGCGTTATTAAATTCAACACCTATGCCTATAAGCGCCGCAACTATCCCTGTTAAAACATCGCCTGAACCTGCTGTAGCCATTCCACTGTTACCTGACAGATTAATGAAAGTCTCCTGTTCCGTTGTAATAACTGTTCTTGCATCCTTTAAAATACAGTTAATGTTATATTTATAATTAACTTCTCTTCCATATTTAATCAGATTAGAAGCAATCTCCTCAACCGGAATATTTAAAAATCTGCTCATTTCTCCCAAATGAGGTGTAATTACAACATTCTTGTGTAACTTTTTTTCAATCTTTCGTCTTCTGAAATATTGTTAATCCATCTGCATCTATAACTGTTGGCAAATTATATTCAAGAACTTTTTCAATCATGTTCTTTTTGAATTACGCCTGTTCCAATTCCCGGTCCAATGGCAACAACATCACACCACTTAAGGCATGCTTCCAATGATTTCATATTAAATTGATGTACATCATAAGTATTCACCATTGCTTCCGGAAGTAATCTTTGAATAATCTGTCTGTTCTGTTCTGCAGTAAATACACGAACTAATCCTGCCCCAACTCTAAATGCCGCTTCAGCACAAAGAACCGCCGCACCGGAAATATCCTTACTTCCTGCGATAATCAAAATCTTGCCATATGTGCCTTTATTAGAATAATTAGGTCTTGGTGGAATAAAATTAAAATCCTCTAATGTTGCAGTTTTAACCTGCTCTTCTATCTGTTCATAAGCTTCCTGAGGAAATCCGATATCTGCCACAACAACCTGACCGCAATATTCTGCTCCAGGATATAAAACAGTACCAATTTTATAACTTCCAAAAGTTACAGTGCAATTAGCCTTTACTGCAACGCCACAGATTTTACCTGTGTCCGCACTAACACCTGACGGAATATCAACTGAATATACAATGTTCCTTCCCTTATTGATTTTTGAAATAACATCTTTATATACACCTTCCACATTACGGGATAAGCCTACTCCAAAAATACTGTCAATAATAACATCTGCATCGTTATAATCACCAACTATGTTAATTCCAATATTATGTGCAATGGAAAGCTGCTGTTTAAATTCTGTACTGGCTTTTGATATGTCACCTAAAATGTACAACTCTGTGTTGTAACCTTTTTAAATGTAATATTCGACAGATTGCAACACCATCTGCCCCATTGTTTCCAACACCTGCTACCACAAGTATTTTCTTATCCTTTAACTGGTTTTTGCAGACAATCTCTGCCACACTCAGTGCAGCCCTTTCCATTAAAACCAATGACGGTATTCCAATTGTATTAATGGTATAACTGTCTACCTTTTTCATATCTGTACCTGTAACAATATTTTTCATATATTACTCCTTAGAATCGTTCTTTTCTGAAATTCTATATGTAAGCTTCATTAAACTTTCTGATAAGTGAACATTTTCTACTATAATATCGTCTGAAAAACTTAAATCTGTATGTGCAAAGTTCCAAAAAGCCTTTACTCCACACTCTACAAGCTTTTTTGTGCTATCTTTTTTAGCCGGTCCCTTTGGCAATGTTAATGCAACAATTTCCACGTTATATTTTTTACATAATCATAAATATCTGCAATATCCAAAATCTGACCGTGAGCTGTCTTCTTTCCTATTAAATCAGGATTCTTGTCAAACAATGCAGCAATTTCAAATCCTCTGTTTCTAAAGTTACCGTAGTTTGCAATAGCCTGACCAAGATTTCCCTGCTCCAACTATTATCATCTTGTGCTTTACATCAAGTCCTAAAAGTTTTCCGATTTCATCATATAGATACTGTACATTATATCCGTATCCCTGCTGCCCGAAACCACCAAAATTGTTTAAATCCTGTCTAATCTGAGAAGCAGTTACATTCATAAGTTTACTCAGTTCCTTAGAAGATATACGCTCCACATTCTGCTGGCGCAACTCATCTAAATATCTATAATATCGGGGCAGCCTTGTAAACCACCGCCTTTGATATTTTGTTCATTAATTATTCTCCTTGCTTAATGCTTGTAATCCGACACTATCCCCAGACTACAATATATAGTTTCAATTATAGTTATTAGCCTAAAGATTGTCAAATATTTGTCATTCTAATATGTTTAAAATTTTGTCTTTTATGGTAAACTGTTCACTGTTAGCAAACACAAATATTTTAGGAGGATTTATCATGATATTATCATGTAATCATATATCTAAATCTTACGGTGTAGATACAATTTTGGACGACTGCTCTTTTTTTCGTAAACGATGGTGAGAAAGCTGCCATTGTCGGTAATAACGGAGCAGGCAAATCTACTATTATGAAAAAATTATAATGGGTGAACTTAGTGCTGATAACGGTACAATCACCCTTGGTAAAAACAAGACTATAGGATATCTTGCTCAGTACCAAGATCTTGCTTCACACAATTCAATCTATGATGAAGTAAAATCCGTTAAGGCTGATATTATAAATATGGAAAAGAAACTTGTTGAATATGAAAAGGCAATGTCCGGTGTTTCAGGTGATGAACTCCACAAGCTTATGGAAAATTACACTAATTTGGAACATCGCTTTCAATTACTTAATGGTTATTCATACAAAAGTGAAATCGAAGGTGTTATTAAAGGTTTAGGTTTTACTGAGGATGACTTTAACAGAGAGGTTGGCACTCTTTCCGGCGGTCAGAAAACAAGAGTTGCCCTTTGCAAGCTTCTTCTTGAAAAGCCTGACATTATTATGCTTGATGAACCTACCAACCACTTAGACCTTACTTCAATCAAGTGGCTTGAAACATATTTATCTAACTATAATGGTGCAGTTCTCATAATTGCCCATGACAGATATTTTCTCGACAAAATAGTTACTAAGGTAATTGAAATTGAAAATACACACTGCCACGTCTATGATGGCAACTACTCTGATTTTTCGGTTAAGAAAAAACAATTACGTCAGGCACAGCTGAATCTTTACCTGAAACAGCAAAGTGAAATCAAGCACCAGGAAGAGGTTATTGCAAAGCTTCGTTCTTATAAGCAGGAAAAGTTCTATAAGCGTGCTGAAAGCCGTGAGAAAGCTCTTGCCAATATGGAACGAATTGATAAACCTGAAGAATTAAAAGATGTAATGAATATTAAGTTAGAACCTGACTGTATAAGCGGTAATGATGTTTTGACAGTTGAAGGACTTTCAAAATCATTTGATAATCTTCATCTTTTTTTCTGATATTAGTTTTGAAATCAAACGTGGTGAACACGTTGCCTTAATTGGCGATAACGGAACAGGAAAAACTACTATTCTTAAGATTATTAATGATATTATCAGTGCTGATGCCGGAACTGTAAAGCTTGGCACTAACGTTCATATAGGATATTATGATCAGGAACATCACAACCTTGAAGATTCTAACACTCTATTCGAGGAAATTGCTAATGCTTACCCTGATATGACTAATACTAAGATTAGAAATACTCTTGCTGCTTTTATGTTTACCGGAGATGATGTTTTCAAACTTGTAAAGGATTTAAGCGGAGGCGAAAAAAGGTCGTCTTTCTCTTGCTAAGCTTATGCTTTCAGAGGCTAATCTTATTATCCTTGACGAACCTACTAACCATTTGGATATGACATCTAAAGAAATTCTTGAAAATGCCATTAATAATTATACCGGAACTGTTTTCTATGTATCTCATGACCGTTATTTTATTAACCAGACTGCTTCAAGAATTTTTGAACTTACAAATACTAAAATAATTAACTATCTTGGCAACTACGATTATTACGAAGAAAAAAAATGCGAAGAGTTAACAAAACATATGCGCCTGCCATTGAAAAGGAGAAAAAAGTTACTTCTACTTCTTCCGGCAAGCAGGATTATTTAGAAAGGAAGGCTGAAGCCGCAAGGACTAGGAAATTGAAAAAAATGATATTTCAAAAAGTCGAAAAAAGAAATTAAAAAGAAAAAGAAGACAGATTAAATGAACTGGATGAGTTATTAGCAGATCCTGCTGTTTCCACTAATTCCGCAAAAACTTAACGAAATTAGCAAAGAACAGAATGAAATAAGTGAACGATTAGATGAACTTATGGATCAATGGGGAGATTTTATCTGACCAACTTGACTAATAATATTGCATTTTGTGCTAATTTATCTTAAAATAATTTTATAGTTTTTACGTTTAAGGAGACAGTATTATGGAGAATAAAAAAGTAGTTGTTGCTTTAGGAAGAAATGCTTTCAGTGAATCATTTCCTAAGCAGCAGGAACGTGTAAAAGGCAGCAGCAAAGGCTATTGCTGATTTAGTAGAAGAAAATATGAAGTTATTATTACTCACAGTAATGGACCACAGGTTGGTATGATTCAGACAGCCATGACTGAATATTCAAGACTTGATCCTGACAGAACAGTTGCTCCTATGTCAATTTGTGGTGCAATGAGTCAGGGATATATCGGTTTTGACCTTCAGAATGCTATTCGTACTGAATTACTTCACAGAGGAATTTACAAACCTGTAAGTACTATTATCACTCAGGTTCGTGTTGATCCTTTCGATAGAGCTTTCAATGCTCCTTCTAAGGTTATCGGCAGATTAATGACTAAGGAAGAAGCTGAAAACGAAAAGAAGAAAGGTAACTATGTTGAATACGAAGAGGATCAGGATGGTTATAGAAGAATAATTGCCAGCCCTAAGCCTATTGATATTTATGAAATTGATGCTATCAAGGCTTTAGTTGATGCTCACCAGCTTGTTATTGCAGCAGGTGGTGGCGGAATTCCTGTTCTTGAACAGCGTACAGGTTTAAAGGGTGCCAGCGCAGTTATTGAAAAAGACTACACAGCAGCTAAGTTAGCTGACATGTTAGACGCTTCTGCTCTTATGATTCTTACATCAAACGATTACCCTTACAATCGACAACAACGGCACACAGGAAGAATTAAA
>VOFC01005031.1_pt1 | contig 62214 bp, 91 predicted proteins | sample 5384161 | NCBI WGS metagenome assembly VOFC01 (sample SAMN12384722, study PRJNA508395) | human gut metagenome | isolation source: healthy gut B | host: Homo sapiens
TTATAAACGACTGCTTGATGACTGTTTTCTTTCTGGCTGTGGGGTTGGAGATAAAGCGGGAACTGCTGGTGGGTGAACTTTCTTCCTTTCGTAAGGCTTCTTTACCCTTTGTAGCGGCATGTGGCGGTATGTTGGTGCCGGTCATTGTCTATTCACTTTTGGTCGTTCAGGGTACTCCGGAAACGCGCGGTATGGCTATACCGATGGCTACGGATATTGCTTTTTCATTGGGTGTACTCAGTCTGCTGGGTAAACGGGTGCCTTTGAGTCTGAAAATTTTCCTGACGGCATTTGCAGTGGTCGATGATATTGGCGGCATTCTGGTTATTGCCATTTTCTATAGTTCCGAAGTGGCATACGGATATCTTATTGTAGCTGCTGTCCTTTATTTCTTCCTTTACTATATGGGGAAATTCGGTATGACACAGAAGATATTCTTCCTGCTTATCGGGGTAATTATTTGGTATTTGTTCCTTCAGTCGGGCATTCACAGCACTATTTCCGGAGTGATACTGGCCTTTGTAATACCGGCCCGTCCCCGTTTGGATGCCGGGAAATACATTAAACGCATCCGCGACATTATCGGTGATTTTCCGGTTACCAAATCAGATAATATTATATTGACCAATGAGCAGATTGCCACTCTAAAACAAGTGGAGCGCGCTTCTGATCATGTAATTAGTCCTTTGCAATCCCTGGAAGACAATTTGCATGGTGCGGTAAACTTTGATTTCGGGAACCAGCTCCACACTGAGGCCGAGTGAGAAACTGACAGCCATGACAAGGGTAGCCTTCCGGTTGATTTCCTGCGCTGCAATGATGCGGATGCCTGCCGCCGCCACCGTACCGAACATCAGCAGAGTAGCGCCGCCCAATACGGGTTCGGGCATCAGTGAAAACACCAGTCCCACGGCAGGGAACAGGCCGAGCAGCACAAGAAAGGCTGCGATGTAATAGCCCACATACCGGCTGGCAACTCCGGTCAGTTGTATCATTCCGTTGTTCTGCGCAAAGACGGAGTTGGGGAAGGAGTTGAGCGCACCCGCCAGCATGGAGTTGAAGCCGTCGGCAAGAATACCGCCCGAAGCGCGCTTTACGAAGGTGTCCCCTTCCACCGGTTCGCCGGAGATAAAGGGAGTTGGCGGTGATGTCGCCGTATGCCTCGATGGCGGTAATCATGAAAATCAGTCCCAGGGCGATAATGGTGGATAAGTCGAAGTCCAGCCCGTAGCGGAAAGGCATCGGCAGGTTGAAGCCGCCGTAGCTTTGTATCGAGGAGAAGTCGATGATGCCCATAAACCAGGCTGCGATGTAGCCTATTACCAGTCCGATGACGATGGAACTCATGCGCAGGTAGCGGTTGGAACTCCGGTTGAAGGCGATGATAAGCAGCAGTACCGCCGCCGCAAGGCCCACATGGCGGAAACTGCCGAAGCTACCGTCCGCCTGTGCCGTGGCTCCGCCGCCGCAGGCTGTGATTCCTACCTTTATCAGGCTCATTCCGATGAGGGTGACTACGATGCCGGATATCAGCGGCGTGATAATCTTCTTTGTGTATTTCAACACCCGGCTTATCAGCATCTCCACGCTTGAAGCCGCCATGCAGGAACCGAAAATCAGGGGAAGCCCGCCCAGCATTCCGGCAGAGATGATGGGACCTATGAACGAAAAGCTGGTTCCCTGGATGCAGAGCAGCCCCGTGCCCAGTCCGCCGAACCTGCGGCATTGGATAAACGTGGATATGCCGGATGCGAACAGCGCCATCGAAACCAGGTAGCCGGTGGTTTCCGCATCGAGCTTCGATGCGCCCGCAATGATGAGCGGCGGGGTGATGATGGCTACGAATATGGCGAGCAGATGTTGCAACGCGGCAAAGAAGGCTTCAGCTTAAAAGGCGGCTTGTCGTTCAAGCCGTAAATCAGTCCGTTTCCCTGTTGTTTTCCATTGCTCCGGGTTATCTGATTTTGATTTCACAGTTGTCAAGGCTTTCGATGATGGCAAGCGATTCTACATGGATGCCCTGGCTGCGCAGCTCGTCACCACCATGCTGGAAGGCTTTCTCTATGATGAATCCCATGCCCACCAGTTCCGCGCCAGCCTGCTTCACCAGGTCCATGATGCCTTTGGCAGCGTTTCCGTTGGCAAGGAAGTCGTCGATGAAAAGCACCTGGTCGCCGGGCGCGAGGAAATCCTTGCTGACGCACACGTCGTACGAGCGTTGCTTGGTGAACGAATACACGGAAGTAACCAGCATATTCTCCATCGTGCTCGGTTTCTTCTTCTTGGCGAACACTACGGGCAGCTCCAGCAGATAGCCCACCATGATGGCGGGAGCGATGCCGCTGGCCTCGACGGTGATAATCTTGTTGATACTGGTAGAGGCGAAACGTCTGACAAACTCCACGCCGATGGATTTCATCAGTATCGGGTCCATCTGGTGATTGATGAAGTTATCCACTTTCAGTATGCCTCCCGGATAGCATTTTCCGTCTTTGAGAATACGGTCTTTTAAAGTTTTCATAATGTATCAAGTCTTGTCTTAAGAGTTATTTATTGTCTTCTTGTTCTGCATCTTCCTGTATCTCCTCTTTGGGCAGCAGCCTTGCCGAGATGCGCTTCTTCGGGGTGAGGCTCATGTCCTTCAGCATTTCAGCCTGGCGCACTACGCTGCCGTTGCCTTCGGAGAGCTGGTTGAGGGCTTTGTCGTAGTCCTTCTGCAAGGTTGCCATGCGGTCGCCGAGGGTGAGGAAGGTGTCGGTAAAGCCTACAATCTTTTCGTACAGGGCAGTGCCGCGCTTGATGATGGCCTGCACGTTTTTCACTTGGTTTTCCCGCTTCCACAGGTCGAGCGAGAGGCGCAGGGCGCTGATGAGGTTGGTGGGGCTCATCAGTACCACCTTCTTGTTGTAGGCATACTCCCAAAGGTTGGCGTCGCTCTGGATGGCGAGCAGGTATGCGCCCTCCGTGGGGATGAACATCATGACGAAGTCCGGCGCCTTGATATCGTAGTGCGAATAGTCCTTCCGGCTGAGCTCGTCGATGTGGTTGCGGACAGACTGCAAGTGCGCCTTGAGCCAGCGTGCCTGCTCGTCGCGGTCTTCGGCGGAGGTGTAGGCGGCGTAGGCGGTGAGGGAGACTTTGGAGTCGATTATCATCTCGCGTTCGTCGGGATACCTGATGAGGATGTCGGGCTGCATCTTCTGTCCGCTCTCTTCGCTGACAATCGCTTCGCCGCGCTCGTCTTTCAGGAACTCCTGGCGGAAATAGTGCTCGCCCTCAATCAGGCCGGATGCCTGCAAGAGGCGTTCCAGAATCATTTCGCCCCAGTTGCCCTGCATCTTGGAGTCGCCCTTCAGGGCGCGGGTCAGGTTGTTGGCATCCTCGCTGAGGCGGTTGTTCAGTTCTACCAGCTCCTTAATGCGTTCGCCCAGCGAGAAGCGCTCTTTGGCTTCGGTGCTGTACACCTGCTCTACCTTTTCCTTGAAGTCCTTAATCTTCTCGTCGAGCGGGCGCAGCAGGTTGCCCAGATGCTCGGCATTCAGTCTGGTGAAATCCTCGGTCTTGCTTTGGAAGATGCGGTTCGAAAGGTTCTCGAACTCGGTGTTCATACGCTTGTGCAGGGCTTCGGCCTCTTCTTTCTGTTCGGCGAGGCGTTGTTCCCATTGCCGTTGCTGCTGGGCGATGCGCTCGCCGAAGGAACGTTCCTGCTGGGCAAGGCGCTCGTTGAAACTGCGTGCCTGCTCGGCGAGGCGTTCGGCAAACAGCCGCTCCTGTGCGTCCAGGCGTTCCGAAGCCTGGCGGGCGGCTTCCTGCAAACGTTCCTCGGCAATGGAGCGTTCGCGGGCGATGCGTTCTTCGGCGGTGCGGTTCAGCAGGGCTTCACGCTCTCCGGCGGCTTCTACCTGAGTCTTCAGGGCGGCGGCTTTTCTGCCGGCCGTCAGATAGCCGATAACGGCTCCTGCGATAATCCCGGCGGGTAATAGGATGATATTCATAATTGCATATAAGGAAATAAAGTTTCGACAGGCGGTACGGGCAATACCATCGGGCGGTACGGGAAATACCAATAGTTGGTATGAAGAATACCAACGGTTGGTACAGACAATACCAAAGCGTGGTACAAGGAGTACCAACCGTTGGTACGGAGTGTACCGCACGGGGGACATCTTGCGGCCTGCCGTCTTGCATCTATTGTGTCAGTATCTCGTTTCCGTCTTCGGTGATAAGAATCACTGCTTTCCCACTGGGCGGAAGGCAGACCGTCGTCCGTGCACACCGTCCAACCGTCGGCTTCGTCAATGAATACCTCGTAGCTGCCCATGTTAATCATCGGCTCGATGGTGAACGTCATGCCCGGTACTATCAGCATGCCCGTGCCGCGTTTGCCGAAGTGCTCCACGTCCGGCTCTTCGTGAAACTTGATACCCACGCCATGCCCGCAAAGGTCGCGCACTACGCTGTAACCGTTCTTCTCGGCATGCTCCTGGATGGCGGCTCCCACATCGCCCAATCGAGCCCAGGGCTGTGCGGCCTGTATGCCGATGTCACGGCACTCTTTGGTCACCTGCACCAGACGTTGCATCTCGGGACGGACGTCACCAATCATGTACATGCGCGATGCGTCGGAGAAATATCCTTTATATATGGTGGATACGTCTACGTTTACAATATCTCCGCTGCGCAGGAATTCCTTTGTGCTGGGGATGCCGTGGCACACCACATCGTTGATGCTGACGCATACGCTCTTCGGAAAACCTTCGTACAGGAAGGGAGCGGGGATGGCGTCGTGGTCTGTCGTAAAGCAGTATACCATGTGGTCTATCTCTGCCGTAGACATTCCCTCACGGATATTCTCAGAGATGTAATCGAGCAATGCGGTGTTTATCTTTGCGCTTTCGCGTATGCCGGCCAGTTGCTCTTCCGTGCGCAGCAGATGGCGTGACGGCAATTTGTATCCTTCTCTTTTATAATGCTGTATCTTGGCTTCTACTTCATCGGAATAGTTTTTAGGAGCAAACCGGACTCCTTTTACGAACTTCTTCATGTTTGCATATTTTATAAACGATGTGCAAAAATACGAATAATTTGGGTGTGCGTATTTATAATGCTTGAATAATTAGAAACTAATCTGTACTTTTTGTTTCCCTCAACAACCGAATAAATGTAATGAATATGTATGAATGGGCCGATGAAATGAACTGTGCCGTAACCGTATGCGACACGCAGGGAATCATCCTTTATATGAACGAAAAGGCATGCCGCACGTTTGCCGGGCACGGAAACCTGATAGGCAGGAATCTTTTTGACTGTCACAGTCCGAAATCGCAGGAAAAGATACGCGAACTCCTGGAGACGGGTGGCGTAAACGCCTATACGATAGAGAAAAAAAGGGGTCAGGAAAAATGATTTATCAGACCGCGTGGAAGCGTGAGGGTGTGGTATGCGGACTGGTGGAAATATCCATGGAGATACCCGGAGAGATGCCCCATTATATACGGGAGTAACCGTATCCGGAGAGGAGCAGCCGCGGGTTTGTGAGGCGGCCGCTCCCTTGTGATGTATGCTTTGTCCGGGATTAGAACTCGTAGTGGAAACCGAATGAGAGGTCTTCGCTGGTGAAGGCGAATCCGTAGCCGTTGTCTCCGGTCATGTAATCGTCTCTGTAGCCCAGGAAACCGCATTTGGCAACTGCACTGAATTTGCTGTTCAGCTTGATGGCGATGCCCGGTTTGAAGCCTATTTCAAAGCCGTTTACAGAGTCGAAGCCCTTCACCTTCTGGGTGGAGAAGCCGAAGCCGCCGTCCACAAACAGGCGTACTACCTTATTTTCATAGTAGGAGTAGCGTGCATAGGGAGCGAGGGCGAAAGCGTTGTATTTACCTTCGTCTGCCTTGCCGTGTGCAAATGCCAGCACACCGCCTACTGCCCATTTCTCGCTCAGGTTATATCCTACTTCCGGTTCCAGTTTGAAGAAAGTGGCGTCGAGGTCGTCGTTGTGCCATAAGCCTACCGTTCCGCCTACATAAACCTGTGCCTTTACCGATGCAACCAGCATGGTTGCAAACAAGAAAAAAATACAATTTTTTTCATTTCTTTTTTACCTTTTGATTATTTAAATTATTGTTGAATGCTGAAAAAGCAAGGCATGCCCTGCTTTTTCGGGGCGCAAAAGTATATCTTATATTTATGCTGTACAAATTTTTAGTTAGTTTTTTATAAAATAAAGAACTTCTGCGGGAAGAATACACTACTTTTGCGGCGGTAAAAAGTTTGTTTCACAGGTTGTATTTTTTCGAATGAAGAAGAGTCTTATTGCATTAGCGTTCGGCACATTGGGATTGGGCATTGCCGAGTTTACGATGATGGGCATTTTGCCCTATGTTGCCGCCGATTTGAACATCGGCATTCCGGTTGCCGGACATTTCATTTCCGCCTATGCACTGGGCGTATGTGCCGGTGCTCCCATGTTGATTTTAGCGCGCAAGCGTCCGTTGAAACATATCCTGCTGGCATTGATGGCTTTGATGCTGGTAGGAAATCTGGGGGCTGCGGTGGCTCCCGATTATTGGTCGTTGCTGGCGGCGCGTTTCATTTCGGGTTTGCCGCATGGGGCCTACTTCGGAGTCGCTTCCATTGTGGCGGGCAAGCTGGCGGACGAGGGGAGAAGCTCCGAGGCCGTATCCATTATGATAGCGGGCATGACGGTTGCCAATCTGTTCGGCGTTCCGCTGGGCACTTCCCTGAGCCATATACTCTCGTGGCGTGTCACGTTCTTGCTGGTGGCCTGCTGGGGAGTGATAGTCCTTTATTATATATGGCGGTGGGCCTGCGGTAGAGGGACTGAAAGATACCGGATTCAAGGGACAGTTCCGTTTCCTGAAGACTCCCGCTCCCTGGCTGATATTGGGGGCGACGGCTTTGGGCAACGGCGGCGTGTTCTGCTGGTATAGTTACATCACGCCGTTGCTGACGAATGTGTCGGGATTCAGCGCCGGAAGTGTCACGGCATTAATGATGCTGGCAGGCTTTGGCATGGTGGTGGGCAATCTGGTGAGCGGACGGCTTTCCGACAAATACACTCCGGGCAGGGTGGGCATGGTGGTGCAAGGCATGATTTGCATTGTGTTGCTGCTGATATTTTTTCCTTTCGCCCCATCCGTGGTGTTCCGCCATATTGATGGCGCTCTGTACGGCGGGCTTGTTTGCGGTGTCCAGCCCGGAGCAGGTGCTGATTATCCGCGTGGCCCCCGGGGGTGAGATGCTGGGCGGTGCTTGCGTGCAGATGGCATTCAACCTGGGCAACGCCATCGGGGCATACGTAGGCGGTCTGGCTCTTGGCGGCGGATACCGCTATCCGGCTTTGGCAGGCGTGCCCTTTGCGCTGACGGGTTTCATCTTATTCGTTATCTTCTATAAGAAATTCCAGTCCAGGTATTAAACATATCATTATTTTTGCGTAAGTTTGCCCGTAAAATATTAACTAAACTCGATATATATGAAGATTTTGAACTTAATGAAGATACTGTTGTTGTGTGTAATGACTGCGGGGCTGGCTTCTTGCGGGGATGATAACTACTATACGATACAAAACAGCGACGAGAAGCTGTGCAGCGACAGTTGGGTAGAGGAGTACGACACGGAAAAAGGGGCGTGCAGGCACATCCTGGAATTCACCAAAGGGGAAGCAGGGCGGTAAGGAAATCCTTTCCGGAAAAGAGACCTTTATCGTAACCACTACCGGCAATACGAAAACAGATACCCATGACTTTACCTGGAAATGGATTGACAACTCACGCGAGGGACTGATACTGAACTACGGTTCGGGCGACGTGAAAATCTTTGAGAACGTATGGGTGCGCGAGCATTACCTGTCCGGAAAGCTGGACGGTAAAATCATGATGCTGACCGCTTCCAGGTATATGGTTAATCAAAATTGGAAATGAGAAAGATGAGAAAGTTTTTGAACATATTGTTCCTGTGCACGCTGGCCTTGGGCCTGAGTTCGTGCGAACCGGACGACGGTGAGGATTACTACATTTACGATACCCTGCTGGGCGGTATCTGGGTAGGAGACTTAGGCTTTGCCGATGCCTATAATTCTCCGTTGGAAAGCGGGCTTTACTTTGAAGGCAACGGGCTGGGAAGAGATGAGCAGGCGTATTACAACGATCCGTATGGAGAGGTGGCATTCAGCCTGCCTTTCCGCTGGGACATCCACGGCAGGATTCTGCGGCTGGACTACGGTTACAATTATCCTTTGCTGGAAATCTACGACGTATATGTTGCGGGAGACAGACTGTCCGGCGTATTATACGTGGACGGGCACATGGATGGGCCTGTCATGCTGGAAAGGCAATATTAAGAATATGGATGTCCGGACATCCTGAGAATAGGCAAGTGAGGGTGTTAAAACACTCTTGATAATTTTTTTAGGCACGGATTACGCGGATTTACACGGAAAAATAATAAAGAAAATCCGTGAAATCCGCGTAATCCGTGCCTAAAAATCATCAGACAGTAAGCGGGCTTTAGAATTGACATCCCCTCGATTGATTGATAAGCGGCTTTTGTAACCCTTTTGATTTCTTTATTTCTTCAGAAACAGTTTCTTAAACTCTCCCGGATACGGTGTTTCAAACTGCATCAGCTCTCCGGTGACAGGATGGCGGAAGCACAGCTTGAAGGCGTGCAGCGCCAGTCGTCCGATAGGATTTATCTCTTCCAGTCCGTAGCGTCCGTCGCCAATGATGGGATGTCCCAGGTCCTGCATGTGCACGCGGATTTGGTTTTTGCGTCCCGTCTCCAGCATCAGTTCCACGAGCGAGAAGCCGTTGGCGCGTTTGATGGTGCGGTAGTGGGTGATTGCTTCCTTGCCGCCATCGTCCGTGGGGCTGGAATATACGTACAGCTTGCGGTCGGTGAGCCATGAGCGCACCATGCCGGCATTGTTTTCCATTTCACCCGCAACGACGGCTACATAGCGGCGGTCGGTTACGATGTTGTGCCAGTTGTCGCGCAGCGTATTCTGCGTCTTTTCGTCTTTGGCAAACATCAGCAGTCCCGAGGTGTCGCGGTCCAGGCGATGCACGATGTACACGCGGTGCTGCCTGCCCGAACGCTGCACATATTCGTTCAGAATGGTGTAGGCGGTACGCTCTTTCTGCCTTTCCGTATTGACGGACAGCAATCCCTGCATCTTCTCCACCACGATGAGGTAAGCATCTTCGTATACGATTTTCAGTAATTTGTTGTTGAACTCCTTGCGTCCCTTCTCACGGCTGATCTGGACTTTCATACCCGGCTTCAGCGGGAAGTTGTACTGCGTTGTGATGACGCTGTCTACATATACAACCCGCTTGCTCAACAATGCCTTCAACTTGGTGCGGCTGGCATCCGGCATTTTCGCTGCCAGAAATTCCATCAGTTCCATAGGCTCTTTTACCATATAGTCCGTATATTGCGTGCGGGCTCTTGCTATAATTCTTTCTTTTGCCACGAGGATAATAATTTGCGATTAATGATTCAATTCTAAAACAAGGCTTTGCATCGGCTTACCGGAATGCCGTACTGCTTTTCGGGAGTGCGGCTTCCGGTTGCCAATCTCTGTTTCGGTTTCCTAAGTAGCCCTTTACGTTTCCAAAGTAGCCCTTTGCACTTCCAAAGTAGCCCTTTACATTTCCCAAAGTGATACTCACATTCCCGAAGTAGCCCCTTATGCTTTCACGTTCCCGAAGAGCTGCCTCAGTCCTCTGCTTTTTCCGCCGGATTTTTCAACTCAAGCAGCACCACGTTCTCCACATGATGCGTATGCGGGAACATATCCACCGGCTGGACGGCCTTCACCCGGTATTTGGCATCGAGCAGTTGTAAGTCCCTTGCCTGCGTGGCGGGATTGCAGCTTACGTACACAATGCGTTTCGGCTCTGCAAACAGGATAACATCCACCACATCCTGGTGCATACCCGCACGAGGGGGTCGGTGATGATTACATCCGGACGTCCGTACTCGTTGATAAAGTCCTGTGTCAGCATGTCCTTCATGTCGCCGGCAAAAAACAGCGTGTTCCTGATGCCGTTGATTTCCGAGTTGACCTTGGCGTCCTCGATGGCTTCGGGCACATATTCGATGCCGATGACCTGGCGCGCTTGTCCGGACACGAAGTTGGCGATGGTTCCCGTGCCGGTATAAAGGTCGTAAACCAGCTCGTTGCCGGTGAGCCCTGCGAAGTTGCGGGCCACTTTGTACAAAGTGTATGCCTGCTCGGAGTTGGTCTGGTAGAACGACTTGGGACCACCTTGAAGCGCAGCCCTTCCATCTCCTCGAAGATATGGTCTTTGCCTTTGAACGTGTGCACGTCGAGGTCGGTAATGGTGTCGTTGCACTTATTATTAATAATGTATAGCAGCGACGTGATTTCGGGGAAAGTGTCCGCTACGTACTGCAACAACTGTTTGAACAGCTCCATCTCCTCGTCCTTCTCAATCTTGCAGATGAGGATTACCATCAGCTCGCCGGTGGTGGACGTGCGCACAATCATATTGCGCAACATCCCTTCCTGCGTACGCAGATTGATGAACGAGTAATCGTGCTCGTAGGCATAGTCGCGCACGGCGTTGCGGATACGGTTGGATATGTCGTCCTGCAGCCAGCACTTCTCGATGGCCAGTACCTTGTCGAAGGCGTTGGGAATGTGGAAGCCTACCGCATTCATCTGCTCGTACACCACATTCTGCCGGACCTCTTCCGCCGTGAGCCAGCGCTTGTTGGAGAAAAGTAAACTCAAGCTTGTTGCGGTAGAACTCCGTTTTTGCGGAACCGAGTATCGGCGATATTTCCGGGAGCTCCACTTTCCCGATGCGGGTAAAGGTTGTCCGTTACCTGCTTCTGCTTGTATCTTATCTGTTCCGAATAGGGGGAGCACCTGCCATTTGCAGCCGCCGCATACACCGTAGTGCTGACAAAACGGGACTGCTCTTACCGGTGAGTATTGGTGAAACTTCACCGCTTCCGCTTCTGCGTAATGATGCTTTTTTCTCTTGATTTGCAGGTCTACCACGTCGCCCGGAACGACGTACGGTACGAAAATTACCAAATCATTGACCTTCGCGATGGCTTTTCCTTCGGCAGCCACATCCGTAATTTCCACCTTTTCCAACAGGGGAAGTTCTTTTTCTCTTTCTTGCCACTTTTACACCAGTATAATAAATTCAACGGCAAAAATAGGCATTTTTTCCGTAAATTCCCTCTATGAACGGGAATATTAAATTTTGCAATCTCGAAATTGCATTTTGACTTAAAGTTTTTTCTCAAAAAGTTTTCTAGTCTGCGAAATATACTTAGATTTGCGAGCAGAAAAAATGAAAAAATCACAATCAGAAACTTTAAATTGATATTATGGACAAAAAAGAGTTTATACCTTTGGTAACGGCCAGGCAGAGGGAAAAGCCGGCATGAGAAACCTTTTGGGGGGTAAGGGAGCCAACCTGGCAGAGATGAACCTTATCGGAGTTCCGGTTCCTCCGGGCTTCACAATCACGACAGAAGTTTGCACAGAATATTATGAAATGGGGCAGGAAAAAGTCGTTGCCCTGTTGAAACAGGAAGTGGAAAACGCCATCGCGCACGTGGAGACACTGATGCGCTCCAAATTCGGCGATGTGGAAAACCCGCTGCTGGTGTCCGTCCGTTCGGGCACGCGCTTCCATGCCGGGCATGATGGATACGATTCTTAACCTCGGCCTGAACGATGAAGTGGTGGAAGGGCTGATTCGCAAGACGGGCAACCCCCGCTTTGCATGGGACTCCTACCGCCGTTTCGTACAGATGTACGGTGACGTGGTGCTGGGCATGAAGCCGGTGAACAAGGAAGATGTAGACCCGTTCGAGGCCATTATAGAAGAGGTGAAACATGCCAAAGGCGTGAAACTGGACAACGAACTGGAAGTGGAAGACCTCAAGGAGCTTGTCAAGCGCTTCAAGGCTGCCGTCAAGCAGCAGACCGGAAAGGATTTCCCCACCTGCGCTTACGAACAGTTGTGGGGAGCTGTCTGCGCCGTGTTCAACTCATGGATGAACGAACGCGCTATCCTTTATCGTAAAATGGAAGGAATTCCCGACGAGTGGGGTACTGCCGTAAGCGTTCAGGCAATGGTGTTCGGTAATATGGGCGACACTTCCGCTACGGGAGTTTGCTTCAGCCGTGACGCCGCCACGGGCGAAGACCTCTTTAACGGCGAATATCTGATTAACGCACAGGGTGAGGACGTTGTGGCAGGTATCCGTACCCCGCAGCAGATTACCGTTATCGGCTCCAGACGCTGGGCGGAACTTGCCGGCGTGAGCGAAGAAGAGCGTGCCGCCAAGTATCCTTCGATGGAAGAGGCGATGCCCGAAATCTACAAGGAGCTGGATGCTTTGCAGACGAAGCTGGAAAACCACTATAAGGATATGCAGGACATGGAGTTCACCGTGCAGGAAGGCAAGCTTTGGTTCCTCCAGACACGTAACGGCAAGCGTACCGGAGCCGCCATGGTGAAGATAGCCATGGATTTGCTCCACCAGGGTATGATTGACGAAAAGACGGCGCTGTTGCGTTGCGAACCCAACAAGCTGGACGAACTGCTTCACCCCGTATTCGACAAAGCGGCCTTTGAAGCAGGCGCCAGGTTCTTACCCGCGGTTGCCGGCTTCTCCGGGCGCAGCCTGCGGCCAGATTGTGTTCTTTGCCGATGATGCTGCCGAATGGCACGCTGCCGGCAAGCGCGTGGTCATGGTACGTATCGAAACTTCTCCGGAAGATCTGGCAGGTATGGCCGTTGCCGAAGGTATCCTGACCGCACGTGGCGGTATGACATCTCACGCTGCGGTTGTGGCCCGTGGTATGGGTAAGTGCTGCGTATCCGGTGCGGGAGCGTTGAACATCGACTACAAGGCACGCACGGTAGAGGTGGACGGCGTTGTGTTGAAAGAAGGCGACTTCATCTCTCTGAACGGTAGTACCGGCGAGGTTTACAAAGGAAAAGTGGAAACGAAGGCTGCCGAACTGTCCGGTGATTTTGCCGAATTGATGCAACTGGCCGATAAATATACGAAGTTACAGGTTCGCACGAATGCCGATACGCCGCACGATGCACAGGTGGCACGTAACTTCGGCGCAGTGGGTATCGGTCTGTGCCGTACGGAGCACATGTTCTTCGAGAACGAGAAGATCAAGGCGATGCGCGAGATGATTCTGGCGGAAAACGCGGAAGGACGTCGCAAGGCGTTGTCTAAGATTCTGCCATACCAGCAGGCAGACTTCAAGGGCATCTTCAAGGCTATGGAAGGTTGCCCGGTAACCGTGCGTCTGCTCGACCCTCCTTTGCACGAATTCGTTCCCCACGATTTGAAGGGGCAGCAGGAAATGGCGGATACCATGGGCGTAAGCTTGCAGTATATCCAGCAGCGTGTGGAAGCGCTTTGCGAACATAACCCGATGCTGGGTCACCGTGGTTGCCGTTTGGGCAATACGTATCCCGAAATCACGCAGATGCAGACGCGTGCCATCCTCGGTGCTGCCTTGGAACTGAAGAAAGAGGGCGTTGAGACACATCCCGAAATCATGGTTCCGCTGACCGGTATCCTGTACGAGTTCAAGCAGCAGGAAGAGGTTATCCGCGCCGAAGCGGCCAAGTTGTTTGCCGAAGCAGGCGACAGTATCGAGTTCAAAGGTAGGTACGATGATTGAAATCCCGCGTGCAGCTCTTACGGCCGACCGCATCGCTTCTTCCGCCGAATTCTTCTCGTTCGGTACGAACGACCTCACGCAGATGACCTTCGGATACTCACGCGACGACATCGCTTCCTTCCTGCCTATTTATCTGGAAAAGAGGATTCTGAAAGTAGACCCCTTCCAGGTGCTCGACCAGAATGGAGTAGGGGCAGTTGGTACGTATGGCTACCGAAAAGGGCCGTGCCATCCGTCCGGACCTGAAGTGCGGTATCTGCGGCGAGCATGGCGGTGAGCCTTCTTCCGTGAAGTTCTGTCACAAGGTGGGGCTGAATTATGTGAGCTGTTCTCCGTTCCGCGTGCCTATTGCAAGACTTGCGGCGGCGCAGGCTGCAATAGAGGAATAAGCGATTAGATAACTAATTATTGTATTAGGCTGTAATGCACTGAAAAATAGGCATTACAGCCTAATCTGTTTTTGGACGGTTCGTTCATTTGACCGCAGAAATCGAGCCAAATAAACGGGTAACACATACCAAATACATACAAAAATGAACATGCGCACATACACAACACATACAAATGAATTTATTAACTTAAATAATTGATTATGACTACATTCAAAACTGTTGTAAGAAGGAAAAAGAGCTGATGGTTTTTATCCGGTGTATATTCGCGTGGTTCATCGGACTAAAATGGGGTACATTAGCACAGGCAAAATTGTTACCGACAAGCAAATACTAAAATCAGGTGACATCAAAGACCCTGTAGTAAATGAATACTGTTCACGCCAAATTTTACGTTTCAGTGAAATCATGAACAAGAAGGACTTTACCAACTTCTCCGTATCTGATTTGATAGACTATTTGCTCCATTTTGACGAGGACGTTTGTTTTAGTGAGTACGCTTCCCAATTCATAGCCCGAATGGAAAGAGAAGGACATGAGCGGAACGCAAAGAACTACCGACTTGCAGTTGGTCATCTGGAGCGATTTATTGGAACTCACAGATTATGTTTGGGCACTTGACTACCGCCGTATTAAAGAAGTGGCTGGAAAGCCTTTCTCAAACCAATCGGGCAAAAGAAATGTACCCTACTTGTGTTCGGCAGATTTTCAAAAAGCTATTATTGATTTGAATGACGAAGAGCTTGGTCTCATCCGTATAAAGTTCAATCCGTGGTTAAAAATAACTATCCCTAAGTCTGATAACACAGAAAAACGTGCTATCAGTGCAGAAGCGTGCCGTGAATTTTTCAATCATCCTCTACCCCAGTCAAAACTGGTTTTACCTATCCCTGAACTTGGTAGAGACGTGGCACTCTTTGTCATTGTGTTTAGGAGGAATCAATACCATTGATTTGTATGAACTCAAAAAGGAAGATTATAACGCTGGCATTATCAGTTATAAAAGAGCTAAGACCCGTCATAGCCGAAGGGATGAAGCCTACATGGAAATGAGGGTTGAACCATTCATACAAACCACATTTGAGAAATATCTCTCCGGTGAAGAAGAGGAATACTTATTCAACTTTCATCAGAGATATAAGAACTCTGATAGTTTCAATGCTAATGTGAATATTGGTATTCGGAAGATATGTGAGGATATGGGCATGAAGAAAGAAAAATATTATTGCTTCTATACGTTTAGGCATACATGGGCAACCATTGCACAGAATGATTGTGATGCCAATCTGTATGAGGTGGCTTTTGGAATGAATCATAGTCATGGCTTCAATATAACAAGAGGTTATGTTAAACTCGATTTTACTCCAGCTTGGGAACTCAATGCCAAAGTTATTGACTTCATCTTTTTCAGTGATAAAAGAAGCAAGCAAGGAAAAGCGTGTGATATTGATGCACCAAAAGATAAAATGTTCCGTATCAGTAGGAAAATGATGATTTATGGTCGTGCCTATTTTAAAGGAAGAATTGTTGCGGAATTGACTGATATAGGTTTCGGAACAGTGGATGATGTAATAACGGCACTTGTAAAAAAATTACCCAATGATATTCCGGTAGGATGTCCTGTACAATTTCGTTTCACAAATTGTGATACACAGAAGGAAGTCGTATATGAAAGATATAAAGGCAAAGGTTTTTAGTCCCGTCAACTAAAGGAACAAGTATAGTAACATATAGGGAAGAAATCCGTATTCAGTCCATACCCGCCGTAGAGCCGTGTCAGTTGTTATTGGCACGGTTTTACTGTTTGTTTTGTCGAGAACGGTATGGTTGCCTATTCTCCCTACCGGTGAAGAGAGAACCAAACAACAGCCTGCTGAGCAGGACAAAGAATGTCTTTACAATCCAAATCACCAACTGGAATACCTTTTTGATAATCCAGACCACCAGCTTTGTGAGCCAATATAGGGCGAGGCATACCGGAGCGAGATACAGAAATAACAATATATAGAACGGCATAAGCTGCAATTTTTACATTTATACTACCCTCTCTCAATGGAGGTTTCTCTATATAAAGGTATTAAAAATCAGCGATATAATCAAAGTTTTGCATCAGTATTTTACTCCTTCCAACAAACTTTTTTGCTTGGTTTTCAAGAATCTGAAAGCATGAAACTTTAGTTATGGACACCATTCAAACCGTATCTTCGGGGCATTCAATCCCAAGTATCTACGATATGAACAATTCCATTTCTTGTGGCTGTATGCTCTACTATATAATAAAGTATAGGGATGCGTGTTACCCGAACCATTCCATCAACCGATATTTCTTTTTCCCTTTGGTCATAGTTTGCTATATCCATTTGTTCTTGATACTGAACTATCGGGAAAACAGTAACCGGACACCTTGTATATCTTTTTCTTCCCACCCATGCGACCGTGGTCAATCAGATTTTCTAACTGGAATATCCGAAGCTCTATCTTCTGTGAGTATTCAAGTAACGAATGACAGGTCACATCTTTATTTCGATTACTTGGAATTGGAGTTTGGTATTCCAAAGCCGCTTGGATATGCCATCCGAAAAGCCATTCTATTACATAACCAACGTATCGAAGTCCCACGAACTTCGGATGCTTGTATCTTTGGTTTATCGGATGCCGTCCTTCAAATAAAAGTGTTGCGCATTTCTTCGCAAGGCGGTTTTCGGCGATAATTTTGGTGTAATAAAGACCCGGGAGACCTTGACCTGTGTTGCAGGATTTGTCAAGCAAGTTGTACCCTTGTCATTACAAAACGGTGTTTCGTACTGCCGAGGGTGACTTGCCGACTGCCTTGCATCGGGGGCGATTTTATCGCTGTTTCGCCCTGCGAAAAGGTGTCCGGAAAATCGAACAACAAGTAAACCCAATGTACGATGAACCAAAGAACAAAAACATTTCCAACTCCGGCTGACCCCGGATGAAGCCAACCGGCTGAAAGAGAAAGCGGCATCCTATCCGTCCGTGAGCTGTTACATCCGAACAGCCTTGAAAGAATATTCCGATGTCAACGCTAAACAGAGGCTTGAACTTATCAATGACCTCGGTGCGTTTTACCGGAAGTTCCAAAATGAACTATCTTGGGCAGGCGGCAACCTGAACCAGTCGGTCAAGCGAGCCAACGAGCTTTCGGTAACCGGATTATTCAGTCAAGCCTATCTCCAAGAAGTCCTATTACCCGTTATCATGGACACACGAAAGACCTTGAACGAGATAAAACGGGGAACTATATGCCGTAACAAAAAAGCCACCAGAGACTTTAGGCTTCCGGTTACTTGAACCGTGATACTTCGGTTCGTAGAGATTCAAGACATAGAGATAAATCATTCAAACGACTACAAGATGATAGCAATCATATTACCCGGCAGCACGAACTTCCATGCTGTCGGTTACAATGAACGAAAAGTCGCGAAAGGAACGGCACGACTGCTTGAGATGAAAAACTTTGGCGCACTGGGAACATTCGGTAAACCCACCCCGGATGAACTGGTCAGTTACCTCATGGAATACACCTCCCGGAACGACCGGATTCAGAAAGCGCAGTTCCATGTCTCCTTCTCCTGCAAGGGACATGAGATGTCGGAAAACGAAGTGCTGGAGTTCGCTCATCGGTATCTCAAAGAGATGGGCTATATGGAAGAAGGTCAGCCGTTGCTTGCCTACTCCCATTATGACACCGACAACACCCACGTCCATATCGTCACTTCCCGTATCGCTCCGGACGGCAGGAAGATAGAACACGACAACGAGCGAAGACGGTCGCAGGAAGTGATAGACCGCATCTTGGGTAACGACCGAAAGCAGAAAACCCAAGAAAGTGTGGATGCCGCCAAGGAATACCCCTTCTCCTCCTTCGCCCAGTTCAAATCGGTCATGCTATCTATGGGCTACGAGATCTATCAAAAGGACGATACCGTATTCATCAAGCATGGCGGCAAGGTTCAGCAGAAAATCCCCTTCGCTGAAATAGCGGCACTCTACAAGCCGGGCAACTGGGATATAACCGCTGCCGCCAACTGCGGAGCATCCTCAAAAAGTACCGGGATGTGAGTGCCAACAAGGAAGAACTGCAAAAGGAACTGAAAACCAAGTTCGGCATCGACATCGTGTTCTTTGGCAGGAAAGATTCCCACTATGGCTACATGATAGTTGACCATCATAACAAAACTGTCATCAACGGCGCAAGAATACTGGCGATAGACCAACTGCTGGACTTCGCCACCCCGGAGCAACGCTTCAACCGCATCGAGGACTTCATAGACAAACTGTTTTCCCTTAATCCCAAGATAACACAGGCAGAGATACATGAGAAACTGAGAAAACAGCACGCCTATATCAAGAAAGGTGTCATCTATTTCCACGGAGAGACACGACCGCTCAAACCCTACATGGCAGAGGCGATAGACCGGAACAACCGTATCGCATGGGTGGAAATGTTCCAACCTAAGAATGAACAGGAAAGAGACCTCCTGTGTAAATTTTACAAAGGTGGACAATCCGGGAATGGTCACCCTCCAGCCTGAGAAGAACCAATCCTATACCAATGCCGTCAACCATTTGCATGAAATCTTCAATGACGAAAGCATTACCTATGTAAGAGGCAAGCTAAAGGAAGAGGGCTTCATCATCCGTCAGGAAGAGGATGCCACCTATGCCATCAACTTCCACAAACATATCCTTGTCAACCTGACCGAAGAAGGCTTTGACTTGAACCGCCTGAAACCACAGCCACAAAGCAAGCAGCCACATCAGCAGAAGGCAACCAACAATCCTCCCACTCATCTTGTCAAGTTACGGGACAGCAAGGACGGAAGCCGCAGTGAAAAACGGAATGGGAAGTCGGGCAGAAAAACGGTTATGACGAGGTGGATGACGGTCGTTCCCTGAAAAGGTAGGACTTCCTGCCGTAACCTTTTCGGTCACTATGAACCCGGATACCCCGGTATTCCATGTCGGAATGTCCCCGGTTATCCCATCCCGATGCGCAAAGTGTTGTGCATTTCGTTTTTTCCGAATACCGCTGTAATAATTTTGCCCGAAAATCATAAAAACGAAACGGCATGATACAAACACCGGTCATAGTGACATTCGCCAACCAAAAGGGAGGTGTCGGAAAGACCACCCTTTGCGTAACCTTCGCCAACTACCTGGTGACGATGGGTGTCCGTGCCGTTGTGGTCGATTGCGACTTCCAACACTCCATCGTCAAATGCCGCAAGGCGGACATCAAGAAGTACGGCGAGCAGCACATGCTTTATGAAGTGATCGCTTACGAAGCCACTGACAAGGACGGCATGACCTCCCTGATGGAAAAGCTCCACAATGATCCGAGCATCGATGTGGTGCTGATGGATTCTCCCGGTAGCCTGAAAGCAGGCGGATTGGTTCTATGTTCGTCAATTCGGACATCATCGTCGTGCCGTTCCACTACGATTTGGTGACAGTACCCTCCACCGCCAGCTTCCTCATGTTCATAGACCGCCTGCGCAAAGCCGTGGGAGAACGGATGAAAGCCCGGCTCTTCATTATCCCCAACCTCAGTGACGGCAGGGTCGGCAAGCGTTCCGAACTCCTGGTATGGGAGAATACGAGGGAAACTTTTTCCAACTATGGCTACGTTACCGCCAAGATGCCCAAACGTGCGGACATGGAACGGTTCAGTACGATGGCCGCCCTTGATATGCAGTGGGGAAGCATCGTCGCACCGATATACAGTAAAATCTATGCCGCCATCTTCGATACGGACGTGCCGATACGTAAAACCGAACTGACGGGCATTCAACTGACGGAGAACCTGAATCTGAAGCAGGGACAAAAAGAACAACAGTCGAAACAAGAAACTTTTATAATGGAAGATAATGAGAACGAATAACTATCACCCATAATAACATCATGCAATGAAAAAAGACATTCCCGAAATAGAAGACCTCATAGCAGGCATCAATGACCCGGATGTGACTTTGGGCAAACACCCCGACATCAGAGGGTGAATCCCGTTAATCATATCATCACACATTCCGACAACAGAACCAGCTTTGGAATCCGACGGTGAAAAATGTTGGCAAGACTTCCTTTCCTTCTGGAAACGGATGAACTGACCACGGACAAGACCGACCGCCTTGTCTGTAAATTGGATCGTGACCTTGCGGACTCCCTTGACGATTGCGACATCCATAACCGCAGCCGTTCCGATCTGGTGAATGCCATCGTCCGGGCGTTCTTCACGACCTACCTTGGCAAACTAGCCCAATACCGTCGGGAGAAGAAATCTCTGTTTGTAAACTTCAAGGAGGAATACGATGGGAAAGATTAAGTGGAACGACCGAAAAATTGCCGTCCTTTATGAACTCTACCCCGTGGAGACCACCGCCTATACAGCCGAAGTGGTGGGTATGAGCGAGACGGCGGTCAAGAACAAGGCAAAAGAACTGGGCATCGTCAAAATCGCCAAGCCCCTGTGGATGAAACGTGCCGCCCATATCAGCAGCCATTTCCATACGGATTCCTTTTCGGAAATGGCAAAGGAGTTGGGGATAAGCAAGACAAGCGTCAGCCGGATTGCCGACCGCCTAGGGCTTAAACGCTCCCAAACGGAACGCTATGACATCACATCCCCGCATCCGTAGCGACATGATACACCGTGAACGCCGCCGTGTCATTTTCGGACTAGACCCCATCACACAGATAAAAGTGGTTTCCAACCCGGGCAAGGGTCAGGCTCGCTCACTATTGAAGCGCAAAGGCTATACAGTGGGCGTGAACGCAACACCCTCTACTATGCGGAAGGAACCAAGCGGAGCGAGCGGCAAGAGAAGCGGGGCATGAAGTTGGGACTTCAATTCTTTCCCATCAGAGTAATGACAATATCAACCATCATATAAATGTACCATGCAATACGGACAGATTGTATTTCTTCTTTTCATCGCGTTCCTGTTTTACTATGCCGTCCTGATAATCCTTGACATACAAAAGGCGAAGATGGCACAAGCAGCCGAACAGGAGAACCATTCCGAAGAAGAGATAGACATATCGGATGAAGCGCAGAGCTTCAAACCCATAAAAAGATAGAACGTGACGAACCATCGAAACAGCAGATGGAAGATAAATCGGAATCTCCCGGTGAAGGCAACAGTAATTCACACCCCAAAGAGCCTTATCACCATCCCGGCTACCGTGAGGCCATCATGACCGACGGCATACTGGTGGATAACCTCATAGAGGAAATCAACCGGCTGGCGGAAACCGGCACAAGCGACCTCGGTACGGTGATATTCAACTGTGAGAACGCCATGTAAGCGGAACTTCCCCGACATTCATATATACAGGGCTTGAAGCCCTCCCGTTCCTTTAGCGACACCTGTTCCTTTGGCGATAGAATCAAGTAAATTACTAAAACATTTCATCAAATGAGAAGTATCAAAACAATCATCAAGGGTGCGGCACACCGCATCAAAGAGTCATGCACGATGTTTGGACGAAGGGTTGCAATCGCCCTCGGCACATTCACATTTGCCGTGTCGGAGGCGATGGCGGGCAGCAAGGGAGCGGCGGGTTTACCAAAGCCACGCAGGAAATCAGCTCGTATGAGACGCCCGTTTCCAACCTTATGAAAGCCATTGCCGCCGTCATCGTTCTGGTCGGCGCATTTAACGTTTATTTTAAGATGCAGAACGGCGATCAGGATGTCAAGAAGACCATCATGCTGACCATCGGCGGCTGTGTCGCGTTCATCGCATTGTCCGAAGCGTTACCGTTATTTTTCAAATAAGCGACATCCGAAGATACAGACATGGCAATGAATCCGGAGGGTTATCCCGTTTTCAAAGGGCTGCAAAAGCCATTGGAGTTCATGGGCATACGTGGACGTTTCCTCACACTGGCGGCAGCAGCCGTCGGCGTGTCATTCGTCGGCTTCATCGTGTTTTCCATCGCATTGGGGAAACTTGCCGGGTTCATCGCCATGCTTGTGATGATAATAGCCGGACTGGTTACTATCTACGTCAAGCAGCGTGGCGGTCTCCATAACAAGCGGAGGGACAAAGGTGTCTTTGTCTATAAGAGCCTGCGGAAGAAATCCTGATTACGAAACAACTAATACATACAAGTATGGCACATACCAAAAAAGAAGGTGTTTGACGGGCTGTATGCCCAATTGGAAGAGACGGACGGCAATGTCGTCCTTTTTTTCAGCCAAAGGCGAGCCTTCCGTCATCTTCGAAATGACCAACCCGGTCCAACAACTGTGTACCGATGCCGGAGAGTACCTTCTCTTTCAGGATGTGCTTTCCAATGTGGTGCAGACCCTTGGCGAGGGCTATGCCCTGCAGAAGCAGGACATCCTCTGCAAAGCAAGCCTACCACCATGAGGTGCCGGAAGATGCGGAGTTCCTGACCCGTCGCTACTTCAACTATTTTGAAGGACGTGAGTTTACGGAGATACGCACCTACCTGATAGTTACGCAAGAAGTGGTTCACAGCCAGTTCGTGCAGTATGACCCGAAGAAATGGATGGAATTCCATTCCAAAATATCGAAGGTGGATGACATCCTGACCGAGCGCAACATCCGCCACCGGAAACTCACCAAGGAAGAGGTGGAGGAATACTGCCACCGTTTTATGGCGTTCCAGTTCCGTCATGGCTCATTCGCCATGACCAACTTCAAGGCATCGGACGAATACCTGAAAATCGGCGGTCGTGTAGTCCGGTCCTTCCTTTGGTCGATATAGACGAGATAAGCCTCCCGTCAGTGGTAAAACCCTATACCCAGACGAACATCAACGGCCACGGCATCGCCACCGACCTGTTATCATTCCTGACGAATATACCGCATACCGATTGCGTGGTCTATAACCAGGTGATACAGATTCCCGGACAGCGCAAGCTACTCCGCAAGTTGCAAGCCAAGGCCAAACGTCACGCTTCCATGCCTGACCCGAGCAACAAGATTGCCAAGGCGGACATCGAGGAAGTGCTGAACCGTCTGGCGGTAGATAGTACGTTGTTGGTGAACAGCAACTTCAACATATTGGTCAGTTGTCCGATGGACAAGGTGACTCCGGTAACGTCTTACATCGAGACCAAACTTTATGAGTGCGGTATCATGCCGTCACGGACAGCCTACAACCAACTGGAACTGTTTACCGACAGCTTTCCCGGCAACGCATATACCTTTAATCCGGACTACGACCTGTTCCTTACACTCTCGGATGCCGCCTTGTGCCTCTTTTTCAAAGAGCACCTGAAAGGTTCGGAAGATACACCGTTGACCACTTACTACACCGACCGTCAGGGGCTTCCTGTCTGCATCGACATCACCGGCAAGGAGGGTAAGGTCAAGATGACCGACAACGCCAATTTTTTTCTGCATCGGTCCTTCCGGTTCAGGCAAGTCGTTTCATATGAATACGGTTGTCCGTCAGTTGCTTGAACAGAACACCGATGTCGTTATGGTTGATACGGGCGATTCCTACGAGGGCATTTGTGGCTACTATAACGGTACTTATATCTCCTATTCCAAGGAGAAGCCTATCTCCATGAACCCGTTCAAGGTGACAAAGGAAGAGTATGCCCAGAACTTCGGTGAGAAGAAGAACTTCCTCAAATCCTTGGTGTTCCTGATTTTCAAGGGGAACGCTGTCCCCACCAAAATCGAGGATATGCTCATCAACCAGACCATTGTGGAATACTATGAAGCCTACTTCCATCCCTTCGAGAACTTCACCGACAAGGAACGGGAAAGTTTGCGCCAAAAACTGTTGATAGCCGCCCGTATGGAGGTGCGACCACAAGAAATATGACCACGATATGGAGGACATCGACCGACTGATAAACGAGAAGGAAGTCCCGGAAAAGCCGGAGAGCCGTGCGCTGATGCTGCCCACGGAAGCCCGCCGTCATAAACTCCTGCGCCAGTGCCGTTCCTTGAACGCACTCGCCCATGACCCGGCTGCATCCCCGTCCGAAAAGAGAACGCTCTTTGCACATCATGGAGAAATTTAAGCAGGAACTGTACGACAATTCCATGCTGGTCAAGATTGACCGGCAGATAGACCATCTGGAACGGCAGAAGCAGCGGCTCAAAGTCAAAGAACTTTCTTTCAATTCCTATTATGAGTTCGCCTTGCAGCGTATTCCGCAAATCATGTCGCTGGAGAAAATCGACTTCCCCATCCGTGACTTCGCGGCTATCCTGAAACAGTTCTACCGGGGTGGTGAGTTGGAAATGACACTCAATTCCGATTTGGATGCCAATCTGTTTGATGAACGGTTTATCGTCTTTGAAATCGACAAGATTAAGGATGACCCCGTGCTTTTCCCCATTGTGGTGCTGATTATCATGGATGTATTCCTGCAAAAGATGCGTATCAAGAAAGGTCGCAAGGCGCTCATTATTGAAGAAGCGTGGAAAGCGATTGCCTCGCCTACGATGGCGGAGTATATCAAATATCTCTATAAGACGGTGAGAAAGTTCCACGGCATTGCCGGAGTGGTCACCAGGAACTGAACGATGTGATAGATTCCCCATTGTGAAGGAAGCCATCATCAACAACTCCGATGTGAAGATACTGCTTGACCAGACCAAGTTCAAGGACAGGTATGAGGAAATAGCGGCAATCTTGGGCTTGACACAGGTGCAACGGCAGCAGATATTCACCATCAACGCTTTGAACAACCATGAAGGTCGCAGCTACTTCAAGGAGGTCTGGATATGCCGGGGACAGCATTCGGATGTCTATGGCGTGGAGGAAGCCCCGGAATGTTACTGGGCATACACCACGGAACGCACCGAAAAGGAAGCCCTGAAGATTTACCTCAGGCAGTATGGCACGATGCAGGAGGCAATCACCCGCATTGAAGCCGACCGCAAACTGGACGGAGGTCTGAAATACCTCGAATTTGCAAGGAAAGTCAATCAACATCAAAAAGTCATGCCGTTATGGAAAAAGTGAAGTTCAAATTAAGGTACATATCAATAATACTGATGATGTGTGCAGTTTGTACCCCATCGTTTGCTATTTGGAAAGTAGTGATTGACCCTCATTGCTTGAAAGCGGTTTCTACCAATCTCGCCACCCAAAAGGCGATTGAGGGGCAGCATAATCACCGCCTGGATTCCATCGCTTCCAAGAAGAAAAAACTGGAATTATATACCGTAAGCATGGCGACCATCAAGGAACTCTACAAGGTGACACTGGAGAATGTAAAGGGTTTCGGGACGGAAAGCAAGTATTATACCGAGATAGGACGTTGTGCTTATGACATCATCTTGGATGTGCCCGAACTGGTCAAGACCGTCAACAAAGCCAAGTTTAGCAACAAACTGATGTGCCTGAATGAATTAGGAAACCTTGTGGTAGAGACCCAACAACTGGTAGGCGACTTCGTGAATATCGTGAACAATGCCAGGATAGACAATCCCCTCAAAGGACAAGGTACAGCCAAGAAACAAAGTGACGGGCATAATATGCTTAACCGTTACGAGCGGCTGACGGTGGCCAACCGCATCTATACGGACTTGATGAACATCCGTTACAAGGTGGAAGGCATGATGATGATGGCACAGTACGCCACTTTGAATGACCTCTTCTTTTCCATAGACCCGGAAGGATGGGTGAACGTGGTGACGATGAAGAACCATGTGGGCGGACTGGTACGTGACTGGAATGGATTGAAAAGCTAAAAAGCCGATACTATGAAAGATTTGAAATTCAAGATAATCATTCTGTCATTGGCGATTTTGTTGCCGGTCAGGACATTCGCCATTGACATGCCGAAAGACCTTCCCACCATAGAAGCCCTGATAGCCTTGCATAAGGCAATCAAGAAGGATGAAGACAAGGCGTTGCAACGTGTGGCCACGAGTTTCGGGGAACAGTCAGTCATCACCAAAGGGGCGAACAAGTTCAACGATGTCCGTACCACCCTTGACACAAGGCTTAACAATGCCCATTCCTATTTGGTATTGGCAGGAGCTATTTCCTCCACCACCAACGCGCTTTATATGTTGGTAAGGGAATACAAGGACTTCACAAGCAACACGTTCAAGCACGTGTCGGGCAAGCCCTTCGTGGCATGGTACTATACGGATGCGAATGCCGCCATATCAAGGGAGGTGAAGCACTGCTACAACCTCTATGCTTCAGTGGCGGCATCCGGCATCAACCTGATGAAAGCCACCATGGACGAGAAACTGGATTTGGTGCTGTCACTCAAAACATCCATCGACCGTGCCCGACACATCATAGACAATGCGAACCTCTATTGCTTCTTGGTGACGGATTGCGGCTGGAAGCCCGATTACATCTGGGAGATACTGAACTCCGAAGTTAAGGATGCGATAGTGGAAAAAGTAATCAATAAATGGAACAAAGGATATGAAATGTAAAAAGACAATGATATGGAACGCCTTATTCTTAATGGCATTGTTGGGCTTTTCGATAGATGGAAACGCCCAAAGGGTAAAGCATGACAAACAGAAGGAGAAGCAATGGCAGTCGATGGAAAACGGCCCCTGGGATTTCGCTCCCGACTGGTACTACTATTTCCTGCACAAGAAATACTCCGGTGCTGAAATGTATTGGAAGTGGGCGGGTTTCAAGTCCGGCTGGCGTGTGAGGTTCAAGGAACCGAAATCCAACATCAAGCGCATCATGCCGGTGCGTGTCCTCTCGGAAGAGACCCAACGGCAGAAAGTGGATAAGGTCGAGGACGAGCGCAAGTATGTCGAGGAACTGTATAAGGAGGAACTGCTACGGGAAGCTGACCGCTCGGTGGATTTGACCTACGCCTCCTACAAGGACGAGTTCAACCGGATGCAGGACTGCATCACGGACGGGTTGCTCTACTGTATGCAGAAGAGCGGCGGCAAACTTAAATATCAGGTGGACGAACTGGGACGGCAGAATGAACTGCTTTGTGCCGACATCGCCTATATCCACAAAACGGGAGTCGGCTATGAACTGGAGAACGCCAAGCGCAGGCAGGCTTACGAGGATGCCAAAGTAAAGATGGAGGAACTGGTCAACCGTACCGCCCATTTGTGTGCGATGGCAGCTACACATTATTGACAAATTATTAAAATACAATAGCATGAACATACTTTTTATTCCCCTGACCATTGGCTTGCCCGCCATTGACGACAGCCTTGACAAGCTGCTTGTCGCAATGGAAACCTTCCCGAATGTGGCGGTGCTGGGTGATGCCGTTTCCATGGCACGGGTCATCGGACTCTGCCTTGCCCTCTGTGTCGGCTCTTACGAGTGCTGGATGATGATGCTCGGACGGCGCGGCATGGATGTGATGAAACTGCTGCGTATTGTCGGTATCTCCATGTGCATCTCCTTTTCTTCATGGATCTGTTCCGCTTTGCAGGTGCCCGGCAAGGAACTGGAAGCCGCCACCAAAGCGATGGCACACTCCAAGAACAAAGGAGGTCGCCGCCTTCGAGTTGAAGGTGGCTCAGAAGCAGAGCGAGTACCTTGACCGTCTGAGGGCGGTGCAGGATTCCATAGCCACGGCAAAGCAGGTCGCCGCCATTGGTGAGATGCCAACTGGTGGGACAAGCTCATCTACAACGTGGAGAACTTGGGCAGTACCATCAACAACTACGCCCAACGTGCGGCGGTAGCCACCGAGACGAAGGTCAGCGAATGGATAAACGATGTCATCCGCTTTGTCGGTGAACTGATTTTCCAGATGTCCTATTACGGCATTCTTGTGGCGCAACGCATCTTCATGGCAATCATGCTGATATTCTGTCCGATTATGTTTGCCCTGTCGCTTGCCCCGCCTTGGAGTTCGGCATGGAGCCAGTGGATGTCGAAGTTCCTCTCCCTCTCGTTATGGGGATTCGTCACGTATATGTGCCTCTATTACATAGACTTCATCTTGCTTTATAATTTGCAGCAGGACATGATTGCTTATGACCACCTGCTTCACGGTTCACTTAACTCCTGGTCACAGATTGGCGCACTCGGCTTGCAGGGCATCGGTTCCAACTGCATGTATGCCATGGGAATGTTGGTGGGTGCCTATATCATCCGTTTTGTTCCCGAAGTGGCATCCTGGCTGATTCCGGGCGGTGTAAGTTCGGGAGCGGGTTCTGCCGCAGGTGCGACCGCCGTGGGCATTACAGCCACCGCCGGAGCGGTAGCCGGAAACACGGTGACGGGTGGAGCGAAAGCAATGATGCCATCATAAACTTAAACGATAACAGATATGCTTATACAATCATTAGAACAGAAGACCAAGCTCGCCATGATGACGGTCATCGTGACGATAAGCGGTTGTGTGGTCATTTGCGGGTTCACCCTCTGGTGCTGTATGTCTCTTGTGACCAAGGAACGGGAACAGATATACATCCTTGACGGTGACATCCCATTCTTGGCGGAACGTGCGCAGTTGGAAGCCAACTTCACGATGGAGGCGAAGGCACATATCCAGCTCTTCCACCAGTACTTTTTCAACTTGCCTCCCGATAACGACTATATCAAGTGGACGGTCGGCAAGGCGATGTACATGGCGAACGGGACGGCACTCAAACAGAAACAGGCGTTGGATGAGAACGGATTTTATTCCGATATCATTTCCTCGTCGGCGGTATGTACCATCATGTGTGACTCCATCCACTTTGACGAGCATGAACGAAAGTTCACCTATTACGGTACGCAACTTATCAAGCGGCGTACCCGGGACATGAAGCGGTCGATGGTCACTACCGGGTTTATCGAGAACGTGCCGAGGACACAGAACAACCCGCACGGGTTGATGATTACCGGCTGGAGAACCATCGAAAACAAGGATTTGGATTATTAACGGTAAAACCAAACATACATAACGGTATGAAATCAATAAAGAAAAGAAAATACGGAAGAGCCATTTGCAGACCCATCAGGCATTAAACTCATGGTTACATCCCAAGATGGAAAGAGTCGGAATAAAATGGCGGCTGGCAGCACGGATAAGGTTGGCAAACGTCTGGGCGGTAAAACATCCGAAGCGCACTTTCACCTACGTGATGGGAAGCCTTTTGTTCTTGCTTGTCAGCACAGTCGTATGGGATGGCAGAAATACGGAAAGCCAAAAGCCGGAAGTGAGTATTCTTGCCGGTATGGAACCGATGTTCAACGGATTCCATACCATACAAGCGAATAAGGAGAAGCACCGGAATACCCTGATGGAACTGGTCACAGACGGGCAGTCTATCCGTGAGGAACTGGATTCGTTGATAGCCATTCCCCATAAGACACACGTGGGGATTCCCTCCGTATCATCAAACAGTACAGGCAATTGGAAAGTATTGTCAAATCATTGAATAACAACGAGAATAACAACCATGATTAAAGTAAATTTCAAACAACCAAAGTATATCTTCCGTTGGTCATCTTCGTGCCCTTATGCGCCCTGATATACTTCGTGATGCAGACCTTCGGGGGCGGTGAAAGCGGAAAGCAGGAAGTCGCTACCGACCGCATCAATATGGAACTGCCGGAAGCCCGTGCGGAGGAAGCGGGCGACAAGATGTATGAAATGTCTAGACGTTTCGGTGACGAGGAAGCCTTTACTGCCGTCAGGTTCCCTTGGCGAGGACAAGGAAGAGAACGAGAGTCTGGAGCACGGCTATACGGAGGAAGAACTGAACCGTCTCGATGCTGCCGAGGCTGAACGCATCCGTCAGCAACAGGAAATGGAAGAACTGGAACGCTCGCTTGCCGAATCAAGGAAACACATCAATTCCTACGCATACGGTGACAACCCAGCAAACAGAAATGACGGTTATTCCTCACAGGAAGATTTTGCCCGTGATTTGGAGGAGATACAACGTCGCAGTTATGAACGGCAGAAAGCCATCGAGAGCGGATTGGGTATCGGGAATGAGGATGCGGAAGAAGCGGCACGTAAGCAGCGTGCGGACTCCATTGCTAAAGGTACAAGAAGAGGAAATGGAACGTAACCGCCCGAATCTGGTCATCAAGTCGCCTGACACCAACGCCGACAAGTTCCACACGGTGGAAGCGGAAAGCAGTACGGCGGATGCCACGCTTATCTGTGCCATGATGATAGACCAGAACACCAAGGCAAAAGGAAGGCCCCGATTACGTTTCAAATTGCTTGATGATGTGACGGTAAGCGGGACAAAACTCAAAGAAGAATACTTACCTGTACGGAACGGTGACGGGGGTTCGGACAGCAGCGTGTACGTGCGGCCATCACCAGCATTCTTGTCGGCGGCAAGTTCATCAAGGTGAACCTGTCCGTGTTCGACAATGACGGCATGGAGGGTTTCTATGTCCCCGAATCCGCCTTCCGTGATTTCGTGAAAGATGCGGGAGCCAGTACGGTACAACAGAACATCAGCTTTGAATCGGACGGCTACGGCTCGGGAATTTCCGGGGAAGCAGTCGCCCTGCAAGCGTTGCAGAATATGTACAACTCCGCTACTTCGGCACTCTCTTCCAACATACGGAAGAACAAAGCGAAAATCAAGTATAACACGATTGTCTATCTGATTAATTCGGATGAAGCAAGATGACTATAAACTTTACAATAAAACAATCCTGAAAATGAAGACAAAGATTCTTTCCATTATTCTCAGTGTATTTGGCTTTTGCCTTCACACATCTGCCAACGAGAAGATTTATGTAAACCGTGAAGTGACCACCCATATTGTCATGTCGGAGAATATCAAACTGGTGGATATTTCCACCACAAAGATTATAGGCAACCAATGCGCTGATAACATTGTCCGTATCAAACCGTTTATGGAGAGCGATTCCATTGAAACATCCGGCTATCAGAATGACGAACTATTGGGAACGGTGACATTGATTGGTGAACGCCACATCGCCCAATACGACATCATATATACCGGGTCAGCCCAATATGCCGCCTCCATCTATCATGTGTCCTACCAACATGCGGAATCCTATATCAATCCCGAAGTCTCCATGCCCGTGTCGGAAATGGCACGCTACGCTTGGGCGGTGTATGGTAGCAAGCGCAAGTACAATCAGGTGGTGTCGAATGCCCACGGTATGAAGGCCATCGTCAACAACATCTATACCATCGGTGACTACTTCTTTATCGACTATTCGCTGGAAAACAGGACGAAGATTGCCTACGACATCGAAGAATTGCGCATCAAGCTGACCGACAAGAAAGAAGCCAAGGCTACCAACTCGCAGACGATTGAACTGACTCCGGTCTATACGCTCAATCTTGCCAAGAAGTTCAAGAAGCACTACCGCAATGTGCTGGTACTGCCCAAACTGACTTTCCCTGACGAGAAAGTACTCCGACTTGAAATCTCCGAGAACCAAATCAGTGGTCGGTTAATCACATTGACCATTGAATACGAGGACATCCTCCATGCGGACGGTTTCGATTCGGACATCCTCAAAAAATCCCCTTACCATTATTATCCCCATATATACCGATAAGCCATGAAGAAGTTTCTATTTACTATGGTCTGTGCGATGACAACGATTTGCGCATTCGCACAAGACGGCAAGCTGACGATAAATGCCGGCTTCCTGTTCCCCTCCACGTTGAACGCCACAATCGGCTACGAGCATCCGCTTTCCTATGGCAACGCTGTGAAGTGTTCGCTGAGATGGGTGACCATTGGCAGACACCGGTATGCCATCGTTTTTGGAAAGGCTATTATTGGGATGGTGGTTGGGTATATAAGCACCGTCTGGTACGGTATAAGAACGGGATGCTCCGCTTCCGTTTTAGTCCCCAGTTCGGGGCGACACAGCGTAAGTTCTTTCTTGGGATAGAAGGTGGTTTTGAATACAACTATATGTTTCAGAACGGCTGGGAATTTGCCCTTATCCAAAAGAACAATGTGAATTTCATTCATGGTGACACGTTCCGAAATGGATTGCTGATAGGCATGAAAATACCGTTTTAAGAGCATTCAAACAACATTCAATAGGAATATAAATAAGGCTTAGCGTATGGCATTTGAAGAGACCAAGGAACAGCAGCAGATGTACAACTACTTCCGAAGCTGCATTTACATCTCTTCCTCATATTGGAAATCGTGATGAACTTGCCGATTACGGCGGACAACCGGGTGACACAGTTTATCCTCGACCTACTTGGACGGTTCAGGGTTTTCAATTCCGTTTCCGGCTGTAAGGTGGCGGAACTGGTCTGTATCTGTATCGTCTGCATCGGGACTAAAAGAAAGCCCTCAAATTCAACGTGAAAACAATGGTCATCTATCCGGTGTTGGCAGGTCTGACCCTTGTCGGATTATGCTTCCTCTTTCACGGAATGGACTTCGGCATGAGTTGGATGGGGTTTCCGGCAAATCGGATTCTATACGCTATCTGTTCGGTAGTGGTACCATGCTGGTACATCAGGGACTGGATGGTATAGCCAAGTATTACAACTACAAGGTGGGCGAAGACCGTTTCAACTTCGAGAACGAATCCTTCCAACAGTCGGAAGTCTTGATAAATAACGACTATTCGGTGAACATCCCGATGATATACTACTGGAAAAAGAAAATGCACAAAGGATGGATCAATATCATCAATCCGTTCCGTGGCACGATTGTACTGGGTACGCCGGGTTCGGGTAAGTCTTTCGGTATCATTGACCCGTTCATCCGGCAACATTCGGCCAAAGGTTTTACGCTTATGGTATATGATTACAAGTTCCCGACACTTGCCAAGACCTTGTTTTACCAGTTCTGCAAGAACAGGAAAGCGGGCAGATTGCCTGAAAATTGTGGTTTTCGTATCGTGAACTTTACCGATGTGGAGTATTCCAACCGCATCAACTCCAATTCAACGGAAGTACATTCCCGACTTGGCGGCTGCCTCCGAAACGGCTGCTACACTCCTTGCCTCCCTGAACAAGGGCGGCGGTGAGAAGAAAGGCGGCTCGGAAGCGTTCTTCACCAACTCTGCGGAGAATTTTCTGGCGGCTATCATCTATTTCTTCGTGAACTTCCATCCGGTCGGGTTCAGAAACGGCAAGAAACTGAAACGCTTCATAGCACTGGAGGGAAGAAAATTGGAGATAGTTATTCGTAACTGGGATGACTTCAATGCTATTGACCAAGATGGGAACGTCGTGCTGGACTTCGTGGATGACAAGGGAAATGACGTATCTACGGACGAGGACAGGATGTTTGTGGATTTGAACGGTTTTGGCTATACAGACAGAACCGGAAAGAAGATATGGATTGACCGCTGCTGGTATGAAGATGAGTTGGGTAACGAGGTGGAGCCGGACACCGTTACGGGAGAGTATTCCGATATGCCCCATGTGCTCTCCTTTTTGGGGAGACCCCTACGACCAGGTGTTCAATATTCTGATGCAGGATGACAAGATAGCCTCACTGATGGCTCCGTTCAAGAGTGCCTACGAGAACAAGGCGAATGACCAGTTGGAAGGTATGGTGGGTACGCTTCGTGTCAATGCGGCGCGGCTTGTTTCCCCTGAAGCCTATTGGGTATTCACCGGAGACGACTTCGACTTGAAGATTTCAGATAAGGCGAATCCGAGTTATCTGGTCATCGCCAACGACCCGGAAAAAGAACAGGTCATTGGTTCATTGAACGCTTTGGTGCTGAACCGACTGATTACCCGTGTGAACTCCAAAGGGAACATTCCGGTAAGCATCATTGTGGACGAGCTACCTACGCTCTACTTCCACAAGATAGACCGTCTGATTGGTACGGCACGTTCCAACAAGGTTGCCGTTACACTGGGATTTCAGGAATTGCCCCAGTTTGGAAGCGGACTATGGTAAAGGTCGGTATGCAGAAGATTATCACCACCTGCGGTAATATCTTCATGGGTGCGGCACGTAACAAAGGATACTTTAGAGTGGGCACAAAATGATGTGTTCGGTAAGGCAAAGCAGACTTCACGCTCCATTTCCATCAACGACCAAAGGTGTCAACGACCATATCCGAGAAGATGGATTACCTTGTTCCGGCGGCGAAGATTGCGGATATGGCGACCGGTTGGCTGGCTGGTCAGGCGGCTCGTGACTTTACGGCTACCGATGACAGGATGCTGAACCGTTTTGACATCGAGCAGTCGGAGGAGTTCCGTACCACAAAGTATTTCTGCAAGACGCACTTCGATATGAAGCAGATTAAGGAAGAGGAAGCGCACTATGTACCGATTCCCAAACTCTATGAGTTCAAGAATGACCGGGAGAAGGAAATCATGCTGAACCGTAACTTCAAAAGGGTCAATCAGGAGGTGGAAGATATGGTGAAGGAACTTCTTGGAATGGGTTGATGGCTTATGAACAGGTCTCTTTCATTACCCCAATTGAGCGGTAGCTCATTGAAAATCATTGCCGTTATTTCGATGGTGATAGACCATTGCGCCTATTACCTATTGGAACATGGGACGGTATTCTATGAAGCGATGCGCTTGGTTTCTGCTGAACGGAGCGGATGGAACGCATAACGTAATGTTCACTTTGGCTTTGGGAGTGGTGGCTTACTGGCTCTGTTGGATAGGTGTCGTGAGTGCAAGGTCTTGTCGTTTATGGCAGTAGCCCTTGTTGCTGTATTGGCTTATTATATGGGTACGGATTATGACTGGAGAGAGGTATTCTAATGATAGCTATCTTTTATATGACCCAACCACAAACGGACAGCTTACAAGGCAGGATAGTTCAGATGCTTTTACCCTGCCTGTTATGATGCACTATGGGATAATTGGGGCGATATTTACATCGTTTATTATCTTCCAATATAATGGGTATAGAGGATTCATACAAAGCAGTGTAACCAAATATGGATTTTTATGCATTTTATCCAATACATCTAATATATATCCATATTATTTCATAAGATCAGATTTAAACTTCTATTTATCATGATGCAGCCAAATGTATATATTTTTTAGTGTTCCATCTTCGTGAATTTCAATGTATTGGGTTGTTTTATGATTAAATTGGCTTTGAAGTTTTCTTCATTGATTCTTCAATGTCTTTGAATTTTTTAAGTTGCTCATTTTTCATTGCAACTATTGATTCTCCTTGTATCCAAGAGGCATCGGCTTCAAATTCTAAGTATTTTACAACATCATGCCTAATTTTATAGAATTGGTCAACATAATTATTCCAATAATCAAGATTTATTCTATCGGCATAAATCTTGATGTCTTCGTGATTTCAAGAAATTTTGCTACTTTTATAGAGATTACAGATGCAATAAAAGTTAATACCTCGGCATGCATCACCATATCAAGGTAATCAAAGTAATGAGACTTTTTGAAGACATTGAATCTTAAGTTTAGCCTCTTCTTTATCGCTCCATTTATAACTAGCGTTAAGATTAACAATGCCAGATAGCAACTCTCTGTATTTTTCTCTGACTATTTCAACATATCCAGAGAATTCCGATACAATCTGTTTATCTGCAATATCATAGGTGCTCTTTTTGTTAAGTTCTATGAATCTATTGTATGCAACTTTCAATTTAGCACGGTCATCAGCGGTAAATTTTAATTATATTGTCAAGCTTTATGTCAATAGCATTTAATCTTTCTGTTATTATCTGCTGATAATACTGAGAAGTGACAGCAACCATACATTGATATACTAGTAATGGTGCAACATTGCTTAAACCTATTTCTGAAAATGAGGCATGTTTGAAATTTTCCCATCTGTCATAATAAAACCTCTCATAGCATCAGGATTATCCTTGATTCGACAAAGATCTTTGAGCGGTGCATCGCATTTCAGAAGTCCATTAAAAGCTGATGTATTCAGAACTGTTTTTATTGATTCACTTCCCAAAAGTAGAAATAAAGGGTCTTCCACTCATTTTTTTTTTCATTTTCATCCATTGGTAATTCTTGGCAATGAACTAAATCAATATTGCTTTTTTTTAGAATTGCTAATTGTATATGGTCGTCTTCAACACCTAAATCTTTCTTAATAGGCGTAGTAGGGGCTGCTGCATTTACACGTTCTTGAAGTTTTTTTTTGTCCGTTGCTACGTAGTAAATTACGGGCGCCTTCTTCTACACAACAACAATTGCTGCAAGAGCTGAGTATAATAGTTTAGGGTTCATACGTATTTTTGTTCAATGCAAAAATATCTGATTTGTAAGAACAAAATTAATCAATTTATTCGATAACTTTTATGAAATAGAGACATTACATGAATTAATATAGGTATTTTCTACATATTTGTGTTAAAGAGCATATATATCCCGGATCTTCCGCATAGCCGATGTCTCTGAGCCACAACAGATAGTTACCACCCTTGTACTTGTATTGCACCTTGGTATAATATGCCCGGACACTTTCCGTCAATGCCCAAACTCGTAATACTTCCCAGTTCGTGGATTGGTCAGCCCGAAGAGGTTGTGTTTGTCACGACATACCGATGAACGGAACCACCCTGTTTCAAGGATGGCTTTGCCAGTACGATTTTCGGGTATTGGATGCCGTTACGTCTTATCTCTTCATAAAGATTGGGAATAGTCAGTGTAGGAAGAGAACTGTTTTTCCCAACATCATTTTGGTTCCCTGATTTTAGGGACGTGCTTTTGTCACTATTTCGGGCAATGGAAGTATTGTGGCTGTATTTTCCGACCAAAGTAATCAGCGTGTCTTTCGCTTCTTCCTTTGCCGAATGGGATTCCGTTTCTCCTTTATTATCAGCATTTACAGCCGTTTTCGTCACAAGAACAGGCTTGACATCTGTCTCTTTGGTAATCGTATAGAACTGTGCCGAAGCCTTGGCAGTTCCTAATACCATCATTATTATCATTAGAATAGTGTTGCGCATTTCTTTATCCGGGTATCAGTGGAAATAATTTTTGTGTCTGACAAAGCGGTCATTACCGCAAAATTAACTCAATCAACAAACCCGAATGGAAATGAACAACAGAAATCAATCAGAAATGCTTTGCCCTACGAGAAACTGGCAGTATTGGGTATCGACCGCAAGAAAAAGCCGACAGTCTGCCGCAGGAGGTAAAGGAGAAGCTGGTTTCCGGTGAGGTGACGCCTCTCATGCAGGTGTCGCTCAGTGCCCGAAATGGTGACTTGATTACGTTACCCCTCAAACTCAGATGACGACCGACAAAGACGGTCATCCCGCACTCATGGCTTATCCGGTAAGGGGTGGAACTGGAAACCGAACGGCGCAACAAAGTCCTTTTGCTGACCGGCAGGAAGCGGAAAGGCTCAAAAAAGGTGACATCGTGCAGAAAACCGTGGAGGTAAATGGTGAGAAGACACAGCAGTACCTGCAACTCGACCCAGAAACGAAATCGGTCATCCACCGCAAAGTGACGGACATCAAGCTGGAGCAGAAACTTAAAGACATGGAAAAGGTCAACGACATCGAACTGGGCACCCAGCAGAAACAGCAAGTACGTGAGCGGCAAACCAGTCAAACTGAACGTAGGCGGCGAGAAAGTTTGCCGTAGGGGTTGACCTCAAAAAGAGCCACAAGGCTTCAAGGTGATACAGGGCGACCTGAAGGAATGGGAAGACAGCAAAAACTGCGCTATGATGAGCAACATCCCGAATACCTCGGTCTGGTCATGACCGACAAGAACCGCTGGGAATATCAGAAAGTGGTAGATACACAATCCAAGGAGCGTGCTTTCAAACTGAACCACCGTCCCGAACAGGAAACAGGATAAAGGACTCAAACGATAAACCCATGGCGACAGAAGAAACCAGAAAACGATACCGGCTTATTGAAGCAGTTCAATGACCTGAAAACAGAAAACACCCGGATGCGATGCTTCTGTTCAGGGAGGGCGACTTCTACCGGATGTACAAGGAGGATGCGGTGAAAGCCACGTCATATTGGGCATAAAGGCAATGGATAAAATGCTTCCCGGTGAAAAGACGGACATGAAGATTGCTGAGTTTGCCCATTATTCCCTTTGACACTTATTTGCCCAAACTGATCCGTACCGGAGCAAGGGTAGCCATCTGTGACCGGTTGGAAGACCCCCAGCGGATGAAATTGGAAAAGGAATCAACAACCCAATCAAACAACAAGGATATGACGAAGAAAAGCAAGAAACAGGAGAAGCAGGAAGAACCTGCTCAGGCAGTCAAGAACACTGTCAAGGAGAAGCCTGCCAAGGAACAGAAAACAAAGGCAAAGGCAGAAACAAAGACAGAGACAAAAAGCCGATGCTAAAACAGAAGCCAAAGAAACGGTCAAGCAGGAACGTAAGCCCTGTGAACCGCAGATGATAACTGCCAACGGTGAGAAAGTCACGCACGGTCACGCCTATCAAAGCAAGGCGAATCCCGAAGAGTGGTACTTTACTGCCAAGATGGACGGCAAGCAACTCAAACCGCAGCGGATGGACGCAACCGACCTTGCCGCTTCCAGAAAAAGGAAATGACCGTTCCGCAACTTATGGAACGCTACTACCCGACCAAGCTGATGCAGAGAGTGCCGGAAGAGGCCTTCAAGCTACCCAAGGCGATAGCCGGACCGGAGGGACAACATCACCGTGGATAAGTTCAATGTCTATAAGGAGAAGGACGAGCAGCGTCCTGACTTTGGGCAAGTACAAGTTCTATGCGCAGATTGGCGACACCAAGATGTCCGCCGTGGCTTCCCGACAGGACTTGAACGCTTACTTCGACCGGGTGGCTACTCCCAGTCAGTTGGTGGAGAAGAACTTCGGTGAACGGTTGCACCTGAAAACCGCCTACGAGAAATACCAACTGCCGGAAGGTGTCGATTCCAAGGATGTCCGCGTGGCGAAAGACCGTTCCGACAACAAGTGGAAGGTATCGGTGGATATGGGCGACAAGGGAAAGACCTCCAAACATGAAATCTCGTTCGATGACGGCTATTCGCTCTTCAAGGCAAAGACGGCCACCCGTGAACAGATAGCCGCCAAATACCTGACCCCGGAGATAACAAACATGCTTGCCGCACCTGCGGCTAAGGTCGAGCAAACGGCATCCATGAAAAGATAATCCCTAACAGAAACAAATCAATAAAATCAAAATCAATATGGCAACAAAGAACATGAGGAACTTGTGGAACTTCTGCAAGACGGAAAAATAGGACACCTTCATTTTGTATTACAGGGTGAGAACGCACAGGACTTTTTGGACTGGTGCAGGTCGCACGGCACAGACCCTACGGACGAATCGGCGGAGTTTTACATCGAGCAGACGGAAATCGACGTGATGGAACGTCAGGCTCTCAATGATGAAGACTATGGCGTATGGAACTAACTCCCCGTCGGGCACAGGTGGTCAGGCAGCCCTTTGACCGCTTTACCGAAATGATGATAGAACGGATGGAACAGATGAAGTCCTCCGACTGGCAGAAAGGATGGATTGGCGGCGCGGGCTATGCCGGTCTGCCGCAAAATGTCGGTGGACGGAACTATTCCGGTTCAACTCCTTCTTCCTGCAACTGCAAACGGTGGCAAAGGGCTATGAGCTTCCTGTCTATCTCACCTTCAACCAAGCGCACAACCTCAAAGCCCATGTATTGAGGGGCGAGAAAGCCTTTCCGGTCGTGTATTGGGACATGCTGGTCAAGGACAAGGACGGCAAACGCATCAGTTCGGACGAATACCGTGCCATGGGCAAGGAAGAACGGAAAGAACTTGGAAGCCATCCCGTTTGTAAAGTCTTTCCCTGTGTATAACGTGGCGCAGACCAACCTGTCGGGAAGTACAGCCTGAAAGGATGAAGAAGCTGATGGAGAAGTTCAAACTGCCTGAATTGCGTGATACGGAAGGTATGTATGCCCATCCGGCCCTTGACCGGATGATACAGCACAGGGATGGCTATGCCCGATAAACGCGGACAAGCAGGAAGACGGTGCCTATTATTCTCCCTCCCGTGACATCGTGGTGCTTCCCATGAAAGCGCAATTCAATATCGGTAATACGCCAGAGGACACCTATCGAGTGGCATGGGTTCTATTCCACCATGCTGCATGAGATGACCCACTCAACGATGACACCCGAAAGGCTCAACCGGGAAATGGGCGGCAGGTTCGGCGACCCGAAGTATGCGAAGGAGGAACTGGTAGCGGAACTTACCGCCGCTATGATCAGCCATTCCATGGGCTTTGATTCCAGAATAACGGACAATTCGGCTGCTTATCTGGATTCGTGGATTGGGGTATTGAAGAAAGAACCGAAGTTCATTGTCTCCGTCATGGCTGACGTGAACAAGGCTTCAGACCTGATACTTGACCATGTGGACAAGCAACGGCTGGCCCTTGGTGAAGACCCTTACCTTGCCAAGAACAACCCGCTCCTGCCGTTGGATCCAAACGAGGAAGTGCCGTTCAAGAATGCCGCCATTGTCAAGACCCGCTCCGGTGATTATGCCATCCGTGCTTCCTACGATGGTGTGGAACTGGGCTTGAAGAAGGTTACGAAGAACACGGCGAGAGCCTACTTCCAACTGACGGACATGAATGACAAGAATGCCTTCCTGAATATAACCGCCCGGAAGACCTACGAGCCGGAGCTTGCCGTGATGCGGCAAGCACGCCAGGAAAGCAGTCAGCTTAAAATCTGATAGTGAATCAAATTACCCGATTAAAGAAGAATATGGCAGATTATAAGGTAAACTTCAAGGAACTGAAATCGCGTGTGGGTGTCGATGATGTTGCTTACGCCCTCGGTTATCGTCTGGACAGGCAAGCCGGTGTCGGGAGGTATATCGAATTGGTACTGGGCAGTGGTTCCGAAAAGCGGGACACCCTTATCATCAGTAATCCGCACAACAAGGCGGCGCAGACCTTCTTCCGCAGGGACGGTTCCAAGGGGGATGTGCTTACACTCATACGTGAGAACCTGGGTTCGTTCTTTGTCTCCGGCACGGACGAGTGGCAAAAAATAGCCAAGGTCATGGCACGTTTTGCCAATATGCCCGAACCGGAATACCGGGAGGACAGGGAGTTTGTGAAGGCAGCCAAAGTGACATCGCACTTCGATGCTTCCCGGTATGAGGTCAAACCAATTGATACGGAGAAAATGCCATTGTTATACTCACAACGGGGACTGTCTTCCGAAACGGTCAAAGACCTTTCCCCTTACCTGGTTTTGCTTCGGGACAAGCAGAATGACAAATTTGACGGTTACAATGTTGCCTTTCCCTATACGGACAAGGACGACAAGGTGAAGGGCTATGAAATACGTGGTTTGGGCGGTTACAAATCGAAAGCCGCAGGAACGGACTCCTCTTCTTCGGCTTGGGTGGCTGACCTGTCCGGTGGAAACCGTGAGGCGGTGACGAGTGTGTTCTTCTTTGAATCAGCCTTTGATGCGATGGCGTTCTACCAAATCCATAAGGCGCAACTGGATAAGAATACCGCACTGGTTTCTATCGGTGGCACGTTCTCGGATGGTCAGATTACTGGGACAATGGCACGCTTCCCCATGCGAAAGCCTTTGACTGCTTTGACAACGACCTTGCCGGACGTGTCTATGGCTTGCGCATGATGGCATTGCTGGAGGATATTCCAATGAAAATCTCCAAGATGGAAGACGGCATACGGGTGGAAGCCAAGGAGAAATCCTTTGTGCTGAACACGGAACGTCCGTTGTTGGCGCAAGTGGCTGAACATCTGACCATCCGTTACAAGATGGGACAATGGCTACCGCCCAAAAGCGTTCAAGGATTGGAACGACTGCTTGCTGAACAAGCCGATGGAACCGGTACTGTCACCCAACAAGAATGACCGTGACCTCAATCTTGCCGGACGAAGGAACACGGGTATCAAATTATAAGGAAGGAGAACCAATCATGAAATCATCAATCAAAGGAAAATCCTGGCAATCGTGGTGCTATCGCTGGGCGTGGTTGTCCCCAACCATGCCCAACAGACCGACCCGACACTGACCGCTGCTGTTCTCGCCCAAACAGCGGAGTTGAAGAACATCCACAAGCAACGCAAAAGACACAGGAGAAAATCATTGCCGCCGAAACAGCAGTGACGGTCGCCCTTGACAGGGTGCATCGTGTGGAGGACAAGCTGCTTGAATACCTCTCCAACGCGCAAGGTGCGATGCAGAACCTCTATCAAATCAAACGTGCAGGGGAACTGGTATTGAAAGAGATACCACAGAATTGTAACCTACTCACAAAGTCGGTGGGTCGTAACCTCAAAGGAACGGCGATTGCCGCAATCGTCTCGGACGAGCTGGCTGATGCCGCCACCCAGATGGCCGCGCTTTATCCGTTCATGAAGCAGCTGGTGACTTCCGGAAGCTACGACGTGGTTGGCGGAGACGGTAACAAGGAGAAGCACAAGGTGAACCTGCTTAGCTCAGCGGAAAGGTACTATATCGCCAACGAGGTGGTAACAAGGCTGGAAGCCATCAATACCGACCTCTTTTATCCTGGCATGGCAGATACGCACACTCTCATGGAACGACCTCTGGTTCTCTCTTGACCCGGAAGGATGGGCAAATGTGATGTCCGGCAAGAATATCATAACCGGTATCGTCAATGATTGGAACAGAGGATTCCGGTATTGAAAGCCAAATAAATTACAAACTTTTATACATCAACAAAAAATGGAAACAGAAAAAGAAAATTATGGGTCGCTGCCCGTTGTGTGGCGGTAACGTGGTGAAAACCTGCAAGGGTTATCGTTGTGAGCATAACATCGGAGAACAGCCTTCCTGCGTGTTGAACATCAACGGCATTATCGGCAACCGAAAGATGGAAGATGACGAAATCACCGAGTTGCTGGATAAACGCTTCATCCTGTTGGACGGTTTCGCTACCAAAGAGGGAAAGACTTTCCCGACCGTACTGGAACTGGCTGATGACGGAGCCATCAATATGCAGGCTGTCATTGCCAAGTGTCCCCATTGTGGCGGTGACATCCGTGTGGGAAGTCGGGCGTTCAACTGCTCCAACTATGGCAACCAGGAAGCTCCTTGCAACTTCTCCATCTGGAGGAACATCGGCGGTCATCAGGTAACGCTTGCCGAGGCAAAGGCAATCTGTGAGAAGAACATCACTACGTCCGAACTGGAAATGTACCGGGAAGATGGCCCATCTACCGCAAACGGTTAGGCTTTCTCCTGACAAACTTCAAATCATCAAGATATGACCATGAAACATAGCATAAAACTTGCCTTACTGTTCGTTGGCATTGTATTGGCTGGCGGTATAGCCACTTTGTTGCTAAAGGATAAATCTAATCCGAAAGACCGAGTCAAAGAGGTGGCAGAGAAAGCACTGCTTGCATCCGTTGACCGTCCTGAAACGGTGAAGATTCATGCAGTCAGCACGCCGGATTCCGTATTCGGCAGGGATTATATCACCCAGGAAGAGAAGATGGCTATCTCCGTGGCGATGATGAAAGTGAACGAAAAGGTGATGAAGGAGACGGATGGTTTCGAGAATATGGACTTCGAGGACAAGGCGATGTCAAGCCTGATGGAACGGCAGATGTCCGTGATGTCGGTTATCCGCAACCTTGTGTTTACAGAAAGCCCTGATGACCAGAAACCGTTTTCCAGCTGGAAAGTGAAGATTGAATATGAGGCGGAATCAACGGACGGAAATCCGTACCGTTCCGAATACTGGTTCATTCTAGACAAGGAAGCTGTCTGTGTAGTCAAATCCTTTGAAATCCCGTTGCTATGAAGTGGAGAAGCATTTTACCAATAGGATTACTGGGCATGATAGCCTTGGCATCCTGCGAGTGTGACCATGAAGAAGACATATCTGCCATTTCGGAACTTCATGTCGGCAGTGTGGTCTGTGCGGATGGTACGGTATTGTCCGAGAAACGGTTTGAGGAATCCGACAAGGAGGCAATGGGTATTGTGTTCCATGTGGACAGTGACAACGAACTTGGAAATCTTGGTTATGCGGTCTATATCCACGATATGGAACCGCTGGCTTTTGCCGATACGCTTGGAGTGGACCAAGAGACATCCGCTTCCCTATCCGAAGAAGACGGCAACGAGAATACTTATTCGCTCTTCCACAGCGAGAACGTGGCTTCACCGATGGCAATAAAAGTCTTTGATATGTGGCGTTACGGTCAGTCGGCATACGTCCCGTCCGTGCGGCAACTGGCTTACTTGTTCCAAAACCGTTATCGTGTCAATGAACGGATAACGGCTGTGGGCGGCACACCTGTCAGCCTTGAACCGGGTGATTGTTGGCTGTGGTCATCAACCGAGGTGGAAGGACAAAAGGAAAGCAAGGCGTGGCTCTATTCGATGCAGTCAGGATTCATTCAGGAAACACCGAAAGACCAACCGCACAAGTTCAGGCCAGTTATCTCCATCAAAAGGAGCAAATGACATTAGAATCAATGTATAACAATAACACATCAACAAGAATGGATATGAAAGAATTGATAGAACAGTTGGAACAGAAAACAACAGAACTTTTTTCGGGATGCCCGTTCCCAACTTGACAAGGGGAACAAAACGGCGGGTCTCCGTGCCAGACGAACTTCGCTGGAAATGGAACCGCTATTGAAACAGTTCCGGAAAATGTCGTTGGAAATAGCCAACGAAAAACGGAAAGATTGACCGTCAGACAATACGGCATAGTTGCCGATTCCTTTGAATGAAGTCCCGGTGTACACACAAGGTACATCGGGATTTTTTGCTCTTTATCCATGTCATCACGCATCAGTGGATTTTTTCGATACAAAGTAACGACAGGCGGGAACGATGGCAAACGCCGCTATGCTTGTCTGCACGGAAAGCGTCCGGCAGCCTTCCGCAATTTGTATCAAATTGGGTATTCCAACCGCTTTCCATTGGTCGTTTGCCTTACGTTCCTTTTCCCTTTCGTGTGGAGCGTATCGTAAAAATTCACCGGATGCGTGAAGCCGAAAGGCTTCAAACAAAAGGGAAAATAAAAAACAATTCAAAATTTAGCGATATGGATAGAATCAAGTTGGTAGTTTATAATGAATACGCATTGGGATATATTATGCCCGAGCAACCGAATACGGTATATACATTGGCTGATAGCGTATTGCGTGGTGCTCCCTTTCGTGTGATGTTTGAACCTTATTATATATAGGTTCACACGATACCGTCAGACTGGCAGGTAGGCAGGACTTCGAGACTTTTAAGGTTGTATTCGATGGGTACGACAATTCCGAAGTATATGAGTTTGACACCAACCGATAACAAGAAAAATCAATGTTATTATAATCGTAAAATCGTATGAGACTTATAGACAGAAGGGAAAGGATGGTTCTTAATGGCAGTGAATATGAATTGACCCTGCTATGGAACAGAGAGAATATCAGACGGTGTTGTTTCGGGATGTGTCCAGACTATGCCTATATCCGAAAGAACGGAAAGAAATTCGCTGATATTGAGTGCTATTCAAATATGACTGGCTTCACAATTGAGAATTTCCATTTGACACTGGTAAAGCCGGAGTGGAAAGTGGTCGTTCACACCGATGACATCAACACCATACCGTTCAAGGCACTTCTCGCCAAGTTGCCAAACTTATAACAGATAACTCTCTAAACACAACAGATGAAAGGAACAGAACATTTTAAGGAAATCATCAAGAACTATCTTGACAACAGAGCAAAGGAGGATGAACTCTTCCGTGCCAAGTACGAAACAACGACACGCACCATTGACGATGTGGTAAACTATATCTTTAATGAGGTACAGAAGTCGGGATGTTGCGGTATCAGCGACATGGAGGTGTTTTCAATGGCTGTACACGCCATAGATGAACCCACCCTTGAAATCGGTAAGCCGTTGCAGTGTTCAGTCGTGGTCAACCACCACATAGAGTTGACAGAAGAGGAAAAGGCGGAACAGAGAGCCATTGCCCTCAAACGCTACCAAGACGAGGAACTGCAAAAGATACAACAGCGTAACAGCCGACCGAAAGTTAGTAAACCGCAAAAGAGCCAGCAACCCGAACTATCACTTTTTGATAATTTCTAAACCATGAAAGCAAGGACAAAGTTTGAAAAATGGGTGGCAGCTTCCAACGAGAAACTGACCGCCATCGGCTCAAAAAGCCGTGGAGTGGGCAGTAAGAAACGTATTGGAACATATTGCGTTCCGTACTTCCCGTCAGAAATGTACGTGTGGCGATTGTGGAGAGAAGTTCGACTACAAGGGAAAAGGTAAGTTTGTCCGTTGTCCGCATTGCGGAAGCAAGTTGGAAGTGAAAGATACCCTCAAACGAAAGGGTGAAACATCTTCCTATTTCTCCACTTTGGAAACGATGGATAGCTTGCAAGTGCAGAGGGTATTCCTGATTAAAGCCATTTACAGAAAAGAACTGCCGATGAATGTTTGGCATATGGAAGTCTGCCGTCTGTGGCTCAACGTACAAGGACAAACCGCCTTGACTTCAAGAAGCAGGACATTGGGGCATTATATGGATAGTTTCAACTGGGTTCACCCATTGAATTGCGGAACATGAACGATGTGCATGGAGTTATATCCGGCACTGCCGTCTCATCCGAGGTATTCCGTCCTTCCTGAATTAAAACGTAACGGTATGAAAGGACGGTTTCCCGATTGCCATCCGACAAAGCTGATGAAGGCACTTCTTTGTGACCACCGCATAGAAACAATGATGAAAGCCGGAGACCGTAAGTCTGTAGCGTATTTCATCTATCATCCTTTTGACCTTGACCGTTGCTGGCAGTCTTACAAAAATAGCCACACGACATCATTACCGACCGGATGACATTGGGTTATGGTGTGATACCGTCCGGCTTTTGGAGAAGTGCGGTCGGGACATCCACAGCACCCAATATATCTGTCCCCTAAATCTGAAAGTCGCACATGACCGATGGCTGAACAAGGCAACGGTTATGGAAGAAAAACGCAGGAACAAAGAGCAGATGATGAAAGTCAAGGAGCAGGAAGCGGCTTTCTATAAGAACAAGTCTTGTTTCTTCGGTATCGTAATCAGTGACAACGACATTGAAATTTCTGTGCTTGATTCATTAGAAGCATATCAAGCGGAAGGTGAAAAGATGAAACATTGCGTATTCAAATGTGAGTTTTATGCCAAAAACCGATTCTGTTATCCTATCGGCTCATGACCGCCAAGGCAATCGTATAGAGACTGTAGAGTTTTCTTTGAGCCAAGGAAAAGTGATACAAAGCCGTGGAGTGTGTAACTCCAATACGGAATACCATGACCGGATTGTCAAATTGGTAAATGATAATGCCTACCGCTTCTTGAGGCAAGGGCATCAGCATAAGTCCCTTTTATCTGTTCTGTATTCCGTCCTACATCGAAAAACGTGTTTAACTTATTGTTATAACCAAGAATGCAATTGTCACAAGAGTATTTGATATATTGTGCAGTTGTGGTATTGCCATAGTATTTCACTATTGTACAAAGATTGGCTAATATGCATTTGGCTTCGTTTTTTTGTTTCATCTGATTGTATTATAGCCATAACTTGCTTTATTTCATGCTGATAAAGTTCTTTTTGTATTCATAATCAGCTAAAAAGGAAATATTTAATCGCGATTACAATTATAAGAGCGTAGCTACCGGCTAATATATCATCAAACATCACGCCCCATCCTCCTTTTTACGTTTTGGTCTATCCAACGACACCCCAAAGGTTTAAAGATGTCAATAATACGGAATAGGGCAAAACCTATTATAGCAAATATCCAAGTACGTTCTGCTGCTGGAGCAACCAATAAGGGAATCCATGTACCAACGTATTCGTCAATAACAACCGCACGTGGGTCTGTTCCCCAATATCTTTCCATAACATTTGATGTCCATACGCCAACAAAAGTTGTGATTACGATTAAAGTAAGTGTAACCCACAAGAGAGTTGTAGGAAATAAAACAAGATAAAGGGCATACCATATTGCCAAAGCAATAAAGCCTGCAAATGTTCCGGGTGCTCCGGGAAAGAAACCACTTCCCAAACCCGTAGAAATGATTACATGAAGCCAAGGTGCTTTTGCCTCAAAGTATGATTATTGTTGTTGCTCATTTTATTTGCCAAATAAAGTTTTCAAGATACTTTTTCCTATCTTACGTTCCAAACCGGATTTTGAAGTTGGAATTCCTGTTTCACGAGCGAACTTTTGTTTTGCATTTGTAATGCCCAAAGCCCTTTTCCAAGAAAATGATAGCCCCGGAATACTAATACTCTTTTTTTTCTTTGTACCATTTTGAATGTTAAAAACGGGCATGCCCAATATAAATCAGGCATACCCATAATATTGTTTTATTTTGTTATCAAATTCCAAATCTCACGTACCCAAAGTACGAGCGACGAGCCTATGATAATGATAATCCAGTCTTCAAACTTTAAGCCACATACATTGAAGAAGTCTTGTAAGAACGGGATTTCAACCATAGCAATCTGTCCGAGGAATACAACAGCTATAATGGCAAGCAGTCCTTGGCATCCCTTGAAGTGCAGCGCACTCTTACCTGTTTCAAATGCACGGGCATTGAACAGATAGAAGAAGTGAGTCATCACGAATGTTGTGAAGAGCAATGTCAATTCATACGTAGTCAGACTGTCACGTTCCCCAATATACAGATTCAGAAGATCACGCATAGATGTGTAGTCACCGTGTTCGAAGACGAAAAGCATAGCGACCAGAAGGAAGAAGAAGAAAAATCCGACACCGAGGATTTCTTTTCTCATCGAATCACTGAGTATGGATGCCTTACGGTCACGAGGTTTGTCATTCATTACAGATTTCGACGGTGGTAGTGAGGCCAAGGCAATAGCTGCAAATGTATCCATGATAAGGTTTATCCACAGCATCTGTGTCACAGTCAGAGGTGACTGTGTTCCCATGAATGCACCAACAAGAACCAAGAAACAAGCTGTGACGTTTACTGTGAGCTGGAACAGCAGGAAGCGTTGGATGTTCTTATATAACGAACGTCCCCACATTACGGCATTAGCTATGGTGCTGAAAGAGTTGTCCTGAATGGTCATATCCGAAGCTTCCTTAGCTACAGCAGTGCCATCACCCATTGACAGGCCGACATCAGCTACATTCAGAGCCGGAGCGTCATTTGTACCGTCACCTGTGGCGGCAACCACGAGTCCACGTTTCTGGAGAAGTCGTACCAATCGCTCCTTATCATTTGGACGCGCACGGGACAAAATTTTCACATCCTCAACACGGTTCAGCAATTCGTCATCTGTCATTGCAGCGAACTCAGTTCCAGTTAGTATGTTCTTATCAGTATCCTTTTCGTTCCAAAGACCAATCTGTCTGCCTATCTCTTTTGCAGTTCCGGATGTGTCTCCCGTAACAATCTTGACCTGTATGCCAGCACTTACACAGTCATTGATAGCAGCGGGAACATCCTCACGAACAGGGTCTGAAATACCAAAGATTCCCACAAAATTCAAATCGTTCACGTTCAGTTTCCCATCCTTGAGAACCTGTTCACTACCATTACTCTCAACGTATGCCAAAGCAAGTGTACGCATTGCTTTGTTTTGATAATCAAGAGCAAACTCTGGTATTCCCGTTTTTTGCTTTTCGTCCAGATTGGAGAGAGAGCAAGCAAGATTTCAGGAGCACCTTTAACGAATGCCACATTCTTATTTAGAACAACGGATTTAACAACAGAAACCATGTATTTGTTCTCTGTAGAGAAAGGAAGACGGTCTATGATTTCCGAGTTCTCTCGAACAGTAATATAACTGATTCCCTTGCCATTTAACCACAATAGCAAGGCGGCCTCTGTGGGATTTCCAACAGCTTTGATAGCCTTTTTATCCGAGAAATCAAGATTTGCAGTGGTATTGGTGGCTATCATTTCTGCAAGTAACTCATCTGAAATCTTTGCCAATTTGGTTTCAGCCACCTGCATCTGATTCTGTGTAAGAGTACCTGTTTTATCTGTACAAATCACAGAAGTCGCCCCCATAGTCTCACATGAATGCATGGTTCGTGGAAGGGTATTTTCTTTCATTAATTTGCGCATACTGAAAGCAAGGCTCAATGTTACAGACATGGGAAGTCCTTCAGGAACAGCAACCACAATCAAAGTAACGGCAATCATAATGGTATTGAGCGAGTATGTCACGAAATCAATCCATCCTTGACTTGTTGAGAAATCTGCATTGCCCATATAGAAATAGATGACAATACGTCCAACCAAGATAAGGGCGGCAAACACATAGCTTGCCTTTGTAATCAGATCAGCCAGTCCATCCAGTTCTTCACTCAACGGTGTAGGATTACCTTCATCCACCTGTGCAGCCTCAAATACCTTGCCACTCTCTGTAGCATCTCCGACCTTGAGTACCTTGGCTGTGCAATAGCCCTCAAGGACGATTGTACCTTTCATTATTAGATTGGAGGCATAGGTAGCATTCTCATCAAAGTCTTTGGGGACAGTTGTCTTATATGCCTGCGGTTCTCCCGTCAAAGAACTCATCAACATTAAGATTCAACGATTCAAGCAACTCACAATCTGCCGGAATCTCTTCACCCGCCTCAAGAAGAACAATGTCACCTACCACAATATCTTTTGCGTGGAACTTGGCACACATTATTATTACGTATCACTTTTACCAGCGTATCATCATTAACTTCATTCAGGCTTTGGAAAGTCTTTTCGTTGCTTCTCTCCAAAAGAAAGCAATACTCGTTGCCAAAATCAAAGCTACGATGATACCGACAGGCTCAAAGAACGTCTTAAAGCCAGCTCCGACCCATACAAATTCATAAATAGAAATACCCATTGACAGCACAAATGCTGTAATAAGAATTCTGAACAACGGATCACCATATCCTCCAAAGAAACCAACAATAATGATAAACAATGTGGCTGCAGTAATAATTTTAGGCATGCTCCAAATTATTGCTCCCATGCTGCCACTTAAAATAAAAAGGCGGCAACAATGGATGCAACAATTAAGCCAAACATTCCGATTGAGATCCAATGCGTACATGCCTCTTTCAAAACATTCCATAGTGTTTCCTTCTCTGGCGGTGTCAGAATGTTGACACCATACTTCTTGCGGCTTTCACGCACTTGCTTATCCGTTAAGCCTACAAAATGCTGTTTTTGTTCCATAATTGTTACTTTTTTAGTTTATATGTTATTTTCAATATTTTCTTATCATTGTCTATTTCTATCTTTCCAAGTTTGCTCAGTACACTTTGTCCCAAAAGTAAAGGCGCAGCTTGATTACGCACAACAGAGGCTTTAATGTTGTCAAGATGCAATGTTCCAAACTTCACCTCTTTTTAGATTGATGACAGTACCTTCGCTTACATTCCCGTCTGCTGTAGGAACCGTTGTTTTCCAACGACATCCGATGAAGACAAATATCCATTTTTCACCATAAATGTTGCCTCAACGGAAGAAAGAGAGACATCAGAAGCTCCTGTGTCAAAAATGAAATGTAAGGGTAAGCCGTTGATTGTACATTTCACTTTGCACAAATCACCCTCTTTTACAAAAGGTATCTCTTCCATTTGTTCTACATACAATGTAGAGTCATCCTCATCGGTAACAGTCTCTTGTATGTGCTTCTGTTTGTATTTCTCTATCAATGCTTTGTATGCTTCATCATTACGGATGTTATTCAAATCACGGTCACGTTCAATATGTGCGAACCTTCTGAAGCCGAGTTCTAATGCTTTGCGTAAATAATCGATGGACTTTTTCTTTTTCACCCATGATAGAATATAAACATGCTGCATCATAATAATCTCCCTTGTCGTTCTTTTTTCAACATTTCATTTACAATTGAAATCGCCTTTTCTTTGTTGCCAAGATAGTAGTAGGCATATTGTGCGCATTCTATTTCGTCGGGAACAGAATCAAGCTTTATCACCTGCTTAAAATCCTTTTCCGCTGCACTCATATCACCTTTCAAATGGTACAGGACCCCACGGTTAAGGTATGTGTAGGCGTAGTCAGGTTCCATTGTAATGCAGAGCGTGTAATCTTCTATCGCTCCGTCAATGTCCCCAGAGTGGTCTTTGAACCATCCTCTGCGATAATACCCAAAAAGCATAGTCTGGGGCTTGCTGAAGGTAGTTATCCATTGTTGATATTGCATTCTTTGTCCTGCCAGCATTATCTTCGATATTTGCTTTATAGAAAATATAGTCTGTGTCCGTAGAATCCAGGCTAATGGCCTGTTCACAGTAGAATAAAGCTCTCTCATAATCGCCTAAATCATTATAACAATTTGCTAATCTGTATGCAACTACATCGTTGCTTTTTCTTTTGTGAGGGCCTCCTTATAATATGTAATGGCATTACTATATTTGTCAACATGTTCATAGGTAACGCCAAGGCAATAGTTCCAATAGTTTTCATTCGGCTCTTTCACTTTTTGAGCCTTCAGTTTTGTGACGGTCTGCACAAGTGCAGAATCTGCCAAAGTTTGCATTAAATGAAATGCTTTTGTTATCACGGTCAATTGATAATGCCATTATGACATCATCTATCGCTTTGTCATATTTTTTCAGACCCATGTAACTTTCTGCACGGAAAGAATAGCCAGAGGAATAATTAGAGGCTAGTTTAATGACATGGTTAAATTGCAAAATGGCGTTGTCCCATCGTTTCTGTGCATTGGCATTACGTCCAATCCCCATATATCCCATCACATCCCCTTCATCAAGAGAAATCATCTTGTTGTAATCGGCATCTGCCAGATTGTATTTCCCCTGTTCGTAATATATTTGAGCACGTTGATTATATGCTCGTGAGTCATTGGGAGTGATACTGATGACCTGTGAGTAATCTTTCAAAGCATGTATTGTATCTTCCAAACAGAGATAAATTGCTGCTCGGGTGGCATAGGCAAACGATAGATACTCCTTGTCTTTGGAAGGAATCTTCTTTATCGCCATATTTGCTGCAGTAAGTGCCTTGCCATATTCTTCAAGATGGTTTCGTACAAGTGCAATCCAAGAGTAAGCATAGCCATCGTCTGGATATTCACTTATTTCCTTATTCAGGTATTCAAGTGCTTCCTCTACATTATTGTTCTGTATAGCTTCCACACCCCCCGTGTATAATTATAGCTATCGGGACGTTTTACTTTCTGTGCCCAAACTGATGCTGAACATAGAATCATAAGGGATAATATTATTTTTGCACGCATATAGAAATGTTTTAAGGTTGTACGGTTTTATTTTTCAATTGGTTCATCCTTTGGACTCAAGGATTGGTAAGTTTGTTTCAGTCGGGACATATATAACGGTCTTATCACCAAATCTGATTGTTGACGTACCCATAGATACTGGATGTAAGTCGGTGTGATACTTTCATTTTCTATTCTAATAGCCTCGGCAGCTCCTTTTGCCCGTTCAATTTCTGCTTGTGCGTTTAGCTTCTCCGCCTCAAGGTTTGCCCGAGCCTCTTCTATTTTTATTTTGCGGTTTTGCTCTGCCTTGGCAAATTCTGCCTTGCCTTCCATTTCTTGCGACCAGACATTATACCAAGGACGTATAAAAAGCCATGCCGATAGAAAAGATTGCGACCGCGCAAATTCCCCATAATACCATTCTAATAATACCGGGTGTGATGTTGATGTTATTGTAATTATTCATATTTCAATATTAATTGAGATTGTGTTTCCGATTATTGCTGGATTCTACAGAAGGCCGCCTCAAACTGCGCCATCCTTATCCTTTGGCTTCCGATAACTGCCGTATCATAGTCGCATTCAGCATCAATCACTTTGCTTACAACTACAAATAGTTCCAAACTCATAAGTAAGAGAAAAAATATTCCATAAAAAATTCCAGCCAAAGGACGTGTTGTGATGATAGCCCACATAGCCTCTAGTTCCTCTAGAAAACCTACATTATCTTGGCATTCTGCCCTCGCGGTTTCCTCCACTGTTTGTTTTTTCTTGGTCCATTCCATTTCTTGTTCAACAAGTGCTTTCATTTTCTCGTTGTTCGCTTTAACAATATCTTGTTTGGGATTTACCACTTGGTTTGTTGTTACAGAAGGATTGTTTACTGTTCTCACTACACCATCCACAACTATTTTTTTGCTGGCTCATTGTAGCTGATTTCTGAACAATCCAGGGATTGGCATTGATATCTGCTTGCAACTGTGAGTTTATTCTGTTTAACGAATCTATTTCTGCGGTCAATGTTGCCAATTTGCTGTTGATTATCGAAACGCGTTTCTCCATCAAATCAGCCACTTGCATTTCTATGTTATTGGTCAATTGCTTATCAATATCTTTTGCCAAACATGGTCTGGTCAAAAATATCGTAGAGCCAACAATTGCCATAACAAAAGCAATTATTGCTCTAAAAGCCATTAGTTTTAAGGACTTCTTTGTAGTCAGTAGTATCTGCCTTTCTATCATTATTACTACAATAACGAATATTATTGAGACCATTATACATCCCCACACAGGTAGTTCCATATACCGTTGAGCGAAACAAAAGCCGGTTACACTCCAAATCGTCATTAGAATCATTAGTGCTGAGGTGTATTTGCTTAGTTGGCTTCTGCTTGCCTCTGAGCATTGCGCAAGAAGAGTAGGATTCCATCCTGTCAACTTACATCCAAGTTTAATCCACCAGTTCATATTACTTGCTTTTTACGCCGTTACTCTTGTTGTTGTGTAGGTATTTGTCTCGTTCTTCAAAGACATTTCTATACCTCTGTTGCCATTGCCGCCCATAGCAATGGTTGCGACGCCTCTTAAGAACCCACATTCATACGACTGAAGCGGAATGGATGCCTCACTAGTGTTGTTGCGGAAATTGTCTTCAAGACAACGAAGTTCTTCTTTATGGCTGTCAATGAGTGCGATTTTCTTTTCTAATTCTGATACAGTAGTAAGAAGTCCTGCAGCACTACAGTTGTTAGCACGTTCCTGAAGGTCTTGTCTCATTATGTCGTAATTGAGATTTATTTCTCGAAGAACCATCAGTATTTTGTTCTTGATGATATTCATGTTTAGGTCTCTGAAAGTAAGATCGCATTTCAACATTGCATCCTCAAATCCTTTCTGCTCATAGTTCTTATGAAGATATCCGTATACGATATCTATAGGCCACCCAGTAGCATACGATACTGTCAAAGGGCGTTTTTCTTCCTCATTGTTCCTTGGTTTAGAGGCTTCCTCTGATACAATGTCTTCCTGTGCCGTAGAAGGTTCTAACACGGGCAAGGATATCTTCGGAGTGTTATCCGTACCATCCTTTTTTGTTTAAGAATCCAAATAGTTTCATTTTTCTTTTGGGTTTAATTGTTCAACTTTTGATGTTGCAAAGTTACCTCCATGTCAGCGGATAAATCGTATTTCCATAACGTTACAGCCATTGTGTCAAGTTGCTTGGGAAATTGGGATGCAAGGTTCTACGTGTCTTCTATTGCCGCAATTTTGATTGATAATTAACTCCGTGTTTAAGATAAACCATGAGAAGCATCAATCCGATGAAAACCATAATAAGTGAAACGCCCCAAAAGTTTGAAAAGAATCGTATAGTCCATGAATAATGACAGGCACGGATATAGCTAAAGCATATAGTCCTCGCCTATATTTAGGGTACAAGTGGGCAAAAGCAAGGAAATATCCAGCTATGCCACACCAACAAGCATGTAGGAAAGGAAGGCTTGTCAATCTGGCTATATTCAAGAAGAAAGACACATCGTATGTCTGCTCTGCGTTTACCGTTATCTGATAGCCAACTCCCTCATACACTCCAAACGCTATTCCAGACATAAGACCATAAAAGACCATCGTTTGTGGAATCAATGGTTCTTTAGTTCTTCTCAAAATGAATATAAGAGGCAAGAGCTTTACTAATTCTTCTGTCAGTCCAACTCCAAACACAAAGCCTAAAATGTTTATAGGAAATGATGTTTCTACAAGTGCATAAAAAGGATTTAGATTGGGAAGTCCTGTGAAGTCCCATAAAGTAAAAACAAGAATCTGTGTTAAGAAAAACACGGACAAAGTGGTTTTCAAACTTACTTGTTGCGTTTTTGAAACAGGTATAGAAGAACAATCCCCAGATGATAGAAAAGTATAGTGATACTTCATAGAACAAGAGAACACCCCCTAAAAGGCATGTTCATGATAACCATTGGTAACAACCCGACGATTGCTAATATCAAAAAACGCTGGTCTGTAAAGGAATGACTTGGAAAGCCTAGTTGTCTTGGGGAATATTAACTCTGGAGCCAATCATCTTTAGTTGGGATAAGATATTCCCCTTATTGGTCACTTTCGGTCTCAATCCGCATTGTCTAAGATAGTAGCTAACGGTATGCTCCTGCAAGTCACCATCTTTTATGGCTTTATCTTGCACAAGCACTTGACCATTGTTGACATAAGAAAGCAAAAGCACTTTCTGTATAAGGACCAAATTTTTGGTTGTTACGGATGATGTATATATTCATAAAATTTAATTTCGTCCTTTAGGGTCTGGACCATATTCATTTTCAAACTTGTCGCCATCAGCGAAAATTTGCATGCATATCAGATACAGATTATATATGGGTATTAACAGAAAGAATATATATGTACCAGAGCAACCTCGATCATGAAAACGTTTACATAATTGTGCCCAATAAAACCATAAAGCTGGGATATACGATAAAAAGAAGCAAAATAGCACTTCCTCCTTCTATATCTGGATCTTCTGCAGCTATGTTTACAATTATTGCCCAAATGGTAAATATTATTAAGCTAATCCCAAATTCCAAGCGACGGATTCTTCCTTTAAACGAGAATGGATGGCTGAACATCCCAAACTCTTGGGGATTAAGGTTGTACTATTTGTATTTGAGTTATTTCCTTTCGGCTGATGGAAGGCAGAATCCGACATAATCGAGGAATCTTCTTTCTTATCAAGGTTTATACCCTTCTTAGAGTATCCTTCACAAGAGGTTTGATTGTAATTCGGCAAAGTATTATGTGCACGACAAATGTTACCATCAAATAATTTGCAATTATTACATTGATCTTTTATTGCCATAAATTTAATTTTTTACAAGTTGAACAACTACAAGTCTTCCTCCCTGATTCTTATCCAACAAAATCTGCCGTCCATCGGTTAGTGGTACAAAACCACCGATGGGGACATTCTTTCCATCTGTTATATCTTTCATGTCTGGTAAACGGCGATTGATGAGAATCCATTGACCGTTATGAAAATGAAAGTCTCCTACTGGTCTCTTGTCTTCCGCACTTGTTTTTTCATTGGCTGAAACAAGATTGTTTGAATGCCATTTGTAAAGCGTTTGTTTGTCATACACCATCAAACGATAGTTTTCTGATATGTATTTGCCATGTGATGGTGCATAGTAAAAGTTAAGTATAGGCAACTGCCCTTTGTACTCCTTACCGCAGAATGGACAGCGAGGTTTTGTGGTATTGTCAAACACATACCAATGTGCTTCACAATTCAGATTTTGACATGGTTGTACAAGGTCACAGGTCTTTACCAACGCATCTTCCCCATTCCGCCGCACTTGGACGTACAGAAGGATTATGAAGACCATCAATGAATGCTCTATCAAATAATTTCTTCAAATATGGACCACAAATAGTATAGGGCATCTTAGTTGGGTCTCCTTGGGGTAATTGTGATTTAGCTAACTGGTCAGGCTTCACTCTATTGGTTTTTGTCTGTAGGATGTTCTATGAATAAAGCCTTTGAACCATAACGCATATCATCATCTTTCTGCGGGTCATCTATATCCCATACTTTTCCACCATCAAGTGGATGACGATTAAGCAAGAATGTATATATCAATACTGCCAACGCATGTCTGTCCGTGGAAATTTGTGGAAGATTCTTTTCGGATCATCCACTTTCAACGTCTTGGTCGCGAGCACTTCTGGAGCGATAAAACCAGGTGTACCTACAACCTCTGGTGGAAACTTATGCGGAACCACAAGACCATCACAGTCTATGATACAGGCATTTCCGCTCAACGGGTCAACCAGCACATTATTGTAAAAGATAAGTCGGAGTGTGCTAACCCTGCTGCATGAAGTCGTCGCATAGCACGGGCAATTTTCAGGCACATGTGCAGACGGGTAAGAAAAGGTTCCTTTCTGCTCAACAGGAACAAACTTATTAATAAGTTTGGCCGATGAAAACCACTTACCATTCTTCTCTTGACCATTCTTGATGAATGGCCATGAATCTGCGACACCGCTGAAGAAAAACTTTTTGTCATAGAAAGGGATGACTATGCCAGTCAACCCTTTCCATTCAACAATTTTTGTAGGCCATGCAAAAAGCATTCCAATATTGCCCTATTGCATCTGCTGTGAATATTCTATTTCTGTGAGTATTCACAATATCGTTTATACGAGCCTTGTCATTGGCATTTATCGGTTTGCGATAGAACGCTACCACATATGTTTTTATCTGTGGAGAAATATACGTCCTTGACACCACCCTGAGCTTTTGATTTCATCAAAAACTCAACGATGCTGCCGTCCGTTGCCGTTAAAAGTAACCTTATTTGCCATAACTTACCCTTTTCTATTCGTTGTTTTTATTCTCTACAGAATTTTCTATGTTTGGTTCATCCGCCTCTGATTTCTCTTCAGTAATAGCGTCTTCGCCTTCATAGAGGATTGCTATCGTTCGGTCATCATGGTTTCCTGGTGACCAGAAATCGAGCCATCCCAAGAGTTGGTCTTTTGATGCTTCATTGTCATCAGTAAGTTCAACTCCGTTTTCTTTGAAGTCAATCCATAAAGCATCCCATTTGTCGGGATTGTTCAAGTTCGCATCAGTTTTCAAACTTCGGGTCACTTACACCATCAGTCATTAAAAACAATGCGGTGAAATCATCTACAATGTTGAACCTCAAACGCTGATAGAGTGATGAAGCATCTTTGAAAATTTCCGGCATTGTTAGGAAACGAGTCTGACCAGCATATTCTCCTTCATCTGGAACTCCAAGTATTTTAGCAGAGTGAGCTTTCCTGTCATATAGGCATATTGCACCATCACCAACCCAAAATGATGCTAAGAACCAACCGAATGGGAATTTCTTGCAAATGGTGAGCAAAAGCGTTGTAGCATATAGTTTTGGTTGATTTTGAGTCAGAGCTGCTTCTGCGTTGATAGCCTTATGTGCCTTAAAAGCAGCAGTTCCCACAATTTTGTAAATATAGTCTCCGACTATCTTGCGAACATCAGTCTCACTATCACCTTTCTGCTCGTCATATTTTGCTATGGCATTTTCAAAATCCTTATTGTTGTTGAGTTGCACAATGCAGTAATTTACAGATTCCTCACAAGCTATCCTAGAGCCTTCACGAGAAAATTTTGCAGAACCGGCACATCTGCTACAGCCATTATATACCAACCATTATCAGTATGTATCATCTTGAAATGGTCGTCACGTGGTTTGCCTTCTTGTGCATGACTTCGTCCACGCTTGCTTGCAGCAACAATGTCTTTTGAGGTGTTCCTTCAAGAAGAGCCTCTACCTTGATATATTCAGATTGAGTATCATCCTTCTTATATTTTGGCTCAGACATGTTGTCCCAATCTACAGGAATATCCTTCCAAAGCTTTCGGGGGTCTTGATTGATGACAAATGGTACTTTTTTTTCCAGTACAGGACGGTCTGACGGCATCTCTATGCCAGTAAAAACATAACGGAGTGTTAGCTCGAATGTAGATTAGTGCAGTGGCACCGTCCTTGCGAAATGATTCCAATGAGGGTGTCCCCGTAATGGAAAACGATTTCCCGTCAGGTGCAACACTTAGAAGCAATCCATGAGTTTCCTCGTCAAGTCCTGTAATACTTTCAAGAACTATATCAACACCAGCAATTTTGTCTGAAGATAAAACTGGCATTTCTACAGTTTGATTGTATGTCTGATTTTCTTTTTGCATTAGGAATATTGAGATTCCAAACAATCTCACATTCCACCATTTTTATTTTATCCATGAGATATTCATCGTATAAATTCCATAATTTCCCCAGACAAGAAGCGAAGAAAAATTTTCAGCCTTGTCACCATCGCAATCTTCAAGAAGAATCTGAATAACTTTATCTATATTCATAGCCTTAACCCCTTCCTCTTGTTATGTGTCCATACCGCCTTCTGCAATCTCGCCCAAGGATCCTTCCATTCCACACCAAGGGCAAGCTGTGGTATGACCATCGGAACACATGATATTGCCACATTCGCACACGACCACTCCAAGTTGATTTCCACAGCACGGGCATGTTGGAACACCACGAAGAGACGTAGTGTTTATGTTACGGTTGGATTTCCCATCGCATAACTCATTGTATGTTTCTTCGTCAATAGGGTATGTTCCCACAAGTTTGAAGTCGGTTGCTTTGATATTTAAGGATTCCAAACCTTCTATGTCGAATAGATGCTTTGCATATTTTACAAGATACAATTTCTTCGTATTAGAACATCTGCCTAATAACACGACGAAATTCTCATCCACAATACACGGTTTAGATGTATCCACCTTTTCTAAACTGATGCCAGAAGTAGATGCAAGTTTCACATCATCATCCCCCATATCGGAAACAGACACGCTTGTTGCTTTAATAGATGCTGTTACCCATTTTGAAAAATGATTTGAAAGAAATCTCGTCCGTCTTATTCAGACGAAGAACATTATCAGAAATCTGTCCAAGCAATTGTGTGTTGACATTGTCACCGATAGAAATTGCAACAATATTAGCTTTACCACGATACTTGTTATTCCATCGTGTGAAAGCATTTGAAGGATTGTCTGTCGGATTCCATCAGTAAACAAAAATACAATGGGTTTCAATCACCCTTTTGTTCAGTAGTAGTCCTGACAAGCGTTTTATCCATGTCATCCATTAAGAACTCTAATGTTGCCAGTGACGTTCCTCCTCCAATAGGAAATGTAGGAGGATAGAACTTATATAATTCTGTAAGTGGAGAAACACATTTTGCCTTACCTGCAAAAAAGCAATAACAGAAATGTAAGCTGTTTTCGAGGGCGTAAGGGTCTGTGCGTAACTCTTGCACAATCATTCTCATTCCATCCTGTACTTGTTGAATGGGTGCGCCGACCATCGATTCTGATACGTCAACAAGGAAATATACCGGTAATCTTCTCATATATTATTTATTTTTAGTTTCTGTTAATGATTATAGGAAGGGGGCTTAGGTATAGTTTCCCGGGCCATTATTTTCATTAGGCTCAACCCTTCTCCTCTTAACACATTCCCGACAGACCATCCAGCCTGAATTTGTGAAGACGAAAAGCCATGTAGTGCTACGATGTGATTCTCATCCACTTCTATGGACTCTCCATGATTTAATATCTTTTCAATGGGAGATCCCAGTGAGTCAAGAAATATGGTTGCATTACCTTCAACTTTTTTGGAACAATCCCACACCGCCAAACAATCCTTACCAAGTTCAGATTGAGATTAAGATGCACCTTGTCTGACGATGCCACATAATGCCCTCTTCGGCAGATCAGATTCTCACCTTGTAATTTGATTGGCACTAATGCACAGCAACTACCTGAGAGGACTAATTTCTTTGTCTGTATTAGTCGGATTACTGAATCTGATAATCAATATGGACTCTCCAGATAATGCAGATTTCACCACACCGCCTAATATTGAACCCAAGCCAGAACCACCGTCATTATTAAATTCCACATCTCGCTGTAATGCTTCGTCTGTATAAACGATGCTCCCTCGTTCTGCATAAAAAGATTCACCTGAAGCCAGTGTGACTTCAAGAGTCTTAAACTCATATCCGATAATCTTGCAATTCATTCTTATATAACTACATTTACTTCCGCAGGTGGAGGTGGTAACTCTATGCTATCTGTTACTCCCATAGTACGTCCACCTTGCTGTACGTTTATAGTCACCCATTGGAAAACTTCTTGAATGTTGCCGCTATCCATAGTATCAAGTGTAAACACATTGTCTGTAAGCTTTTTCAACGGTTCTGTTTAGCCTTGGGCTCCAGCTGCACATGCTACTATGTTGGTAAACTGATGTTGTTTACCTTTTGTATGGCTTCATCGTAAACTTGAAGGTCGGACGGTTTACCATCCGTTAAGATAAAAAGCAATGGCATCCAATCACCTTTCTGCTCCTTACTTCCCATATTTACTTCACT
>VOFC01002520.1_pt1 | contig 62126 bp, 100 predicted proteins | sample 5384161 | NCBI WGS metagenome assembly VOFC01 (sample SAMN12384722, study PRJNA508395) | human gut metagenome | isolation source: healthy gut B | host: Homo sapiens
AACGGAATCGCACCGGGCACAGCCTTTGAAGATATTCCAGATGATTGGGTATGTCCAATCTGTGGATTGGGTAAAGATGTATTTGTTGCAGAAGATTAATTACTATTGATTACTCTTCTTCCTGCAGCCTTTCATAATCCGTGATCTCGATTACCTTACGGCCTACAAGACGGATGATACCTTCATCCTGTAAAGTAAGCAGCATACGCGACAGAGATGGTCTTGTAGTATTCAGATATACTGCCAGATCTTCCCTGTTCATATGCAGACGAACCCGGTAGTCCGGATCACAGTTTTCCAACAGGTACGCCGCTACACGCTGACGCAGATTCCCACTGGTAAGAACTTCTATCTGACGGTTATGTTTTCTCTTTTTTCCGCAAAAAGCTGAAGCATATTGAACACAACCTTACTGTGATGTACACAATTTCTTTCGCATCTTCCGCCAAAGAAATTCTGTGAAACCTCCAGAACCGACACTTCACTTTTTGCTTTTGCATAACCGGAGTAAGCAGACTGGCGCAGAAATAGTTCTACTTCGCCAAACTCCTCACCCACCGTAACATAACTGCTTCGAGTAATCTTGCCATTCAGGTTGATACTGCCAAGCTCAACCATTCCTTCCAATATGAAATATAATTTTAACGGTGCATCACCCTGGCGGAAAATATAGGTACCTTTCGGATATTTCTTTACTACAGCCTGTGAACAGACAAGACTTTTTTCCAGTTCTTCTTCTGTCAGGTTCTGAAATATCTGTAACTGTTGTAACTTCATAATCCAATCCTTTTCTCTGCTGATAACAATTTCTATGATTCATTATAGACTACGCGGGACTGGGATTCAATGCGTATCAAAGACAGGAGGTTTCTCTATGAATATTACATTTGACGATAACTTAATTACAGGCAACAAGACCATCGATTCCCAGCATCAGGAACTGATCGACCGCAGCCGGCAGTTCGTTGCAGCATGCGAATCCAGTGACAGTAAGATCAAAGCAATCAAAATGTTAGATTATCTTGATGAATATACGAATTTCCATTTTCAGGAAGAAGAAGATCTGCAGAAAAAAGTATCTTACCCGGAACTTGCCGCACATCATGCCAAACATGAAGAATTCAAGAAATCCATTCAGGAATTATATGATTATCTTAATGAAAACGAAGGACCTGATGATCAGTTTATCGAACAGGTAAAGCGCAATGTCGTAGACTGGCTGTTCCAGCATATCAAGACTTTTGACCGGTCTGTAGCAGAATATATTCATTTGAAAGATAATTCTGATCGATTATAGTGATTCATAAAAATGCACAAAACGGACATGTTCTCATAACAATGTCCGTTTTTGTGATATACTTAATTTATTATATTTACAAAGGATTGGGGTACTTATGAATCAGAAACTTACCAAATACGCCTGGTTACTGCCATTTTTCTCCGGCATCTGCTGGGGTGCTGCCGGAATCTTTGTCCGTACACTGGAACACGATGGGCTCGACAACTTTTCCATCATTAGTTTCCGGATGTTGCTTGCAGCTCTGATCACTGGCATATGGATTCTATTCTATAACCGACATTTATTTTATGTACATCGGCGTGACTTCTGGCTTTTTATCGGAAGCGGCATGATCGGCATGACCGCCCTCAGTGTCTTTTATAATATTTCCGTTACGAAAGGATCTCTTGCACTTTCTGCCGTGTTACTTGCCATTGTCTCCGGTCTTTGTTCTGTTTCTGGCTGCTATATTCTTCCATGAACCAGTAACCAGACACAAACTGACCTGTGTAACACTCGCACTCATTGGCTGTGTACTGGTAAGCGGAGTACTGGAAAGCAATGGACTTTCCTGGAGCATAACAGGAATTCTCTGCGGAATTCTGGCAAGCTTTTTTCTATGCTGTATATGGAATCATAAGCAAAAAAGTCACACAAAAAGGATATCATTTCCTGACGATTACTTTTTACGGCACACTCTTTTCCGGCATGACAATGCTGCCTTTCAGTAATATACACTCTTTAAACAGTATGATTGTCTCAGGGCAAAGGACCACCTTTTTTATCCTGATTATTCATGCGCTGGTATCATCCGTCCTGCCTTATGCACTATATTCTTTATCCATGCGCTATATGGAGGCCGGCAAGGCATCGATTCTCGCTTCCAGCGAACCTGCCGCCGCCATGTTATTCGGAGCGGTACTCTATGCCGAAACACCAGGTATTCTTTCCATCTGTGGACTTTGTTTTACAATTACTGCTGTAATATTATTAAATTATGAAAGGAATTGAACATATGGTACACCTGAACGACAATGCTATTGCCTATATGAATAAACGCGGATTCCGCAACATCATACTTTCCATCGAAACAATCACCAGTTGATGTGCCCCTCCGCGTCTGGAGATATCGGTAGGATTTACCGATAAAAAAAAAAGAGGACATGCTCGCACAGGGGTATGTCTGCGAGACCAGTCCTCTTGAAATGTCTATTATCTGCCTGATGGGGTTACTGTAACCGGGGATATCAGCATCAATTATATGGAATATCCCTGGATTACATGCTTTGAGGTAAGCGGTCTGGCTGTTTCACGTTCCTGAGACAGCCAGGCTATGTATTACTCTTTTGCTTCCTCCATTTTTTGTATTTCTTGTTCTGATTGTTTTATCTGTTCATCCAACTGTCTTATCTGCCTATCGCTTTCTTTTATCTGTTCATCCAACTGTCCTATCTGCCTATCGCTTTCTTTTTATCTGTTCATCCAGTTGTCTTATTTGCTTATCACTTTCTTTTATTTGTTTATTCCGTTGTCTTATCTGTTCATCCAGTTGTCTTGACTGCTCATCTTTCTGTTTTATCTGCTCATCTAGTTGTTTTATCTGCTCATCTTTTCTCTTCTATCTGCCTCCGCATATCTTCAATCATGAATTCTACTGTATTTCGATCTAATTCTAACAATTCTTCCGAAAACATCTACATCACCTCTTTCAACTGACTAGTTATTTTTATAAGTATCTAAAACAATTCTTTTGACATTTTTCATGCTATTTTTTATCCAATAGCTGCTGTAATCGTTGTATTTCTTTCCTCATTTCTAACATCTCCTCATCCTTCTGACTCAACTGCTCTCTCTGGCAGTCTATCTCCTTCTGCATATCATCAATCATCAGCTTTACTGTATTCCTGTCTAACTCCAGCAATTCTTTCGAAAACATCTGCATCACCTCTTCGATATTCCGGCAGACATCATAAGCCTGTTCATACATTTCTTTAAAATCCGGATATTTCTCTATAATATCTATAATCGTCTCCGGATCATCCATGCAGAAAAATGCAAGCCATGCTTCCAGCCGGTTTTCTATTTTTACACTTCTATTTTCATTTTGCTGATTCTTTTTGAATATGTCAAGAGGTATGAACAGATATTCTTGTAATAAATTTATATTTACTCCTGTATCAGATTTTTGCATAAAACGATGGATATAATTATTGGAAAATTTCTGGAATTCTATTGGACTTTTTTCAAATAACACGATCGTATACACCTGCTTGATATCTCTGTAAGAGAATCGTTTTCCTTTGATTCCTCTCACTCTCTTATACTGCCGAAGCAACAGATCTGCTGAGTAACAGGCACTTCTTTCTCCCGGAAAATAGTATCCGATTTTCTGAATTTCCAGATTCGCAATACTTCCATCTTCCAGTTGCACTACCATATCTGTAATAAGAAGCGTAGATTCATCTGCTAATCTTGTTCCGTCATTTGGTAATACATCTACGATTCTCACTCTTTGTCCAAGAAGCAGTGTGAGTAATTCATTTACCCTCTCCGGTGTATTCTCCGGATTCAGAATTTCTTTTATCATGAAATCATACATGATTTTTATGCCTTTCACTCCGGTACAAAAATCCAGAAATTCATTTTGATTTTCCTCTGTCCACTCATAAAATAAATTTTTTAATCTGCTTTTACTTTCAATCTCATTCAACACCTCCTCCCTTGTCCGAATCATCGGGAAATACTGTTGAAGTTTGTTTGTCATAGGCACGTCCTCCTGAATAGATTATAAAATTTTCGTGTTCTCTCAAGTCGGAAATATGTTTCAGACATTTTTTAGGTGTGAAAACGGTCGAAACTTTGATGCATTCAGAATTTTGGCCTAGAAATAAGTTTTTTTTAAGAGTTTGTAGAAGTCCATCTCCCCAATGATCGTTTGTAAAATTCTTCTTCCGTGCATTCAGAATAGATTAAAATCCTGGAATACAAATCCGATCTTTCTACGTCTGATATCCGTAAGTTCTTCTTTCCACAGCTCATTCGTATTCACACCGTCAAAGATCACATCTCCGTCCGTCTGCTGATCCATAAATCCCAGGATCTTCAGAAGTGTTGTCTTTCCACAGCCGGATTTTCCCATAATTCCGGCGTACTCTCCCTGTTCTACATCAAAGTTAATGCCTTTCAGTACCGAAATCGCATCCGCATCATCAATCTCCCCACCGGCTTTTGGAAATTTCTTGATCAGGTTATTTACCTTTAATATTTCTTTCATGCTTTCCTTCTACCTTTCTTATTGTATACTGCTCAATCACCTTTACACCGATGCCCTGCACTACAAGATATATAACTGCAAGGATCAACAGATATCGCAGATAATGTACACAGTCAGCCTTCGTATATTCCCGCATGTTCCATATCTCCCCGGTTAACACCGGCACCATAACAACCGCAACTGCTGCCGGGATCAGAAAAAGATTCCCGTCTCTGTCCGGATCAGCTTTTCTCTTTCTTTCGAGCTCATTCCAATACAGGTTAAGAAATGATTCCGCTTCTTCTTGTCCGTCATCTCAGATTCATATTTCAAGTAAATGACCAGAACGCTTCCCAGCAGAAATGCTCCCATGATAAATATATCTACTACCGTTGTCATAAAGCGTTCGCTTTCAATCTGTTCCATCGTTGTACGTTTGGAATAGCAGGATAATACATCCTTGTCAAATCTTTCATCCTCTTTATGTACCTTCCGAAAAGCCAGGAGCTCTTTTTTCTATCTTCTGATAATCTGCATTTTTCACATTCAAAGGACAAGCTTTGTCGGCCAGTGATGGATCGTCACTCCTTCTTCTGCTTCACCCTCCTCAACCAGATCTCCGGTGATCCAATTATATTTCTTCCAGTCGTCCTGAACCTTTTCAAAATATTCATCCGAAAATACAACCAGATTCTCCTCACTTCCCTGCCGGAATGCACCTGTCAGAATATCCGTCTTTTCACCCTTTACGGTTCGTGTCGGATAAATTTTTTTTTCCCGATCAAGAAATCCATAAGATTCTATCGGCTGTCCGATGTGCAGGTACGGCTCTTTTCTCGAATTCAGGTAATCCAATGGATGTGCCTTCGTACTCTTATCCTGTTGGTAAATAATATAGATTTCCTTTCCGTCAGCAGATAGATTCATTTTTTTCACTTTTCTTTCCAAGTGCCTTATTCAGTTCTTTATACGTCGTCTCCGAGATGCCTATATGCTGTCCCTGCGGCATGATCACTGCTCTGGCATCATCCAGCTTTTCCGAATTATCCACATTCGTCACGCGTACCATCGGATACTCCTGGAATTTCACGTCATATTTTTCCTGCAGCTGTTTCCAGAATGTCTCATCCGCTTCCGTTGCCATACATACAAAATCATACGGGAACAATCCTTCCGGCTTTTTGCGCGATCTTCGCTGAGATCATATCTTTTCCAAATAAGAACAATATCAGTACCGGTATAAGACTGATTACGTACACATAACGGAATGTACTCTTGAAACGGTAATAAAATGAATTATATGGGATCAACTTTACATAATAACTCTTTTTATGCTTCCGCACTTTCAGGAACAATCAAATCCAAACTTTTCCGCCAGATAAATGCCCAGGAAGATAAATAAAAGTATCCGTAACCCTTCGGCATTCTTCCGCATTCCGAAATTCACGATTCCAAATACCACAATGACCAGGCCAATTGTAAGCCACAGACCGATCCGTTTTTCCGGCATCTTCTCCTTTTCCACATCGCCCAGCTGCATTTTTTTAGTTCCCTGTACAGGAAGAAATCCCGCAGGATCATCAGTCCAATCCCGGATATTCCGATCAGGATAAGACTTGCGATCAAATATGTGAATCCTGTAATCTTCGTAAACTGTGCTCCCACTCCGGATCTTGCCATGAAGATTCTGCGGATGATACACAGGATCACACTGATGCAGGCTCCCCCCGATCAGCATTCCCAGAATTCCAGCCACAATCTCTGCCCCAAGCACTTCATAAAGTGTAGACTTCCGCATTCCCAGAGTAGAAAATATACTGTAATTTCTCATCCGTTTTCTGAAATATGACAACAGATTCGTGATCATCAGCATCAGCGATGCGATCAGACTCACGATCAGGAATTCCAGCAGAATTGCCGTGATTCCATGCCCCGTCAGTATATTTCCTTCTTTATTGAATGGTGCCAGCATCTGTGCCATTCCGACTCCGGAAAATATCAGCGTCGCCGGAAGCAGGTTCATACTTACGTAAACAATAAAATCTCTTTTTGAACTTTTAAAATTCTTCCACAGGATCGTATAGAATCCTTTCGGATACTTCCCCGAAAATTCCAGATGCTTTTTCCTTTTTTCTTCTTTGTAATTTTTCTCTCTGGCTTTAACTTCTTCCTGTATCTTTTTCTCTTCCTGCCACGAATCAATCAGCTTCGCGATCAAATTGATCACCAGAAGCACTACCAGTAAAAATGGATACACCTGTGACAGCGGATCTGAAAATACTGCCCCATCTGCCCCAAGAAATGATATCATACATCCTGCGATCAGTGACATGATATCCAGAAGCAGTTTATGGTGATTGCTTAAAGCCAGTATCAGATTCACAATTCCTATCACCTGGATTACCAGTACCATTACCAGTTCACAGATGAACAGCATCAGTATCTGAACCATCATCTGTTCATCTGCACCGTCCAGTACTCCCAAAGGCTTCAGACTTTTCTTTATGTAACTCATCCCATCGCCCGAAGCAGCCAATTTTATCAGATATTCCGGCACATTGCATTTCCATGTCCCCATGTTCATCCACGGAAATAATAGCACTGCCTGGATGATCACCTGCATGATCAGCGTGAATATCTTCATTCGCTTTTCCGTCTTATTCATAACTTTTGCCTCTCATTTTTCATACACGCTTATTATCCGAGATCTAACGTCTCTCTCTTTATACGCTTACTATCCAAGATCTAACGTCTCTCTCTTTATACCTGCGCCACCACCTACTTTTAAATCCCTCCATTCCTACAACCATCACCGGTGCTCCTGCCGGGATCTCCGTTCCTTTCTCAGATCCCTGTACTCTTACTTTCATATGATGTCCACACAGATATCCTTTTCCCTTCCAGTTGATTCTGGTATCTGCCGTTCCAATCTCCCATAAAAAGTCTGGTCTCTCTTCTGCTCTGCAAAAGATTCATAAATCCTCTCAGTACCATATTCAGCAGACATGCAATCAATACACAGCAGAGGATTCCTGCATATCCCTTCACCGGGAAGCTCGGAACAAAACATAATGCCGAGATAAAAAGTACCAGCCCGCTGTTTGCAACGTAACATCCCTGCCCCCAGTCTCTTCCGACTGCATAGAATAAAGCTTTGCCTGTGTATTTCTCCCAGAAGCTCAATCCGATTCCATAGACAGCAAATCCGATTCCGATATTCCGGTGTATAACTGCCGGGATTTTATTCAGTCCGAGCGCCTCATTCCACACCCATAAAAATGCGTTCGGATCTCTTGCGATAAGATAAGAGATGCACACACATACAATTGGTACACATCCCAGTGCCAGCATCCACAGAAACATATTGGAATCAAACACTTTATGATAGATCTTATCCATTGCTTCACCTGCTTCCTGCGGATCGCCCATCTGGCGGACTGCTTCTTCCTCTGCTTCAACTTCCGTCATCCCTGATTCCATTAATGCGGCTTTGCAGTCTTCTATATGCGCTTCATATTCATTTACAATCTCTTTTCTTACAGATGAATCAGTAATCTTCTTCCCAAGTTCTTTCAGATATTCTCTTTCCTTCATATCTAACACCCTTCCTTTTCTGCCGCCTTCACTGCCTTACCTGTGCTATACAGAATACTGAATCATGCTCGTAACTGCATTGGCATAAGCATTCCATTCTTCGACCATTTTCTCCAGATATTTCTTCCCGTTAGGTGTGATCCGGTAATACTTTCTGAGTTTCCCGTTCGCCTCCTGGTTATAACTTTCCAAATATCCGGACTGTACCATGCTGTGAAGCAGCGGATACAATGTTCTACCTTTAATTCGAATACATTGTCCGATCTCTTTGAGAGTGTATCGATCATTTCATATCCGTACATATCCTTTTCTGAGATCAATTTGAGAATTAACATTGCGGTATTTCCTGAGACCATATTTTTGTTTACTTTCATAGCGATTGCTCCTTTCTTATATTTGCTTTCATTATATATCGACTTTCGATAGTTGAGTGTAAAAAATTTACTTTCTTCTTGGTTTTATTATATATCGCATCTCGATATATGTCAATATGTAAGAATAAAAAAGAACCAGAAATGCAAACCTGCATTCCCAGTCCCTTTACCTTCTTCTTTCCTACAACAGCTCCGCAAACAATCGCAGGAACAACTGTCCCAGCCGCAGAGTCGCACTTCGGCCGGACTTATACTTCTCCGTCACTTCCCTGCACTGCTCAAAAGTCTGCTCCATATCCCGTCGGATGTCCAGTACTGCATCACAGTCCGCCATAAAACATCCATTTTCAAAATGATGATAAAGGCTCCGGTAATCCAGATTGATCGTGCCGCAAGTCGCCATGCAGTCATCCGCCACGCTCATCTTGGCATGACAGAACCCCGGTGTCCACTCATAGATCCTTACACCATCCTGTACCAGATTGTGATAGAACGACCTGGTGATACTGTAGATCAGTTTCTTATCCGGGATTCCCGGCGTGATGATCCGCACATCCACACCGCGCTTGGCCGCCAGCGAAAGGGCATGTGTCATCTCATCCGTGATGATCAGATACGGCGTCATGAACCAGCAGTATCTGTCCGCTTTATTGACGATACTGATATAGACATCCTCTCCAACCTGGATCCCATCTAACGGACAATCTGCATACGGCTGGATATATCCCGTCTGCTGCGCTGATACGGATGCTGTACCAGATATTTTTTCTGCGCCTCTATATCCAGAACGTCCACACCGGCCGGGGTCTTCCCGGACGATTCCCACATCTCCAGAAATGCTGCCGTAAGCGAAGCCACCGCATCCTTCCAGACGGATTCCCGTATCCTTCCATTCTCCGTATGGATGTGTATAGTTAAAATACTCATTTGCCAGGTTATAACCGCCTGTGTACCCAACCTTTCCGTCAACCACCGTAATCTTTCTGTGATCACGGTTATTCAGGAACATATTAAGTCCCGGAAGCAGTGGATTGAATACCCGGCAGGCAATCCCTTTTGCTTCCAGTTTTCTTGCAAAACTCAAATTGACGAATCCGATCGATCCCATGTCATCATAGAACACCCGAACCTCTACACCTGCCTTCACCCGTTCCTCCAGAACCGTCTGGATCCTGCTCCATGCATATTCATCCTCAATTGCATGATATTCCATGAAAATGAATTGCTCCGCCTTCGCAAGATCAGCAAGCTGCGCCTCCAGTCCTTTGACCGCTTCATCAAAATAAATCACATCCGTATTCTGATACACCGGATAACACGCATTTCTTTCTATATAATTGGAAACATTTCCCGCTTTCGGATCTGATGCATTCAGACATTGCAATACTTCTTTGTTCTCCGGCAAAAGTGGCAGAAGCTTCTCATCAATCTTTTTGTAACGCATCCGCATCTTCCAGGTTCCGCCGTTCAGACCGATCAGAAAATAGAGTGCCACTCCAAGAATCGGCAGTGTCAGGATCAGGATGATCCACGGTGTCTTCATCGAGGAAGTCTCATTTCTTCCATATATTTTCAGAACCAGTATGACGGCAAATATTCTGGTCATATTATCTATAACTACTGCATATTCATTCAGTCCCTTAAATATTCCAACCAGGAACACCACTTCCAATAATATCGAAAGCACCGTGAACATCAGCCGCTTCACACCATTCTGTGTCTTTTTCTTTCCTTCCAGTGTATGACTGCTCATCTTCTCACTCTTTTCTTCTATTGTAAATTATGATTATACTAACACGAACGTATTTCCGGCTCAAGACTTATCCGAAGTTCAATCAGAAATTATTGACCTCAGTTTTCCCGGAAATAAAGCAACAGGCAAAAAAAAATCACCATCCCCGCAGCTCGCAGTCTGCTAAAAACAGTGATTTAATAGTGCGCGATCAGGGGTTCGAACCCTGGACACCCTGATTAAGAGTCAGGTGCTCTACCAACTGAGCTAATCGCGCATCTTTGGTTGTCTGTGTTACGTTCTCCGTAACGACAAGACTTATTATATAATAAGGTTTTTAAAAATGCAAGTACTTTTTTTTACTTTTTTTCATATTTTTTTATTTTTCTCATATATTGATATGGGGGTTGAATTTATGAGCCATATTATCCATTATGTTACAACCAATTTCAAAAAAATCTTTCATACTGTCTGTACAGAGATTATCTCCTGCATTCAAGGCACAGCTCTGCATTTTGTCCTGGTCGCTGCCTTTCTCGGAACACTGAATCATTTCCTGTATTTTTTATCCGGGCAGTCTCCAATCGTTGCACTTTTCTGCCCGGTTAATGAATCCGTGTGGGAACATTTGAAACTTTTATATTTTCCTTTTTTATTCGTAAGCATATGGGAATATCTGTCTCTGCATCCGGTTGTTTTACCGTTCTTTTACTGTCGGTATCTGGGTGTGCTTCTCGGAATGTTTTTTACTGTTTCTGTTTTTACACATATTCCGGGATTCTCGGCCGGAATTTCCTGATCTTAGACATCCTGCTTTTTTATTCCAGTGTAATATTTTCATTTGGAATGTCTGAATATATTTCCGGCAAGACCCGTTCTCCTCACGAGACAGAACCTGGCTTTGTAGTCTCACTCTGGTTGATAACATCTTTTTTCTTCTTTGTATTTACATGTTTTCCGCCAGATCTTCCGTTATTCTATTCAACATAAGTACAACAACCATCAACACATTTCCCTACATATATAATTAATTATTCACACCATGATGTGCAACATAGCTGTTAAGATCCAATGCTTTGAACACATATCCCTGTGACTGATAATATTCAATAATTTTCGGCAGCGCTTCCACAGTTGTATCTTTTGTCTCGGAATCATGTGACAGCAGGATGATATTATTGTCATGGAAACTGGTTGCCTGATCCACAAGCTGTTCCGTTGTTCTCACGGCCCCGTCTCCCGAACTTCCATTCCAGTCATAATATTGATATCCTCTTGCCTGAACCTCCTGCGTAAGCGTTGTCATAATTCCCTTCGTGTAACTTGCAGATATGGTATTCGAAGATCCTCCCGGAAATCTGATAAAACACGGAACATAGCCGATCTCTTCTTTTTACAAGCTGTCCAATCTGGTCAAGATCCTGAAAATATGCATCAACAGATGCATACACCTTTGCGTAATCATGAGAATATGTATGCATTCCGATCGTATGTCCCTTTATCATAAGCCTTTTGATCATATCTTTATATTCCGGCATGGCTCCTGTAACAAAAAACGTTGCTTTCGCATTGTATTTATCCAAAATGTCCAGCACCGCCTGCGTATTCTTAGACGGTCCGTCATCCAACGTCAGATAAACAACTTTTTCATCCGATTGTTCTGTTGTACCCACTTTTCTTCCTGGTTGAACTGCAAATTCACTTCTGTCATCTGCCTGATCTTTTTTGGCCTTGATTTTTTTATTGGATGCATCAGTTTCATTCTCATTGATCGTAAGTTTTTTTGCAGTTGCTTTTTTCTTTGATACTGCCTTTTTACTTTCCGTCTCGGCCGTTGTCATCGTTTTACCGGCATTCTTTTTTATAACATGCCCGCCGATTCCCACACCTATGATCACTGCTGCTATGCAGACTGCTGCAATCAGAATCTTTCTCTGTGCACGATCTTTTCGTCTTCTATTTTTTAACTTTTTCCTGCTCATACTTTTTTCCTCTTTAATTTTCAACTTTATTCTCACTTTTAAGTAATTGCTTTTTTTTTTTTACTATCATACCGCTTTTTTTCCTTTTTATCAAGCCTTTTCTTGAGACTTTTTCACTACAATGTAGTATTGTAATAAATAGATTATCACTTACAAATGTCGAAAGGAGTTTTTAATATGAATGAAAATGAAAATAAAGTCTGTCCTGTCAGCTGCAAAATCGAACATCACGCCATGATGTTCGCATTTCTCGCCAAACATGCAATTGAATTATGCGGTGAAGCCGGAAAAGACGCAATCCTTGCCGGAATGACTACCTATGGAAATGAGCGGGGTGCCCGCATGGCGGCAAATGCACTCGCACACGGTGATGAACTGACTACCATGACCAATCAGGCATACGGTGAATGGAAACCAGATTACGCCGGACAAATGGACTTCGGAACGCTTCGCACCGAACCGACACTTCAGACTTACATTGCAAAATGTGCATGGTGTGAAGCATGGAAAAAGCATAACATTACCGAATATGGGAAATATTATTGCGTCAATGTAGATAATGCCGTTTACCAGGGTTTCCGTTCCGACTTCGTCTGTACACCGACTGCCACATCTATGAGCTGGGGCGGCAAGCGTTGCGAATTCGACTGGGGACACCCGCTCTCGCAGGAAGAGGTAAAAAGAATTGGCTGAGAAAAAGGCCAAACTTGGGACTTCCTGTATGAAAGATTTTAATTTCCACACAGCACATTTGAAAAATATACCGTCAGTCAGGCTCTGATCCTGAATCTTGGTGAAAAAGGGGAAGAGGCAGTTAAACTTGCGCTTGCTGATTATGTAGATACATTTGGACAGGAATATCTGGATGTACTGAACGGTCTTTATCCGGTTGAATAGAATTTGCTGCTTATTGACATTATTTTTTACTTTTCATATAAGAAAACTATGAAATCTATTTACATCCTGTTTTCCTGTGCTAAAATGATAGATAAACACCCGATTCTATGAGGAGGTATCTATATTTTGAATAAACTAACAACTGAACATACACCTGACAATATTATTGCCAGCTGGCTCGACGATCATCAGGAAGAACTTGTACATACTGCCGATTACATTTTCCATCACCCGGAACTTGCATATCAGGAGACACTTTCTTCCAAATGCCTGGCAGATTATCTGGAAAGCCAGGGATTTAAAATAACATGGAAAACAGCCGGTATCGACACCTCATTTACCGCAGTCTGGGGAAGTGGAAAACCACTCCTTGGATTCCTGGCTGAGTACGATGCTCTGGCAGGTGTCGGACACGCCTGCGGACACAACCTGCTTGGAACTGCTGTTGCCGCAGCGGCCTGCGCATTAAAAGCCGATATGGAAGCAACCGGTGCTGCCGGAACGATCCGCGTCTACGGCTGCCCAGCCGAAGAGATCATGTCCGGCAAGATCGTGATGAACGATCAGGGAGTCTTTGATGACCTCGATGTTGCTATTACCTGGCATCCATTCGACCGCAACCGTGTCAGCAACGATATCTGGCAGGCACAGGACATTAAGAACTACACATTCCACGGAATCAGTTCCCATGCCGCCAAAGCTCCTGAAAAGGGACGCAGTGCCCTCGACGCCGCTGAACTTATGAATGTAGGTGTCAACTATCTCCGTGAGCACGTACCGGGAGATGTCCGTATGCATTATGCCTACATTGATAACGGTCTTCCGGCAAATGTTGTTCCGGATATCGCAAAGACAAATTATTTCATCCGCTCCTACTTACGTTCCCGCACCGAAGATGCAAGCGAACGTGTAGACAACTGCGCCAGAGGTGCCGCTCTTATGACAGACACCACCGTCGATATCGAACTGGTTGCAAGCTGCAGTGAGATGAAAGTTAACCGGGTACTGACAGAATTATATTACGATGCCATGACCCAAGTCCCGACACCGACTTATACACCGGAAGAACTGGATTTCGCAAAGCAGATTACAGAAGAAGCCGGGCTCATCAATGACGGGACACTATTCTCCGGCCTGGAACCGCTTGAAGATAGAGCCGGTTCCGATCGCTATCGGCACGGATGCTTCACAGGTCAGCCACACGGTTCCGCTGATCACCTTAAGTGCCGCTACGATGTGTAAAGGCACCCCCGCTTCATCACTGGGCTGCTGCCAAACAGGCCGGTATGACTATCGGACAGAAAGGTATGCTCTATGTTGCAAGATGTATGGCAGAAGGTACGAAATTATTGATGGAAACACCGGGAAGTATTGAGAAAGCGTGGGAGCTTCATAAGCTGACTCCTTAAAGCTTCTGTTCATAAGGAGACGGAGGATTTTTATAAATTTTCCGTCCCAAACAAAAAAAGCCCTGGATGGAAAAGCTTTGATGTCCATCGTAAAGTGTCACTGTCGAGAGACTCCAGAATATGATCGATGGCACACCTAGAATTTTAAGACTTCTTCCTAACACCCCTGCAATGGTATTCGAAGGTGCATTTGCACTCTGCTCCGGCAACGATCTGACAGAGGACGAATTAGAAGCAGCAAAATCTATCTACAGCATGATCGGTGTGGTAGAAATGATTCCGGAGCACCTCTTAGATGCAGCCTGTGGCTTAAGCGGCGGATCCTGCTTATGTAGCTATGTTCATTGAAGCCATGGCTGACGGCGGTGTAAAACAGGGACTCCCGCGTGCAACGGCATACCGCCTTGCAGCACAGACCTGCCTTGGTACTGCAAAGATGATTCTCGAAAAAGGAATCCACCCGGTCGAGTTAAAAGACATGGTTACATCACCGGGCGGAACAACCATCGAAGGCTGCGAAGCTCTCTCGAAAATGCTGGTATGCGTGGTGCTGTAATTGAATGCATCAATGTAAGTACAGAAAAATCCCGTTCATTATAATCATTGTCATTCTATGTCGATTAATGCGGCGGAATTATCAGACAAAAGAGGAGTTATCCACAGTTTCCCGTGGATAACTCCTCTTTTGTTGGGGATAACTGGAATTACTATGCAAAATTTGTCGTTAAAATAAGCCGGGAGATTTTCAGAAATCTACCGGCCTATTTTACATTTTTTCTACATTTTCATCCTCTTTATCACCTTCAACCGTGTAAATTCTTCTCTTTCCTTCTCCTCCAGCGCATTACTGATCGTATGCACCAGATTCGTATACATCGGTATCGTAATATTCTTAAGCGCATTTGCCCGCTTCTGTGTCTTCTTGATATTTGCCGCCAGGCGGTACGCCGAGTTTTCCACCTCTGCCAGCTTGATCGTAAGCTCTTTCACTTCCCGGAAGGCTTCTCTTGCGATATCCACCGACTCATGCGTTGTGCTGAACGAATACGTCAGATCATTCTGTTTCGCATCGTACTTAATGTGCGGAATCTCGGTTCCCATGATACTCCTGGTCTGCATCTTCAGAGAGTCTTCGATCGGAACGGTAAATGCCAGCTCCTGAACTTTGCTGATTCCATGTTCGATATTGGCACGCTGCAGGCAGGCGTATGCTTTTGTAAATGTCGCATCGATCTCTTCCTGAATATCTTTTGCCTCATCGATCAGTCCCATCAGTTCTTTCAGAAGAATATTCCGCTTCTTATCCATCAGATCGTAGCCCTGACGCGCAAGCATCAGAGAATTCTTCGCAAGCATCAGATTTCCCTTGGTAGGAAATTCTCTCGGATCCATATGCATCCCTCCTACTCTTCTGTCACCAGCGTATCCCGCGTATCCTTCCAATACTTCTCAACCAGCTTCGTATCAATACGGTCCAGTTCTTCCTTCGGCAGAAGTCCAAGCAGTTCCCAGCCAAGATCCAGCGTCTCCATCATCGTACGGTTCTCCGTCGGTCCCTGCCCGATATAACGTTTTTCAAATTCTTCACCGAACTTCAGATACTGTTTATCGATTGGTGACAATTCATCTTCTCCGATAACCGAAGCCAGATTTCTCGCCTCTCCAACCTTTGCATAGGCAGAGAATAACTGGTTCGCAAGATCCTGATGATCTTCTCTCGTGTATCCTTTTCCGATACCGTCCTTCATCAAACGCGAAAGCGATGGCAGGATACTGATCGGCGGATAGACTGCCTGACCGTGAAGATTACGGTCCAGTACGATCTGTCCTTCTGTCATGTATCCGGTAAGGTCGGGGATCGGATGCGTGATGTCGTCGTTTGGCATCGTCAAAATCGGAAGCTGCGTCACCGAACCATTTGCCCCGTCCACAATACCGGCACGTTCATAGATCGTTGCCAGTTCACTGTATAGATATCCCGGATATCCTTTTCTTGACGGAATCTCGCCACGGGAAGAAGACACTTCACGCATGGCTTCCGCAAAAGAAGTCATATCCGTCAGGATAACCAGAATGTGCATATTTTTCTCAAATGCCAGATACTCTGCTACCGTCAGTGCTACCTTCGGCGTGATCAGACGCTCCACCACCGGATCATTTGCCGGGTTCAAGAACATACACACATGGTCTGCCACACCGCTTTCCTCGAATGTCTTACGGAAGAATTCCGCCACATCGTGCTTCACACCCATTGCTCCGAATACAACTGCGAACTGTTCATCCGAATTGTCACCAAGCGAAGCCTGCTTGACGATCTGTGCCGCAAGCTGATCATGCGGAAGTCCGTTTCCTGAGAATATCGGAAGCTTCTGCCCGCGGATCAGTGTCGTCAGTCCGTCAATTGCCGAGATTCCGGTACGGATATAGTTTCTCGGGTATTCCCGTCTGACCGGATTCAGCGGAAGTCCGTTTACATCCCGCTTCTCAGCATCTGTGATCGGTCCAAGGCCATCGATTGCTTCCCCGATCCCGTTAAATGTACGGCCCAGCATTTCCTCTGACACGGCAACTTCCATCGGATGTCCCGTAAGCCTCGTGTGGGTATTATCCAGCGACATATTTTCCGTTCCTTCAAATACCTGGATCACGGCCTTATCTTTCATCCAACTCCACGATACGTCCCATTTTTCCTCGTATCATGATCTACAATAAATTCCACGATCTCATCGTAAATGCATTTTCCACGCCTTCCAGTACGACGAGAGGGCCATTAATGCTGCTCAGTCCAAGATATTCTATTGCCATCTTACGTCCCTCCCTTTACGCATTTTTTTTTCTCGATGACGCGGTTATAAAAGTCATCAATATCCAGTTTATACAGATCCAGTAACTGCAGATTGTCATTCGGCACATCATACTTAATCGCAATGACCTTCTCAAATATACCTTCTGCCTTCAGCACCGACATCGGCATCCCCATCGCCACCAGTTTCCGGCTGGTCTTATACAGATACAGGATCACGTCCATCATCTTGAACTGCTTCTCCAGCGATACGCACGTATCATCCTTATGAAATGCATTCTGCTGCAGGAATCCCAGACGAATCACCTTCGCAATCTCCAGGATCAGCTTCTGGTCGTCCGGCAGCACATCGCCGCCGATCAGCTTGACGATCTCCATCAGGCTGCTCTCCTGGTTCAGGATCGCCATCAGACGGTTCCGGTAATCAACGAATTTCGGCGATACATGATCCGAATACCAGCCGCTTAAGTCGTTCAGGTATTCACTGTAACTTGTCAGCCAGTGGATCGCAGGGAAATGTCTCGCATACGCCAGTGATTTGTCCAGTCCCCAGAAACAGCGCACGAAACGCTTCGTATTCTGCGTAACCGGTTCAGAGAAATCTCCTCCCTGCGGAGATACCGCTCCGATGATAGAGACCGATCCTGTCGCACCATTTAACGTCTGCATCATGCCGGCTCTTTCATAGAATGCCGACAGTCTCGATGCCAGATACGCCGGGAACCCTTCCTCCGCCGGCATCTCTTCCAGTCGTCGGCCGAAAGCTCACGCAGTGCCTCTGCCCATCGGGATGTCGAGTCCGCCATGATCGCCACATCATACCCCATGTCACGGTAATATTCCGCCAGTGTCAGTCCGGTATAAATGGACGCCTCACGGGCAGCTACCGGCATGTTCGATGTATTGGCGATCAGCGTCGTTCTGTCCATCAATGGATTGCCCGATTTCGGATCGACCAGCTCGAAAACTCTTCCAGAACCTGTGTCATCTCATTTCCACGCTCGCCGCATCCGATATATATGATAATATCCGCATCCGACCATTTTGCAATCTGATGCTGAGTCATGGTCTTACCTGTACCGAAACCTCCCGGGATCGCAGCCGTTCCACCTTTTGCAATCGGGAACATCGTATCCAGAATTCGCTGTCCTGTTACCAGCGGCACACTTGCCGGGAATCTCCGGTTCACCGGTCTCGGTACACGGATCGGCCAGTGCTGTGTCATCGAAAGTTCTCGTTTTTCTCCATTGAACAGTTCAATCGTAACCAGCGTCTCATCAATTGTATATTCACCATCCGGAACCACCGATACAACAGTCCCTTCTACTCCCGGCGGAACCATGCATTTGTGCACGATAGCCCGCGTCTCCGGCACTTCCGCAATGATCGTTCCACCCTGTACCATATCGCCTTCAGCCACTGTGATATGCGTCTCCCAGAGTTTCTGACGGTCCAGTGCGTCCACACTGACACCACGGGTGATAAATGCCCCGCCCTTGTCAGCGATCCGCTCCAGCGGTCTCTCAATACCGTCAAAGATATTATTCAGGATGCCGGGTGCCAGCGTAACCGACACTGCCGCTCCCGTACCTTCCACAAGTTCTCCCGGATGCAGTCCGGAAGTCTCCTCATACACCTGTACCGTCGTCCGGTCCTTATCCAGGGAAATGACTTCGCCAACCAGCTTTTTTCTCCCACATGGACCATTTCCGACATCTTAAAATCCGTCTTCCCTTTCAGGTAAATGACCGGGCCGTTGATGCCATATATCTTTTCTGTCTTTCCGCTACTCACCCTTTACACCTCCCCGGAACTGGAATTTCTGGTATTCATTCTCCAGTGCCCCTTTGAATGCATAGTCCACCAGGACATTCTTCTCAGGCACAACCGCACGCACACCGCCGATAAAATCCACTTTGCTGATCGTCAGCGTCATTCCCGTACGTTCTTCCAGATATGTCTTCTTTGTCTGCATCAGACGGATTGATATAGATCGTCATCGCCATCCCCGATGCAAACTGTGCTGCTTTCTCTATATAACGGATCAGAACTTCTTTATACTCTTCCGTTCTCATGAACGCCAGAAGCTTTAACTGCACTTCTTCGAACAGTTCCGTCTTAAGTTCTGTCTGCGTCTTTCCCATCTCACGTTTTAATTCAAGCTGCGCCTTTGACATTGCCATGTTCAGCTGCTGTTTTGCAGTCACACTCTCTGCACGCACTCTCGTCTCCGACTGCCGTCTGGCTTCGATCTGATGCTGTTCGAACACACTTCGAAGCGCATCCTCATGCTGCTTTACGATCGCATTCGCCTCCGCTCTTGCTTCTTCCATCGCCGCCGTCCGGATATGCGTGATCTTCTCTTCGTTTGTCAAATGTGCCACCTTCTTCCTGTCTATAATTTCAACCCTATCGCTTCATTTACATACGACGTGATAAAATCTTTCTTACGTCCGGTCCCGTGTCTGTCAGGAATCTCGATCAGAAGCGGCATCGTCCGCTCCAGCTTGATCTCGTCTATCAGGTCCGGGAATTCTCTTCCGAATTTCTCCGTCAGCAGAATCACACCTACATCTTTATCCTCCATGGCATTCTCGATCGCACACCGGAGTTCTTCTCTTTCATGTACTACGATTCCGTCTACCCCTGCGAGACGCATTCCTGTCAGAGTATCGATATTATCACTGATCAGATACATCTTCATCTTACAATTTACCCAAGATCATGAAGGAGATGATCAGTCCGTACAGACACACACCTTCTGCAAGACCTACGAAGATCAGTGACTTACCAAGTGCACTGGAATCTTCACTAATTGCACCCAGAGCCGCACTTGCTGCACTTGCAACGGCGATACCACCACCGACGCAGGAAAGACCGGTTGAAAGTGCTGCTGCCAGGTATCCGCAGCCTGTTGCGTTCGACGCCGTGTTGCCGGCTGCTTCCGCTGCCTGTACCGAATCTCCCGCAAAAGCATGATCCCTGCGATCAGAACAGTACTAAAGAAAAAAAATACATTCGTGCCGATGGCTCTTTATAACGCTTCTTCGTCCTCTGTCCGATCAGAAAATATCCAAATGGAATTACAATGCTAAGTAACAATGTTGCAATTAACAATAATCTAACTGTCAGGCTCATATTTTTGTCCTCCTGTAAATATATCTCTGAATTCTGTCTTATTATTTTCCTCTACAGAACCTGCCACTGGCAGCTTCTTTCGAACGCATGGCGATTTATCCTCTGGATCACAAAATCACTTAAATCGTTTCTTTACTTTTCGTCACTCTGGCTGTGAAACGGCTTGAACTCCCGTCCGGTTCCCTTATAGAACCTGCTGAACATCTCATAATATTCCAGACGCAGTACCTGGATACCGACGACCAGACCTTCCAGTCCGCACACCAGCACATTTCCAAGCACGAACACGATCCAGTTCGTGTGTCCCGCACTTGCGCCGGATAACATCAGCACAACCTCCATCATCGCCGCATGGCTGACGGCAAATGCACCGATACGCACATAAGAAATGGTATTGGAGAAATAGCTCAGCATCGTCTCGAACAGTTCGAAGAACGCCTGCACGAAGAACATTACCTTGCCCTCTTCCATCTTCTTATGCTGCTTTGTCACCAGATTTCCCAGCGGTTCCTTGAATACGAACAAGATCACCGGAACTCCCAGGAAGATCACCATCAGGATATTGCCCGGAACCTTATGTCCCGTCATGTAAAGCACGATCGTCAGCACCAGGAATCCGTAGAACACCAGTCCCGCGATTCCATTATGGGAAAATAACATATTTTCCACATCATGACTCTTGATCGAATTGATCACGTTAAAAATCATCACCAGGATATTCAGTCCCATGCCAAATGCAATGGCAACCACAAATACCTGTGTTGAGCTGTCCGATAAACGGCAGGTTCGTCATCGCATCCACCGGCCTTAACCAGTGTGCCTGTATCACATCTTCGAATCCGAAGATACTTCCGAACATGAATCCAAAAATGTTGAGAACAGTCCCGCAATGGATATGATCCCAGCCAGGTTGATCTTCTTAATCAGGATACAAAAGCCCGCCGAATACAAACAGGCATAAGCCCTGGCCGACATCCCCGAACATCGCACCAAAGATAAATGTATACGTCAGTGCCACGAACATCGTCGGATCCATCTCATCATTTGCCGGAAGCCCGTACATCCGGATGAACATCTCGAACGGCTTGAAGAACCTTGGATTCTTAAGCTTCGTCGGCGGCTCTCCGAAGAATTTCTCCTTGTCTTCTTCTACAACAACGAACACCTTATCATCATTCTTCGATTCCGCCAGGAATTTGTTCACATCATCTTCGCCCATCCATCCGCACAGGATGTAATAGTCTTCTTTATTATCTCCCTCTTCGATCCTTGCCGCTAGCTTGCGGACATCAAAGTTCGTAGCCAGTTCTTCCAGACGCTTTTTCGCACCTCGGAGCTTTGCGGCATTCTTTGCCATCAGCTCACTGATCTGTTTTTTAATCCCAGCAATCTCTTTCTGTTTTTCTTCAATTTCTTTTTCAAGCTCTTCACAGGCCTGCGCCGGTGTTCCTATGTATTCGGATGGAATTGCAATCCTTTCAAAATGTAAGGAATTGAATACCGAATCCACCTTACTGGAATCCGCATTCGATACGAAATAACATCAGTACACATAATTTTCATTCCTTATGCCTTCGATAAATACCGCATTCAGATCATCAAATAAATATTTTTCCAGACGTTTGTAATAATTCACATCTACCCGTCCGAAACGGACTTTCATATATTTATACTTTAATGATTTCTGCATATCCAGTTCCAATGTCCGGAACGGCTCCATGATCAGAAGCTTTTTTCTATGTATTCCTCTACCTGTTTCTTCGTTAACTCTTTCATTTCCACAAGATCCAGATAGTCATGATTGACATCCCGGATCAGGTTCAGCATATCCTCCTGATTCATCGATACATCGATCCTCTGGTCTTCATCCGCTAACAGTGCGCTGAACTGTTCTGCCTTCGCAAGCGGCTCTTTGTATGGATTGACTTCCACAAAAAGGCTGCAGGTTGTCGGTCGTCTTAAGCTCCGCCGCCGCATTTTCAAGCTGCATCTCGTATTTCGACAGATACACCTCGCAGACACGGTCGATATCATTCTTCGGTCCGCTGATGCTTAAGAACTTCATCTTAACAATCATTGATTCACACCTCCTAAGTATCCTAATGTCTCTCCCTTCGTCAAACCGTAACGGATACACTCAAGGGCTGTCGTTAGTTTATAGATTTCTTCTTCTTTCAGGAACAGATACGTATTGACGATCGCGATCGAATACGGATCATTCCTTTTATCAGTCAGGTACAACTTCCGCAGGCAGTCGCGGTACATCTGTTCCAGTGTTTTATCCGTCTGCATATAATTATATTTTCCTGCATAGTACGTCTTTTTCCACTTCTGCTTCAAACTGTTCCAGTGTCGGCGTCTCCACCAGTGTCTTGAATTCTTCTACTTTTATCCGATAGTGGATCGGGATCGTCATCGAATAGATATCCGGCGGAAGCATATGATAATACTTCTTCGCACGGTAGATCCACTGAAGATTCAGAAGATCGATCTTCATTCCATAGTCCTTTAAGAATATCTTCTGCTCATGTCCTTTCAGAACCCGTTTCCCCTTTTTCCACATCGTAGAAAAATAATACAGATCCAATGCCAGATCATAATCAAACAGCGTTCCCTGCTCCGGAATCTCTGATTCTGGCAAGCGCACCATAATATTCCGTATCCCGTAAGTTATCTACAAGCTCGTCGATATTTTTCGAAGTTATCAACCGGTCTATGGAAATTTGTGAATATCTGTCAAAAAACTCTTTCTTGTATTCCAGATCAAATGGTTTCTCATAATGATTGAACACGATCCTCAAACAGTAGTTGATCAGATCGACTTCATACCGTTTCCAGTATAATTTTAAGAATGTCTTCTGTTTCATTCCGGCAAAACGGAAGAGTCTCGAATAATCATCGAACAGAGACTGATACAGGATCTTCTCCACATTTCCCCTGTGATATAAGGAAACATCCATCCGCTCCACATATGGTGCATACGCCGTCTTGTCTTTCAGATATTCAATTGCTTCCGTTACTGTACCAAGTCCGGCAATTATGTCATAATCCTTCGCTGTCAGAAGCTTCGCCGACATTGCACGTACCTTTGTCGTAATCCCACTGTAAGCCATCACATTTCCCATACGCTACACCTCGATCATATGTCTTACGATTTCCTCTGCATAAATGTCATGATTTTCTTCGTATTCCCTCTTCAGATCATCAATCGCCTTCTGGTCCTTCTTCCGTTCCCGGTCCAGAACTTTCTCTACTTCCTGCTGCGACTTTTCTTTTATCTTCTCCAGTTTTTTCTGTGTCTCTTCTTCCAGATCCCGGTCAAATTGATCTCTTTCTTCCTGTATCTGTCTTTCAATTTCACTCTTCTGCTGTCTGGCATGCTCTACGATCGTCTCCGCCGTCGTCTCTACTTCAGCCAATTTCTCAATTACAGAGTTCATAAGCCGCCCTCTTTTCGCACATTTCACAACAAATAATTGTTATCTTTTTTATCCATGTTATAATAATACACCTATTTTCTAAAATTACCACTATCATTTTGTATATATTGTATTATTTTTCTCAATTCTTCTGACAATTTCCACTTCCATTGACTTTTTCCTGCACAGACGCTAAACTAAGAACGATTTGCAAAATGTCAGAGAATTTGCAAATCCATTGATTATAAGGAGGAACACACATATGCGTCTTAGAAATATACCACGTGCAGAGAGCGTTCTCGAAGCCTGCAAAGAAGTTGTTAAGAATCCGGAAAGCTTATGCGGACACTGGAATCAGGAGTTCCAAAATGAACGACCCTGCACATCGAGATCGGTATGGGGAAAAGGTCAGTTTCTTCTGACCTCGCAGCCGAAAACCCACAGATCAACTACGTCGGCATCGAACGCTATTCCAGCGTCTTATTACGTGCCGTTGAGAAATTCCAGGAACTGGAAGCCGAAGGAAAAGTTCCTGCCAACATCCGGATTCATCTGTATGGATGCGAATGACCTGCCGACGGTATTCGCCCCGGCGGAAGTATCCCGTATCTACCTGAACTTCTCCGATCCATGGCCAAAGGCCCGCCATGCAAGAAGAAGACTGACATCCAACGAATTTTTCAAGCTTTATGACAAAGTCCTGACTGCAGACGGAACCGTAGAATTCAAGACAGACAACCGTCCGCTCTTCGACTTTTCCGTAGAAGAACTTAAGACTTCCGAACTGTTCGTTCTGGATCAGCTTTCCTATGATCTTCATAATGACAGTAAGATGAACCAGGGAAATATTATGACCGAATATGAAGCAAAATTCTCTTCCATGGGCAATCCGATCTGCAAACTGATCGCAAAACGCAGATAAAGGAACCTCTTCCCTTTCCTTTCATATATTAATAGAGAGCATATCTTATGCTCCTGTAATCCTGTGGGAAAGGGTGGAAGCTTATGTTACATCTGACGACACAAAACTTTGAAAGCTTCAGGGCCTGTCACTGGCAGCTTTCTTCCGATGCACCGGCAATGGGTGAAAGCACGGACCATCCCGTGTTTGCCGTAGTCATGTTCTACGCCGTCTGGTGTGGAAAATGTGCAATGATGCGTCCCATTATAGAAGATCTCGAAAAAAATATCAGAAAAAATATTCCGGCAGCATTCGCTTTTTTGAAGTAGAGACCACAGAATCCGGACTTCTCGCAGCTGAGTATCAGACAGATCTTCTTCCGACATTTCTCTTTTTCAAAGACCAGGAACTGATCGCTGTCATGCAGGGGATGATATCACAGAACGATTTTGACGCACGTCTACAGAAAATCTTTAGAAATAGTTAATTTATATTTCCTAGGAAAACATAGTTTTTTATGCTATATTTAAGAAGTAACAGGGATAAATATATTTAATAAAAAGGGAGCATGGTGAACACACCACGCATTATGAAAAATTTAAAAAGAGCATTACCAGTTGCCATGGCAGTTGTACTTGGTTCTACTGCGGCACCATTGGTCGTAAAGGCAGATTCATCTAAAGTTGTAACACTTGGAGCCAACCTGTCAGATTCACAGAAGAATTCCATGTATGAGTACTTTGGTACCTCTTCTGACAAAGCAGATGTCATCGAAGTTACCAATGCAGATGAAAGAAAATATCTCGAGGGGTCGCTCCCGGAAGAACAGATCGGTACCCGTACCTACAGCTGTTCATATGTAGAGCCGACCACAAGCGGCGGAATCCAAGTAAAGGTTTCCAACTTAACTTATGTTACAAGTTCTATGATCTCCAGTACACTCCTTGACATCCGGTGTTGAGAACTGTAACGTTATCGCTGCTTCTCCGATCGAAGTATCCGGAACAGGCGCACTGACAGGAATCATGATGGCTTATGAGAAAGCCACCGGAACAACTCTGAACGAAGATCAGAAGGCTGCCGCAACCGACGAACTTGTCACAACAGGAGATCTGGCAAATGATATCGGACAGGACAAAGCCGAAGATGTCATGAATGATGCCAAAGAAAGCGTTATTGAAGACGGCTTAAAAGATGAAAACGATATTCAGGATGCAGTGGAAGATGCTGCCAAGAATAACGATGTCACTCTGACGCAGGAACAGATCGACAAGATCACTGAACTGTTAAAGAACATTTCCCAGTATGACTATGATGTCAAAGCAATGAAGAATACACTGAACAACATCGACGGAAAGAGCGGGGATTCTTCTCCAACCTCTGGAATTCCATCAAAGGAATCTTCGGCGGCAGTGACAGCTCTGATGGCGGAATCATCAACAATACGGATGACAGTGCACTCGGCGATGATGTCGTAAGTAACAGCACACTGGATTCTTCCGACAACTCTTCTTCGAACAATTCCGACAGCGCAGATAATTCTTCCGACAGCAGTTCGGATGACAACAGCGATGACAGCGGATTCTGGGGCAAGATCAAGAAATTCTTCAAGGATCTGTTCGGCGGAAGCGATTCTAAAAAAGACAATTCAGATAAGAGCAAAAACGATGCCAATACAGAGGACAGCAAAGGTACTGATGATGATCAGTCTGACGACACACAGAATGATTCTCTGAACAGTGATGCAGATTCTTCAGATGACGGCACAACAGACAACTCTGCGGATGATTCTTCACTGAATAACAGTGCCGATGATCAGTCCGATACTCAGAGCAGCTTACCAGGCAGCAGCGAATCAGATTCTTCCAACTCTGATACGTCTGATTCCACAGCTAACGGCTCTGCCAACTAGACATAAGCATTAGCAGGTAATTATAGTAACAAACGAATTATAATGACAATACAGCAAACCTGCCACTGGCAGCTTTTCTTGCATACTTTGGTATAAAAACACCGGGAAGCTTAAAAAACTTCCCGGCGTTTTTTATTTTACTTCATTCAAATTAAAATCTCTCTATTCCAAAATTTAAATAATCCTAAAATTACTCCTCTTAAAATTCAAACACAGCAACTCCGTAAGGCGGCAGCTTATAAGCAAATGAATACGGTCTTCCATCACATTCTTTTGCCTCAGCCTTATAGATCTTCTTCCTTACCTCTCCGGTTCCGCCGTATTTTTCCTCATCACTGTTCAGAATCAACTTATACTGTTTCTTTCTCGGAACTCCGACTCTGTAATCATCTCTTGCCATCGGCGTAAAGTTGCAGACGAACAACAGATTCTTCTTTGCACCTTTGGAATGTCTCATGAAACTATAGATACTTCTGTATCCATCATCCGCATTGATCCACTCAAATCCTTCCCAGCTCTGATCCATCTCATACATCGCCTTATGACTCTTATACAGATGAAGCAACGCTTTTTACCCACTCTTTCATCTGCTGATGCTCCGGCTCAGCCAACAGGAACCAGTCAAGTTCTCTCTCCTCACTCCATTCACGAAGCTGTCCGAATTCCTGTCCCATAAAAAGAAGTTTCTTTCCTGCGTGTCCCATCATGAATGCATAACCAGCTTTAAGGTTAGCATATTTATCAAATCCCAGTCCCGGCATCTTATTCAACATCGAACACTTAAGATGTACCACTTCATCATGCGACAATACCAAGATATAATTCTCACTGTATGCATAACTCATGGCAAATGTCATCAGATGATGATTATCCTTACGGAAATACGGATCCAGCTTCATATATTCCAGGAAGTCATTCATCCATCCCATATTCCACTTCAGGCTGAAACCTAAACCGCCTTCTTCCACATCACCGGTAACCTTCGGCCATGCTGTAGATTCTTCTGCGATCATAAGTGCTCCCGGGTTTCTTCCAAGTACAACAGAATTCAGATGTCTGAAGAAATCAATCACTTCAGGTTCTTATTCTCACCATACTTATTCGCTACCCATTCGCCATCTTTCCGTCCGTAATCCAGATACAGCATCGAAGCAACCGCATCCACACGCAATCCGTCTATATGGAACTTCTCAACCCAGAATAACGCATTTGAAATCAGGAAGTTCCTTACTTCATTCTTTCCAAAATCAAATACTTTCGTTCCCCAGTCCGGATGTTCTCCCAATCTTGGATCTGCATATTCGTACGTCGGTGTTCCGTCAAAATCTGCCAGTCCGTGTGCATCCTTCGGGAAATGTGCCGGTACCCAGTCAGAATGATACCGATCTTATTTCTATGCAGATAATTGATCATCCATGCGAAATCTTCCGGTGTTCCATACCGGGATGTCGGTGCATAATATCCAGTCACCTGATATCCCCAGGAACCGTCAAACGGATGCTCGCGATCCCCATCAGCTCCACATGTGTATAACCCATTTCTTTAATATATTTGGTAATTGCTCTGGCAAACTCTCTATATGTATAGAAACCTTCATCTTCCGTCCCGGATGGCGCATCCAGGAACCAATATGTGCCTCATAGATAGACATCGGCTTATGCTTATGATTCCAGGTCTTTCTGTGGGTCATCCATTCTGTATCCGTCCATTTTATATTCTCGATATCTGTAACTCTGGATGCTGTTCCAGGTCTTAATTCCGCATAATTGGCATATGGATCTGCCTTAAATATCTGTTCTCCCGAATAAGTCTCAATACAATACTTATACATCTGATTTTTCTTCACACCAGGTATAAAACAGGTATAGATTCCCAGAGGTTCTTCTCTCTTCATCAGGTTCGCCTCTGTATCCCATTCATTGAACTCTCCGACTACCGAAACTGCCTGTGCATGCGGTGCCCATACCGCAAAATACACACCTTTTTGTTTTCCGTCCTGTACCAGATGTGCACCCAGCTTCTTATAAATCTCGTAATGATTTCCCTGTCCGAAAAGGTATTGATCCAGCTCGCCTATTTCATACGGTTTCTTCTTTTTTCAGCCATAATTACCCCTCGCATTCTGTTGCATATTTATAACAACATTATACTTTTACAAAAGGGCAAAAAGAAAGAGTTTTGACAGTTTAGTTTGTCAAAACTCTTCCAAAATCTGACTTAAATTTTAAAATCTTCTTCTTTCAGAATAATTCTGTCAGAATCATCTGTTCCCTTACCAAATACTCTTCGTGCAAGGTGTTTTACATTTGCTTTCTGTGAATGAGCAATTGCTTCATCCATGATCTCTTTAACTTCTGCAACAGATACTGCATGGTCTTCTCTTTGCATTACATCGATACGGCTGTACAGTGCAAGGATTCCCATCTCATCCAGTTTATATCCATTCTCTTTCGCATATGTCTGACCGAATGTTACCAGCTCATCATTAATGAATACCGGAAGTTCCAGTTTCGAACTGAATTTCTTCTTGAATTCCGGATTAGCTGTCATCAGACGCTCCAGAGGTTTTCTCTGATCTTCCAGTACAAAAAGTAATTCACCTGTCTTCTTTTCCATCAGATAATTAAGTTCTTTTACCGTTCTTGAATTCAGCTTGCCAGCATGTTCAATGATGATTGCTCCTCCACGAAGCTTCTGGATGATATTCGTAAGTTCTTTCTTATTCAAAGACTCACCTGTAACGATCGCTACTTTACCCTGTTTCAGATTTCTCTGTTTCTGGATTGCTTTTACGATATCAACCGCAAGAACTGTTTTACCAGATCCTTTTCTTCCGATTACCAGAAGGTTTCCTGTCTTGGAAGTACCCTCTCTCTGGGCACGTCTGTCATTATCAAGAACCTCTACGATCTGTTCACTCATTCCTCTTACCGGAACGAAATATGAGAATAACTTCTTCTGTTCTTCCGTAAGTCCTGCCTTTAATCCGATTTCACTCGTTGCACTCAGATCATATCTTCCTGTTACAACGAATCCGGTATCAAATGGAACTCCACCTTTTGATCTTTTTAATTCTTGCCTGGATCTCTTCTTCGGATGGCTCTTCAATCTCTAATTCTTCTGTGTCATCCTCATCTTCGATCTCTTCTTCGTCAAAATCTTCTTCCTCAAAGTCGCCTTCGTCAAAGTCGCCTTCATCAAGATCCTCTTCCTCAAAGTCAGCTTCGTCAAAATCTTCCCCTTCAAGGTCTTCGCCAAAATCAAGCTCTTCGTCATCGTCGATCTCTTCTTCGTCGAAATCCTCTTCGTCCATATCTTCTTCAAAGTCGCCTTCGTCAAAATCGGTTTCTTCATCATCTATGTCTTCAAAGTCGTCTTCGTCAAAATCGGCCTCTTCAAGTTCTTCCTCGTCAAGATCTTCTTCCTCAAAGTCAGCTTCGTCAAAGTCTTCCTCGTCGAAATCTTCTTCCTCAAAGTCGCCTTCGTCAAAGTCTTCTCCTTCAAGATCTTCTTCCTCAAAGTCGCCTTCGTCAAAGTCTTCCCCTTCAAGATCCTCTTCCTCAAAGTCGGCTTCGTCAAAATCACCTTCCTCGAAACTGCTTCCGTTCATATCCAGTCCGGCAAGCTCATCTTCGATTCCTTCTATGAAATCTTCATCCATTCCCGGACCGTCTTCAAGTTCTTCCTCATAAATCTCATCTTCGGAATCTTCATTTTCACTCTCCATCTCTTCCATCAGACGGACAATGTCATCCGGTATTCTCTGTGTATTTCTTTCAGATTCTTTCTCGTCGGCTGCCTCTTTCTCAGCTTTTCTTGCTGCCTCTTCCTCGGCCTTTCTTCTGGCCTCTTCTTCGGCTGCTTTTCTTGCTGCCTCTTCCTCGGCTTTTCTTCTGGCTTCTTCTTCAGCCTTTCTTCTGGCCTCTTCTTCGGCTGCTTTTCTTGCTTGCCTCTTCTTCCTCGGCTTTTCTTCTGGCTTCTTCCTCGGCCGCTTTTCTTGCTGCTTCTTCCTCAGCTTTTTTCTTGCTTCTTCTTCGGCTGCTCTTTCTTGCTGCTTCTTCCTCAGCTTTTCTTCTTGCTTCTTCTTCGGCTGCCTTTCTTGCTGCCTCTTCCTCAGCTTTTCTTCTGGCCTCTTCTTCGGCTTTTCTTCTGGCCTCTTCTTCTGCTTTTCTTCTGGCCTCTTCTTCAGCTTTTCTTCTGGCTTCTTCCTCAGCTGCTTTTCTTGCTGCCTCTTCTTCAGCTTTTCTTCTGGCCTCTGCTTCAGCTGCTTTTCTTTCTACTTCTTTGCGCTCTTCTTCCTGACGGATTCTTGCCTGTTCTCTTTCCTTCTGGAGACGCTCCTCATCTTTGGCTTTCTGCTTTGCAATCGCCTCTTCATGATCTTTCTGTTTTGCTTCCCATTTCTGAAGGATATCATCAATCATCATCTGACCATTCGCCAGAATCTCATCTTCACGCTCCTTCATTGCTTCTTCTTCAATATTAATACCGCTTTGCAACAGCAACACCCTGTGCCAGAGCTTCTTCTAATGTAGCCCCCGTAACTACCTGTTTGATTGCTGATGTATGCTCTTCAGGTGTCTCAACAGTATATGCTTACCGGTTCTTCTTCCTATACATCGGAGTCTCTTCCACTGCTGCAGTTGCTTCCGGTACAACTTCCTCCGGTACGACATCTGCCTGTGCGGCTTCCTCCGGTATTTCAAACTCTTCCTGCATCGGAACCGGCTCCGGCGGAATCTCCTGTACTTGTGCATCATCTATTCTCTGCACCGTACTTTCCTGTACCTCTTCCTCAGAACCTTCATCATATTCATTCTCATCGTCAACTTCTTCCAATGTTGACTCCGTCTGTTTTACAGGTTCCGGCTGCTTCTTTACTGCTCCCGGACGGCTGTCATATTTTTCCTGCTGAAGCGGCGTCAGTGGCTTATACTTCATCTTAAGTTCCATCGCCAGGTATACATATTTTCCTTCGCTGAACCAAAGAATCAGGTCATCACATTCTTCCAGACATTCCGCAGTCATTCCCGCCTCATCATATAACTTGGCAAGTTCATATGCCCATTTTTCAATATATTCCGCTTTTTAAATTCTTCCAACGCCGCAATCTGATCCGAAAGTGCTGCTCCCTGAGTTCTCAGGATCTTATACTTCAGGATATATTGATTCGGGTCTTTTGGCGCCAGCTTAACAAACTCTTCATAACAGTCTGTCGCTTCTCTGATATCTTTAATCTTTAATGCCAATGTGCCTAATCGATATACGATTTTACGGCTTCCCGGTGCTCTGTCAAATGCCAGGAATAAGATATCTCTCCCTTTCTTAAATTCTCCGTTATATTCATAAATCTCACTTACCGTATTAAGCATAGAAGCGTTTTTTACTCTTCGCCAGTCTATACTTTCAGCTATATCCATTGCTTTCTGGTATTCCTTTTTTTTCCAGATGATCAAGCATCTGCTCGGTCTTTACCCTATATTCATATTTATCCAATATTTCTCACCTCAAATATTTATTTTAAAAAAGCGTATTTCCCTACAATTTTTACTTATATAAGTTTATCATATGACCTGTCTATTGTCAAAATATCCGGTTAAATATGTTAAAAAAATATTACAAAAGTTACAAAAGTTACAAAAGTTTATAATTTATTGTCGGCAGCTTCTTCCGAATGCATGGCAATACCGAAAACCTGCCACTGGCAGCTCCTTACGAACGCATGGCGATAAAAAAACAGCCATCATAATTCTTTTTATTATGATGGCTGTTACATATTCAATTTTATCATATACTTTTCATTTGTTTCGGAGAGAATTAATTATTATTTTATTCCCTGACGCCTTTTTATGTATTTCAATGATCTTTTACTCATTGTCCTTTACATGTTCATTCAAATCTACTATTCATGTTTCTTTACACATTTTAATAATATATTTAAATATATGGTATTATGTTCAATATGTTTACAGTTTTTTTATTTTTATTATCCGGTTTTATTTTCTCCGTTTATTTTTATTATTATCTGAATCTCCTCTACCGGCCTTTTTATCTATTATTATAAAGGCTTACTCTATGGGAATTTTTAACTGTCATACCACTAACATATTGATTCGATGATTCTACTGTGTCCATTGGATTAAGCCTCCTTTTCATAAATTTCCAATCAACATATCTCACCGACATATGAAATATTTTTTATCCTTATAAACTTTTTTTCATTCTTTATACACATAAGATATAAATGATATTTATTACCTTGTCTCTTTCATTAAGATTATTCCTATATCCCCGTGATATCATTTTATAATCTTACTTCATCCATTCTCTATCTTTACAATATACTTTACGATATCTAATATTCGATGCATTACCAAATACTTTATACCTATATATGCATTTTAGATTTCTAAATGAATCGAAACTCTGATAATAAAAATTCTCTTATAAAATATATGCTATAGAATTTTCAAGATTCCCTTTCTCGTCAGGAGTCCTTTTTTGTTTATTTCGGATTTCCTTTGGATTGATTACATAATATCATCCGCATTTTGTTTTGTCAATACTTTTTGCGATTATTTTTTTTTTATTTTTCATTATTTTATTTTTTTACGTTAAATTGTCTGATTTTTCTATATATTTATTTTAATGTTTGCACAATACTATACAGTTTTCTGTAACCATATTTGTCAACATATCACCTTTTCAATTGTTAACCACGTCAAATGTGTAGTTGACATTTTGCACATTTCATTTTATACTGCTTTTATATTTTGATATGAATCTAAAGGAAAGGAGTTCTGCCAGTCATACGGCAGACAATTACTACTATGAATAACACAGCAAACAGCACAACAACGAAAAGACTCTCCACCCGTAAACTGGTTCTGATCGCCCTGATGACTGCGATCACCTGTATCTTCGCTCCTATGGCGATTCCGATCCCTGTCAGTCCGGTACCGATCAGTCTTACCAACCTGGTGATCATGATCAGTATCTATGTACTTGGATTTAAAGATGCAACGATCAGCTATATCGTATATCTGTTACTTGGCCTTGTCGGTCTTCCTGTATTCTCTGGTTTCACCGGTGGATTAGGTAAGCTTGCAGGTCCTACCGGCGGATATCTGATTGGTTTTATCTTCCTCGCACTGATCGCAGGACTGTTCGTTGACAAATTTCCAAAGAACAGAATCCTGGCCGTTGTCGGTATGCTCATCGGTATGGCGATCACTTATATCTTCGGTACAGAGTGGCTTGCAATTCAGTTAAAAATGTCCTTTGTTGCAGCACTTTCTGTCGGAGTTATCCCTTATCTTGCCGGTGACGCAGTGAAGATTATCATTGCGATCATTGTCGGACCTGTGCTTCGCAGCCGTCTGAGTCATATGCAGTAACAGTTACATCTACAGAACTTGCCACTGGCAGCTTCTCTTGCATACTTTGGTATCTAAAAAACACACAATACCGATTATATGATTCCTTCTGTTTCGGTATTGTGTGTTTTATTTTCCCTTCTGGAACCTCGACTATAAAACTTCCGGTTTTACAATATAATATCTCCCGTTTCTTGCCGGTATCCATATCATAAGCCTCGATAATATTTCCACTGATCACGTATAATGTATCTTCTATATAAATCCCCCGGATACCTTGCGAAGTATTTCCACTAATCTCTTCTTTCAGGATTGTTTCAAACTTTTTCTCTTTTCCATTATAAGTCAGCAGGCAGTACGTTTCCCCATTCTGGCTATAGCCGGAGAACCCGATCCTATTTTTCTGCTGATCGGCCAGAACAGATTTGTAATCGTATGCTGCATTTGTTCCATACAGATCATCCAATACAAGGGTTGATTCTTCTTTTTACATCCGTTCTGTCGGTAATATCGAACATGGTGATTTTTACACCTTCCGACACCCCTGATTCTTCATCGGTTGACATGCCGATTCCAAGTAATTTATCTTCTCCATAGAAATGCAGATATTCTGAAAATCCCGGGATTTTTAATTTGCCGAGGATCTTTGGTTTCTCCGGATTGGACAGATCCACGCTGAACAACGGGTCTACCTGCTCATATGTCACGAAATATCCTGCCTCTTTCATGAATCTTGCAGAATAGATGGATTCCCCTTTTGCCAGATTCTCGATAGAACTGATCTTATCCATTTCTTATCTAAGATTGTTACCAGATTTTCATCATCATTGGTTGTAAATAATCTTAAGTTCCCTTTATATTCATCCAGTGAAAATGTATCATTCAGATATCCTTTTACTTTTCCCTGAGCTACGGCCTTTAGCTTGCCCTTTCTATAAGAAATCTTGCGAAGTGTCGTCACAGTCTGATTATCCTGCTGCCATTCTGATTCATAATAGTAGATATTTTTTCCACTTACATACATTTGACCGCCTTCGGAGAGAATTGCCTTATTATCCACTGTTTTATCCGGTTTGCTGATGTCCATGGAACTGATCACTTCATACATTGTTCCACAATTCACCGGCATGGCAGACAGATACTGGTCTGGCTCATCTCTTTGCCATTCACCAGAGGCACATAGGTGACCGGTTTATCTTTGACCACGTCGCCACCTGTATAGTATTCACTGAACAGATACAGATATCCGTCTGCCATACGAGACGAATTGTAAGTACCACTCTGCGTTACCTCGCCTTCTTTTTACCGGCTTTTTAATATCACGGATGTCATAAGTGACCGCCGCTGTTTTAGTCTGATTCCAGGTATCTGTGTTCATCTGCTTTTTGTTACTTTTATCTGCACATTCTTTCTGACATACAGCCACCAGTTTCTTTTGATCTGTATTTACATAAAACTCCTGTATTTTGTATTCTTTTCCAAGCGTAATCTCGCTGTATTTTTTCTATATTCGTTCCGCTGTTTCCTACGTCTACAATATCGATGTCCGGCCATTATCTTCCCGCACATATAGATAAGTCCCGTCTGTTTTGGCAATATCTCCTTCATCTACACCAGACTGTCGTACATTGGTCTGTGAATAACTGCCATCTGCTGTTGCCACACCGGTATCTGCCGAGGCCGCTTCCGTTGAAGACGCCGTTGATCTTCCTGTTGAAGCCGAATCCTCTACGGCTGCTGTTTCATTTACATTTCTTGCATACATTGCAATACCGGAGTTATCTTGTGAACGTTTGATATATTTATAGATTTCGTCATAACTTTGGGCTGTCCTGATCTTCTTACTGTCGCTGATCTTCTTTACTGTATTACTATTTCCTGCACTGCTGCCTGCATTGCCACCTGACACATCCGGAGAATTTATCGCTCCTTCATGCATCCTTCCATACTGCCACACTACAGTTCCCGCCACAACTGCCACGCAGGCCGCCGCTACAAGCCCGATTTGATACGGACGGAAATGTTTCTTCTGTTTTTTTCTTTTCCAATAATTTATCTATATTCTCCGATCTCAGACTATCCGGGACTTCTGTATCTTCTGACATCCTTGAAATCTGATCTAGGATGTCCTGTTCAGCAATATTCTTTATGTTCATTCTCGCGCTTCATACCTTCTCACTCCCTTCTTTCCTTCTCATCTTCGCCGTAACTGCCCAGCACACATTCCATCTTCTTAAGTGCCCGGCTCCGCTTCGACCGTACCGTGTTCGGATTCAGCCCCATCATCTCACCGATCTCCTGACTGCAATACCCGCCAAATACGGATAATCCGACTAATATCTGTTCCTCTTCCGACAGCACAAAGAATGCTTTCTTAACATCGATTGCAAGATCATAATCCGGTGCTGTCGCTTGTTCCGGAAGTTCTTCTTCTCTTCCCGGTGTTTCTTTTAACGCTTTCTTCAATCTCTTCTTACATTTATTCGTAAGAATTGTAAATATCCAGCTTTTGAATGCTTCTTCTTTTTTTAATTTATGTATGTTCTCGTATGCTGTGATAACCGCCTCACTCACCGCATCTTCGGCTTCCTGCGGATTCTTCATCAGGCACAGTGCGTAACGGTACAGATCACGGTAGACAGTCTCGTACATTTCCGAGAATTTCTTTATACTGCATTTCATATCGTGTCCTCCCTCAGATATGAGTTTTCATGGTTTTTTCTTTCTTTTCTCTATCATCTACATATATAAGAGTCTTTTACTCCAGATTCTGTTGCACTAAATTGAAAGTTTTTTCTATCTTACATTCATGTTCCTTTGAGTCCTTCCAATAACCGATTCCAATTGCCAGAATGTCACCCGTGTATATTTCGTCATCACCCAGTTTTCCCTGAAAACGTAACGCATAACCCTTTTCTTTGATCTGACGCACTGCTGATTCTGCTGTATCATCAACCTTTAGATCTCATCATATGGACCAGAATTTGTCCAATAATTTCCCATTCGGATTCACCGTATCCGCAAGATACTTCTCATATAGCCCGTCTACTTCCTCTTCTATAAATCCAAATATTTTTTCCAGCATCAATGTCTTATCAATAAAATATCGTGACTTCGTCTCCCCTTCGTACAAAACATATGGTGCTCTACTGTTAAGATAAAATCCCATCTTTGTGTCTTCTTCCGGTAACACTGCTTTTTTCCATCGTTCTCTTTTGTTTTCTTCCATCCATTATCCTCCACTTGCAATTCAGGAGGATCTATACTTTTTCAGAAATCCTCCCGCTCATTTTAATATGTTGTGAATTTTAAGCATTGAAAATCTCTGATATGTATTTCGCTTGAATATAGAAACAGTTTTTCTGCTTTAGAAAATATAGAAATATAATGCTTGGATATATTCTAGCATAAGGCACTCAGGTTGTATATAGTAAATTTAATTTTATTTTTCATACGCCTATTTTATTATGACGTCAAAAAACTCCTCAAAATCCCGACAAATCTTTCATGTCTCAGAATTCTGAAGAGTTTTTATTTGTTTATATTGAGAGAAAAAAAAGGTTATTAAAATAATTCTAATTTATTTGTTCACTTTTTATAAAGTTCGATCATTTCTTCTGCCAAAACCTTGAATATTTCCGTACTCATCATCTGGTCTTCTGCATGTGCAAGGATGAGACTCATCTTCGCGTCTTCACGGCCGCTTCTTTCTGCACCAGATCTGTACATCGTCCTGTCCCAGGAACATTCCGACTTCTACGATTGGTACAGGAATCTCCTTGGTAATCGGCACTGTCGTAAATACATAATGGACTTTTGAAAAATCAAAACTTTCCGGGCTGTCTATCAGACCTCCCGGAGTGTTTCTATCTGTCTTATTTTCTGTCTTTCTTATTCTCTATCTACCTTATTCTCTATCCTCTATAATAATTGATCAGGCATCCTTTTAAGATAATCTCTCTTTCTGCATCGGTCATATCACCAAGCTTCAGCGTGATCTCTTTCAGAGAATCTCCAACCACATAAGCCTTGATCTCGGCATTCTTATCTTCCACTGCTTTTCTGATCTCCGGCACGAAGATATAATCACCGTTCTTGAAGCTTAAGTTCTCATGATCTTCCTCTGTAATAAATGGAAGCATACCCCAGTTAATCAGATTTGAACGGTATCTCTTTGTAGCGTATTCATTTGCAATATTTGCCCAGCCGCCGAGAACCTTCTGACAGGATGCTGCCTGTTCTCTTGCTGAACCGTCGCCCGGTTTTACTGCAAAGATCGTGCTTCCGATTCCAAGGTTGCCTTCTCCTGCTTCCGGATACGTCTTGCGTACTTTTGCCATAACTGGTTTCAGTTCGTCTAATACTTCTAACGGACACTGTCCTGCCTCGATTGCTTTCTCGGCTTTCTGCACTTCTTTTTGCACGGCCTACATAAGCAGGGATCTTTTCTGGACAATGCAAATTCTGCAAGTCCCAGAGGGTTGGATCTATAAGAAGAGGTCTCACCGGATGGAATCAGTTCGTCTGTTGTTGTAACCGGATCGTGGATCTCGGATACTACTTTCAGGAGTAAGTTCTTCGGAAGTGCTGCCATTTGCCGGCCAGTCTTTGATGTTCGGTCCGAACTTGATCTCTACAGATGGATCTGCTACGCCGTGGCTGTGGAAGACACGGTTTGCGTAATATTTTTGTCAAAGTGATATTTCTGTCCTTTGTATTCCACGTCCATATCTGTTGCAGGTGTCAGGAAACCTTTATTCGCTGCTGTTGCTGCAATTGAACGGGCATCCATAAGTGCAACCGATGCAATCTGACCACTCTGAAGTTTGGAACCTTCTCTGTTCGGGAAGTTTCTGGTTGAATGACGGATGGAAAATGCATTGTTTGCCGGGGTATCCCCTGCACCGAAGCACGGTCCGCAGAAGGCTGTCTTCACGATCGTACCGGCTTCCATCAGGTCAGCAACCGCACCGTTCTTTACAAGTTCCATGTAAATCGGTGTACTTGCCGGATATACGCTGAATGTAAATTCATCAGAACCAATGTAATGTCCTTTGATAATGTCTGCTGCAGCACAGATATTTTCAAAACCGCCGCCGGCACATCCTGCGATGATTCCCTGATCCACATATAACTGTCCGTTCACAATCTTATCCTGCAGAGAATAGTCAACTGCTCCGTCGAGACTTACCAGTGCTTTCTGTTCTACATCATGAAGGACGTCTTTCAGATTGTTACGCACTTCATCGATTGTATATACATTAGACGGATGGAACGGCATTGCGATCATCGGACGTATCTCGCTTAAGTTCACATATACCATACCGTCATAGTAAGCAACAGCTCCAGGATTCAGTTCTTTATAATCTTCACTTCTGCCGTGGATATCGTAAAATTCTTTGATCTTTTCGTCGGTTCTCCAGATAGAGGACAGACAGGTGGTTTCGGTTGTCATAACATCGACACCGATACGGTAGTCTGCGCTTAATTTGCTTTACACCAGGTCCTACGAATTCCATTACTTTATTGTTAACATAGCCATTTCCAAATGTTGCACCGATGATCGCAAGTGCCACGTCCTGTGGTCCGACACCTTTCATCGGCTCACCGTCTAAGTAGATTCCGACTACCCCCGGCATCTTAATATCATATGTCTTATTCAAAAGCTGTTTTACAAGCTCCGGTCCGCCCTCGCCCATAGCCATGGTTCCGAGTGCTCCGTAACGGGTGTGGCTGTCTGATCCTAAGATCATCTTACCGCCGCCAGCCAGCATCTCACGGGCAAACTGGTGGATGACTGCTTGATGAGGCGGTACATAGACTCCGCCATATTTTTTCGCGCAGGTGAGACCGAACATGTGGTCATCTTCGTTGATGGTTCCTCCAACCGCACAAAGAGAGTTATGACAGTTCGTAAGTACATAAGGGAATCGGAAATTTTTCAAGCCCTGAAGCCCTGGCTGTCTGAATAATTCCAACGAATGTAATGTCATGAGATGTCAGCTTATCGAACTTGATCTGCAGACGATCCGTATTTCCTGAGGTATTATGCGCTGCCAGAATGTTATATGCCATCGTATTCTTTGCAGCTTCCTGTGGAGTCACATCTTTACCTGTCTTTGCAGCAACTGCTTCTTTTTTCTTCCACAATCTCTGTTCCATTCAGTAAATAGACTCCCTTGTCATATAATTTCAGCATGTTTTGTCCTCCTACTATCGTGTTATAAATATATTGAAATGTCTGAATTCAGACACTTTCTAACAAAATTACTGTTTCATATATTTCATATGATCCGCTACCATCATAGCAATCTTGAATGTCAGTGCATCATCAAATACACGAACATCCAGTCCAGTCTTCTTCTGAATCTTCTCCAGACGGTACACCAGTGTATTTCTATGCACATACAGGCGCCTTGCCGTCTCTGATATATTCAGATTATTATCAAAAAATGTATAAACAGTCGTCAGTTCTTCTTCTTCGAAAATGTCTGCTTTGCCATCTTCGAACACTTCATTCAGGAACATCTCACAGAGTGATGCCGGAAGCTGATGGATCAGACGCCCGATCCCGAGTTCATTGTATGCAAGAATTTTCTTCTCTACATAGAATACTCTTCCAACCTCCAGTGCCATATCTGCTTCTTTTATATGATCTGGATACATCCTTTAACTCCTCTCAATTGTTCCATATGCTGCTCTTACACTTACCATAGCTTCCATGTTCAGTGTTGTGACCAGCTCTTTGGCGATCTGTTCTACCTGCGGATAGTCATCGGTCGACTGCAGTGATTTTACCAGAATGATATGTTTTTCATCAATTGCGGTTACGAAATCCTTCGTTCCCGTCGCATACAGACCTTTCAGGGTTTCCTGTACCAGAATGTCTCCTTCATTTTTCGGTTCGATTACAAATACAACCCTCTTAATTTCTGCCGGAATCTTCATCTTCTTTGCCTGATTATAGATATCGACCAGAAGCAGGTTATCCAGAAGCAGATTCTGAATGAACCGGTTCTTATCCATCCGTTCTTTGTATGCATAAAGAAGATTCCTAAGCTGGCTTGCTCCCATGCGCCCCGCCAGTTCCATACCATCTGCATTTCCCTTCAGCATCAGTATATAAGTCGGATCACTGTCCTCATAGATGCGGAACATTCCCATCTCATCCAGGATCATCTCATCCGGCTCTTCTTCATCATCACGGAAATCCTGAATCTGAAGCTCATACTCGGTCAGATTCTCATTCGTCCTTACAAGACAAAGTCCCTGCATATCCCATATTGCACAGTCAAATCCGGTGATCTCCCTGATATCCTGCGCTGTTTTGTGTAATATCTGATTTGATAACACTCATTGTCCTCCATTTCCTGTCCGCAATACTGTTCTTTGTGTCATCTTGCATACTTGTATACATTTTAACACGCTAACGAACTGCATTATGAATACATTATAACAGATAATAACGCTTTAACAAAGCAAAAAATTTTATTGTCTGCAAAAAAATGCAAAAAGACCGGACGCTGTCTCACGCCCGGCCCCTCTTATATTCATCTGTTCCCCACGATAATTGCGGTCTTTATTCCTATCTGTAATTACAGACTAGTTAGTGATTGTAACCTGTGTCTCTTTATCAAATACGTGAATCTTCTCAGCATCCAGAGCAAATTTCACATGGTCACCTGTTCTTGCTGTTGTTCTAGGATCAACTCTGGCTGTCATGCTTGATCCTTCATAGTCAAAGTATAAGAATACTTCAGCACCAAGCATCTCATATACACGGATCTTAGCTTCGATCACTGTATTTGGAGAAGTTTCGATGAACATCTGCTCATCATGTACATCTTCCGGACGGATTCCGAGAACAACTGTCTTTCCTGCATATCCACCTTCGATCAGCTTCTTAGCTTTTTTGCCGGTGGAAGTTCGATCTCTGAAGGTCCTGCTACTAAGTATACTTTATCTCCGACAACTTTACATGTAGCGTCAACAAAGTTCATCTGTGGTGATCCGATGAATCCGGCTACGAACTGGTTGCATGGATGATCGTACAGAGTCTGTGGTGTATCTACCTGCTGAACAACACCATCTTTCATAACTACGATTCTGGTACCCAGTGTCATAGCTTCTGTCTGGTCATGTGTTACGTAAATGATAGTTGTCCCTAATTTCTGATGTAACTTAGAAATCTCAATACGCATCTGCACACGCAGCTTTGCATCAAGGTTTGATAAAGGCTCGTCCATAAGGAATACTTTAGGATTACGAACGATTGCACGTCCCATAGCAACACGCTGTCTCTGACCACCTGAAAGAGCCTTTTGGTTTACGGTCAAGCAGTGGTTCAAGGTCAAGGATCTTAGCTGCTTCACGAACCATCTTATCAATCTGGTCTTTCGGAACTTTTCTTAATTTAAGTCCGAATGCCATGTTATCATATACAGTCATATGTGGGTACAGAGCATAGTTCTGGAATACCATCGCGATATCTCTGTCTTTTGGTTCTACATCATTTACCACTCTGTCTCCGATCTTTAATTCTCCGGAAGTGATATCCTCAAGACCTGCAATCATACGAAGAGTAGTCGATTTACCACATCCGGAATGGTCCTACAAAGATGATAAATTCCTTATCTGCAATCTCAAGGTTGAAGTCTTTCACTGCTTCAAATCCGTTCGGATATGTTTTGTTAATATGCTTTAATGATAAGCTTGCCATTGCTATAATTCCTCCTGATTTATAATCATTTTTATTCCAGTCGTTATCTGTTTCGTTCTGATAAAAAGTATATAAAAAAGTTCAACCCGGGTAATACCCAAGTTGAACAATCTTTTTCTCATTTTCTATACAAGTTGACGAACAGCCTATAAAAGTGCCTGGTAAATATCTCTTTTTCCTACACCTCTGTCTTTTGCCACCTGTTTCATCGCAGATTTTTTGTCCATTCCCTGTCCGAGATAAAGTTCCATATGTTCTTCGATACTCATCTCTTCCCATCTGGCTTTTTCCTCATTGCGGATCTCTTCTCTGCTCTTTCCTTCGATCACCATGACACATTCACCCTTCGGCTCCTGTACATCATAATATACCAGCGCATCTTCGATCGTTGTGGCAAATACGGTCTCGTGCTTCTTCGTAAGTTCTCTGCAGATGCTGATACGTCTGTTACCGAGAGTCTCCTGAAGCGTCTTCAATGTACGGACCAGTCTGTGCGGTGCTTCATAAATGACCATAGTTCTCGTCTCATCTTTCAGTTCCTCCAGAACGGCCTGTCTTTCTTTCTTATCCGTTGGAAGAAATGCCTCAAATGCGAACCTTCTCGTTCCAAGTCCGGATATCGTAAGCGCCGTGACACATGCACAGGCTCCCGGAACAGCTGTAACCGTGATCCCTGCTTCCTGACACATCTTCACCAGTTCTTCGCCCGGATCAGAGATTCCTGGCATCCCGGCATCCGTGATCACTGCAATGTCCTCACCGCCCTGCAGACGTTCTACAAGTTTGTGTCCTTTTTCTATCTTATTATATTCATGATAGCTTGTCATAGGTGTATGGATGCCAAAATGATTTATCAGCTTAATGCTGTGTCTGGTATCTTCTGCCGCGATCAGATCCACTTCTTTTAATATCCTCACCGCCCGGAATGTCATATCTTCCAGATTCCCTATCGGTGTTGCACATAAGTACAATGTTCCTGCCATCTCATACTCCTCCATCTTATGTTTGGTACCTGCTCTGTACCTATCTGCCCGTTCCATCTGCTGCCATGGCTTTTGCGCCGTGATATTTTCCTTACTTACGACGGACTCATTCTGTAGAGTGCAAGCAGTTCCTCCGTATAACTTCCATCTTTCTGATATACAACCAACGGCGGTTCTACCTGCATCCTCGGATTTCCGCCCTTCATTCCCTCGATCAGAACCATATTCGGTTCTTTATCTATATACGGATATACCAGCCGCATACGCTTCGGCTCAATTCCATACGCACACATCTTTGTCATGATCTCCGGAAGCCTGAACGGTCTGTGGACCATATAGAATCTTCCTTTGACTTTCAGTATCTTCGCACTCTCTCTTAAGATATCATCCAGTGTACAAAGTGCCTCATGTCTTGCAATATACAATGCTTCATTCTGATTCTTCAGTCCGTGGTCTCCGATCATATACGGGGGATTGGTTGTAATAACCCCAAAAGAGGCGGCTCCGAATATGGATGCTGCCTCCTTGATATCTCCCGTTACAATGTCGATCCGTTCTTCCAGCCCGTTATAACTGACACTGCGCCTTGCCATATCTGCACTCTCTTCCTGGATCTCCAGTCCCGTATAATGCAGTCCCGGATATTTTGCCTCCAGAAGTATCGGAAGAATTCCTGTTCCCGTTCCGGGATCCAGTGCTTTTTTCATTCTTCTTTACTCTGGCAAATGCTGACAAAAGCACTGCATCCATTCCAAAACAGAAACGGCCCGGACTTTGAATGATCTCATATCCTTTGATCTGCAGATCATCCAGTCTTTCATTCGGAAGTAATTTAGTTATCATCTAATTTTGACGCTCCGTTCTTTTCTTCTAACGCCTTCAGTTCCTTCATCTCTTCTTTCGAAAGTCTTACGTCTTTCTTCTTACGTCTTGGTTTGAACTTCAGTTCAGCTGCCGGATATTCACGGATTTCTTTCTCATCATTGTCCAGCGTCACAACAACCTTAACCAGCTGGCGGAGCACGTTAACTGACTGTACATCTCCTCTTAATCCTTCCGGTGTCGTCACATGATCTCCGTTCGCCGGAAGATGGCTGTTCAGCTCTTCATAGGTCTCTTCTTCGTTAGTCAGACAGCACATCAGTCTTCCGCAGACTCCGGATATCTTTGTCGGATTCAGAGACAGGTTCTGCTCTTTTGCCATCTTGATCGATACCGGTGCGAACTCAGACAGATACGTATGACAGCAAAGTGGTCTGCCACAGATTCCAATGCCTCCACGAATCTTCGTCTCATCACGCACACCGATCTGTCTTAACTCGATTCTTGTACGGAACACACTTGCAAGGTCCTTTACCAGCTCTCTGAAGTCAATTCTTCCATCTGCGGTAAAGTAAAATAACACCTTATTATTGTCAAAAGTATACTCCGCATCGATCAGTTTCATCTCAAGGCCGTGTTTGTGGATCTTGTCTAAACAAATCTTGAACGCTTCTTTTTCTTTTTCTTTATTCTTCTCTTCTTTTTTCTTATCGTCCTCTGTCGCAAGACGGATCACGGATTTGAGTGGCTGTGTGATCTTGTCATCTTCCACTTCTTTTCGGTCCGGTTACTACGGAACCAAATTCCACACCTCTTGCAGTCTCAACGATAACCTTATCGCCCGTCTCTACCTCCAGTTTTCCCGGCGAAAAGAAATAGATCTTTCCGGCGGTTCTGAATCTAACGCCTATTACCTTCGTCATATGATTAGTTCTCCTTTATGGTCAGGAACAAAAGCTCCATAACCAGATCAAAGTTAACATTCGCTTTCAGTCTGGCTTTCGCTTTCTCAAGGCTCTCCAGGATCAGTTCAATTCCTTCATAAGAGCTTTTTCTCGCCTGTTCTTTTATACTCTGTAACTGGTCTTTGAATACGACCTTGTCAATCTCTTTTGTTGCTTTATATAATAAGACATCCCTGTACCAGATCATGATAATGTCCAGGTAGTCTGTGATCTCTAATTTATATACGGATATATTCTTAACCGCAGCAACGATTTCATTTAATTCCATCTCATTGATATGCTTCAGAAGCTGTACCGCTTCTTCTCTGATCTCGTTAAAATGATCGGAATTGGCCAGCATGATCGCACGTCCCATATTACCCTGTGCAAATGCCGTGCACATATCTGCTTTATAATCCGGGATCTCCAGATTCTCCATCAGATACTTTTTGATCAGTGTATCTTTGATATTACGCAGCTTTAACATTACACATCTGGAATTGATCGTCGGAAGTAATGTCTCCGCATTCTCCGTCAGCAGCAAGAAAACTGCATATGACGGCGGTTCCTCGATCGTCTTCAGGATCGCATTCTGTGCCTGCGGTGTCATCATATCTGCCTGTGGGATAATGTAGACTTTGTACGGTCCCCTGATATGGTTTGATATCCACAGTGTTATTCACCTGTGTACGGATATCATCTACGCTGATGCTGTTCGGCTTTTCATGTGTCACACGGATAATGTCCGGATGATTGCCACTCTCTGCCTGCTTGCAGGAATGACATTTTCCACACGGTTCATTGTCCCCGGTCTCACACAAAAAAGCGTCATGGCGAACAGATTCGCCAGCATCTTCTTACCGGAACCTCTCTCCCCGTTCAGAATATATGCATGAGAGACCCTGTTATTCTCTACTGCACTGCTGATATATTTTAATATGTCTTTGTGGCCAACCACATCTTTTAAAGCTTCCCATCTCGTATTACCTCTACTATTTCTTCTTTGCATCGTACTTTATCATCATTCTGATATCTTCTTGTAATTCCTGCTTTCTTCAGATTATCCTCCGAAAAATCTTTCTGATCAGCCAGAAATCTTCTGCAGACTTCTTCATAGCCCGGATGATCCTGCTGCTGTTCTCGCACGATCGCGCGCATCAGGCGTTCTTTGTCCTCCACTTCGATATAAAGCGGGATCAGGTTCTCATTTCCATAGTACTCTTTTGTCTTTATATAAGACTCCAGTGTACCGATCATGAGATAATCATTTTCATCCAGATTAATCTGTCCATCATCTATTGTAGCATATTTCCAGTCCCCATACACGGTTTGATAGGTGCGAAGTTCAATTATTTTACCTTCTTCACGGTATTTTTCAAGTATTTCATCCGTTACGAAGTAATATTCCACTCCATCTTTCTCGCCTTCACGCATCGGTCTGGTCGTATATAAAGTTAAAGTCTTAAGTTCCGGAAGATCCTTTCTGATATCTTTGTAAATCGTATCCTTTCCCGAAGAACTTTTTACCCATCATGTAGTATATCTTACCCATCTATCCACACCTCTATGCCATCTTCCGATTGAAGTCCCTCAATCGAAAAATCATGTTCCTGATACCAGTGAAGTACCTCTACCGCTTCTTTTTGTAATACGCTCACCCGGTACGATCAGCGGGCTTCCCGGCGGATAGAGATATGCGTATTCCACGGAAATGCATCCGATACTGTCTTCAAAGCTTCGTTTTTGTATCTTATCCCTGCGGTTCACTGCCTCTGCGATCGTCCACACTTTTTCAAGTGCCGGCTGTCTGCCGGAAAGTGGGAGGTCGGTTTCAATAGCAGCCGGCCGGCCCTGCTTGGTATCTATCTCTTTATCAATCTCTAGCAACGCATCTCTCACCGGTCCAGACCTTCCTGCGTATCTCCCACAGTTGTCATAGCCAGAACATAGGTCCCTGCCAGCATTTCCATCTGCAAATGATATCTATGAAGTAATATCTCATACAGCTCGTGACTGGACATCGGTGCGTGTTTTACAGAGATCACGAATTTGGATCTGTCATAGCGGTCTGTATTATCAGTCTGGATAATTTTCAGATACTTAAGCCGTTTCAGATCTTTGCGAAGTGCTTCAATGCGATTGGCATACTCAGAAAAAATATTTTTATATTTATAATCTGATCTTGCATCCGAATGCGTTTCAAGTGTCTCTTCCAGCATTCCGATACACGCATCGATACTCGCCATCAATATATACGACGGACTGCTCGTCTGCAGCATATCCAGATACTGTTTCACTTTTCTTCGCTTCACCATGTCCCCGTTCACATGCAGAAGCGCCGTCTGTGTCAGCGCCGGAAGCGTCTTATGAAGACTGTTGATCACCAGATCCGCACCATATATATTCGCACTCTTTGGGAAATACGGATCAAATCCGAAATGCGCACCGTGTGCTTCATCCACGATCAGCGGACACCCTTTTGCATGCACAATCTCTGCAATCTTTTCGATGTCCGACACCACACCATCATATGTCGGTGACACGATCATCACCGCGCGGATCTTCGGATGTTCTTCCAGTGCTTTCTGTACATCCGCAGCATCAATCTCTGTGCTCAGTCCCTGTTCCGTATCGAATTTCGGATAGAGGTAGACCGGATCCAGTTCATTCAGATATATCGCATGATACACAGACTTGTGGCAATTTCTTGCCACAAGTATGGAATCTCCTTTTTTCAGTTGTTCCTAATATTGCACTTAAGATTCCAACCGTACTTCCATTCACCAGAAAATGTGTCTCGTCCGCATGGTAAACTCTTGCTGCTCTTTCCTGCGCATCTCTTAGAATTCCCTCTGCATGATGCAGATCATCAAAGCCATCAATCTCTGTAATATCGATCCGGTACGGAGATGTCCCGTCCATCAGATCCAGATTTCTCTTGTGCCCCGGCATATGGAATGCATAGTAGTCAGAATCGCTGTAAACCTTTAATTTATCAAATATATTATTCATGCGTATATTTTAGCAAAATAACATTATATTATCAAGCCATAAACTCCCGCAGGATCTGGCGGATCATCTCATCCTTTGGAAGCTCACGTATGGTGTCTTCTTTCGGTATTTCTTCCTGTACATCTTCCTGTGCAGACTCCTTATCGGCATTTCCTTTAATCTCCATTGCCTGCGCATTACCGGCCAGAGTCCCGGTACTTTGTACCTCTTCTTGCAATATATCTTCTGGCCTTTTACTCCCGTCTGTACCGGCAAGCCGCGCCGATGCTTTTTGCCAGGTTCCTGGTGTTTCTCCTTTACTCTTTCTTTTCTGCGGCTCTCACGCTGCATCTGCACAACACCGGAGCCGGATACCGGAACAGATTCTTCTTTTTCTTCTTGCTCCGTTTTGTCCTCTTTTTCTGCCTTTTCTTCTTTTTGTATCATTTGTCTCGTCTTTTTTGATCACACTGTCTCTTCGTCCGGTGCGTTCTTTCTGATTTGCCTTTTCATACTTGTGGAGACATACATTTTCCAGATAATCTACCATATAGTTCTTTGCCATCTGCATGCAATAATTCTCATCCGTTGTCAGATGGAACAGCCATACCAGGATTCCAAGTCCTGCGCCACATGCACCCATCCGCAGGACAGCATCTCCCATGCCATATACCTGATAACTCAGTCCCGCACCGACAAGTCCGGTTACGATAAGCAGTCCCGCACATATCTTCTCCAGTCTGCGCAGCGTGTGAAGTCGTAATCCACAGACTTTATACTCATACAGATACTTATCCACAAATACCCCCTACGTTTTCCACCGTATCGCTGATCATACATGCGTGTTCGAATTTCGCACGGATCAGGCGCATCAGCGGGTGGTTACTCTTACTCATACTTCCCGCCGCCTCCACCATACGTTTCATCGTCATACTCACGATACACTTGTCCACCACACCAAGTCCGGTCAGGGTCCCCATGAGTACGAACAGTAACTTCTTGTCCAATAACATTTCCAGCATAATAAAAGCCCTCCTTTTGATTTGCATTATACTGTAAATCAAACAGAAGGGCGCTTAATTTCGTTCCTCATATTTCGCACGGAAAACCACATATCATGTCAGTTCCGGGCACATTCTGTGATATTTTAAATTGTATGCCTTTTCACTTATACCTAGATCATCGGCAGTAATTCCTTCATAAGTCTTACACTGTGGGCAATTGCCTTCTTTTCAAACGTTGGATAATCCATAGTCGCGCTGTTGTCAGCTTTATCCGCAATTGCACGAATGATGACATACGAAACTTTGTTCAGGTAAGCTGCCTGGGCAATTCCCGCACCTTCCATCTCTACACACATCGGATGGAATAATGATGAGATTCTTTCCTTCACATCTTTATCCGAAATAAACTGATCTCCGCTGAGCACTCTTCCGGTAAATGTGTGAATATCCGGATTGGCTTTCTCATTTGCTGCTACTGCCTTCTTGACCAGTTTTTCATCTGCCGGGAATGACAGTGTGTCCATTCTTGGGATCTGTCCTGCCGGATCTCCGAATATCGTCGCATCCATATCGTGATGCAGTGCATCTGTCGAGATCACCATATCTCCGATATCGATCTGTGCATCCAGTGAACCCGCAATACCGGTATTAATCAATGTATCCACACCAAATCTGTCCACCAGGATCTGTGCACAGATTCCTGCATTCACCTTACCGATACCACTTCTTACAATAACAACAGCTTTGCCGCCCAATGAACCTTTGCAGAATACCATCCCTGCCTGTTCTATAGTCTCATCAATCTGCATATCTTTTTTAAGTTCTGCCACTTCTTCTTCCATTGCTCCGATAATACCTATCATAGCTCTATATCCTCCTGTTATTACGATATTTTCTATATTAATTCGTCTATGCCCTATTATATCTTATAGAAAATTCGATTTCAATAAACGAAATAAGTAGTAAACAGACAGAATCTCTGTTATAATCTGAGACGTATGACAATAAAACAATTATTTACAAAAAGCAACAGGAGGTAATAGATATGGATTACAAACCATCAGGAGTCTGTTCTCGACTGATCCATGTAGAACTTGACGGAGATAAAATCGCAAATGTAGAATTCGTAGGCGGATGTGCCGGAAATACAGCCGGAATCAGCAGCCTTGTAAAAGGAATGGACGCTCACGAAGTGATCAAACGTCTGGAAGGAACAAAATGTGGTGCAAGACCAACATCCTGCCCTGACCAGTTATCCAAAGCTTTAAAACAGGCTCTTGGAGAATAATTTTCTGCGAATTTCATAACTACAGAAAAAAAGGCTACTTGTCCTCCCCCTTATCGGGGAAGACTTGTAGCCTTTTATGGGGATACCTTCTTTTTTATGTACTCATACTGCAAGATTTCGATCTTTATTATTCAGTGTTTCGTTTACTTGTTACAATTGTTACTTTTTAATTGTTTTTCGTTCACTAGTATTGATGCATTACTTATCTTTTATTTGTTTTATGGATATTTGTCTTTATTAGTTTATGGTTTTTTTGTTATACATTATAATTACATATTTTTACGTCTTTGCCTTGTTATAAACTACCTTATTTTTCAATCCCTGCCAACTACATCTTTTACCACTGCTTTATAATCTTCTGCTTGCATCGGACCTTCTTCTATCCTTTAATTACCTCGAGTTATTCCGTCCTATTGTTCTACTTTAAACATTCATCGTCTTTTTAACTTTACTGTTTTTTGCTTCTTGTGTTGTGTTTTTTGCTTCTATGCTCTTTTAAGGATTGTGCTATTCAACATAAACGCCATTTGTAAAAGAACTGCTCATGTCGCTGTTAGCTACATGCGTGCAACGTACACGGTAATAATAATCACCTTCGACGTATAACGTCCTGTTAGAAGTTACACGATTCATATTCAGGTTTTCTTTCTGCCATCCGTCGTAGTAAGACCATTTTGTATCTTCTTCTTTGGCGCGTTCTACAAGTACTGCAATCTGTATACTATCTACCACATGTCTTGCGATCGTCGTCCCACCAACATATATCTTACCTTTTGCGAGCTTCGTGCATTTAGAATAACCCGTCATCAAATCTTCACCTCTGGTAATCTTGGTATCATAACCTATTGATTCCTCATCATGGGTTAATTCCGATCCATCAATCACTTTATTTCCTGCAGCTCTAACTTCCTGCATTGACGACAGCGATAATCCTCCGACCAGCATTACTGCCAGACACATAGACACTAATCTCCTCTTCATATTTCACCTCCATTCGTACTTATTTTTTTTCGCCCTCATATATTAATACACATAACTTTCAAAAAACTGTCGCCTTTATTTCGGAAAAACTAAATTTTTTAAAATTTTTTCGAATTCTTGTTGTTTCATTGTTCCAGTTAATAAATATTCTATACTTCCATATTTAAACTTTGCTACACATCCTGATTTTTCATTATCTTTTAGCTTATATAATGTTATCTTAATTTCACAATTATTTACAGATTTTGAATATTCCTTTTCTATAGAATCTTCAAAATCCACTCCCCATGAGCTATCTCTATATGGCATATTAATTATATATCCTATTGTTTCTCCATCATAACTATAATACATCTCCGCAACTTGCTTACTCTCATCCAGATTCATTGTATCGAACTCCATATCCGGTAAACAAACAAATACCTTAACTACATCTGTGTCAAATGTATCACGTATTTTCTGATATGCCTCTTCTTCTGCTTCATCCTCAATTATCTTATTTTGCTTATCTGTCTTATTCGAATCTACCTGTTCTACATCTCTATCTCCAACAGCCTGTCTCACCATCCGTACAACTCTTTCCGGTCCTCCCATGCTGGTGATTCCCATTGCCAGTACGCATACGATAACAGCGGCCAGTGCCAGATATATCTTCAGAGGTTTTCTGCGATAATGAACTTTCTTTTCTGATGTATCTGCCGTTCCAACTTCGGCCTTCAGCATCTTTCTTCCGAGTTCCAGTGCTCTGCGGTCTTCTTCAGACAGGTTATTGATGGCTTCTTCTCTTTCTCTGGCTTCGTTTTCCGCCTGTTCGCGCTGATATTCTCTCATCTGTTCTTTTAATCTTGCAAGGACAGCCTCCTTCGTTCCCTCAGGCACAACAAGACTTGTATCTTTTTTTCAAGGGACTCTTCTTCCTCTTTTGCAATCTCCTCAAATTCTCTGGCAATGCATTCTTTCAATTCATCTTTCTCATTATTCATTTTGCTACCCTCAAATTTTTGACTGGTCTTCAAATTTCTCCATAGTTTTGCCACTTGACCTATTTCTTTCAGAAAGTATAATATAGGTATAATCTTTATTATATTATTGATTCGAAAATAATACATATTCAAGTCTGGAGGTAATTATGAAACGTATTATCTTAACCGGTGGCGGCACTGCCGGGCATGTTACACCTAACATCGCTCTTCTGCCACGCCTGAAAGAATTAAACTATGATATTCACTATATAGGTTCTTACAACGGAATTGAAAAAGAACTGATTGAACAGTTCGGTATCCCGTATCATGGAATCTCAACCGGTAAACTTCGCCGCTATTTCAGCGTTCAGAACTTTACAGATCCATTCCGTGTAATCAAAGGACTCGACGAAGCGAAAAAACTTGTAAAGATTCTTCATCCTGATGTAATCTTTTCCAAAGGTGGCTTCGTATCCGTTCCTGTTGTTCTTGCCGGTAAAAGCCGTCATGTTCCGACCATTATCCATGAGTCAGACATGACACCGGGACTTGCTAATAAGATTTCTATGCCATCGGCATCAAAAATCTGCTGTAATTTCCCGGAAACCATCGAGCATCTTCCTGCTGGAAAGGCTGTTCTGACAGGCTCTCCTATTCGTCAGGAACTGTTATCCGGTGATAAATATAAAGCTTTAGAATTTTTGCACTTCACACAGGACAAACCGGTAATCATGGTAGTCGGTGGAAGTCTTGGTTCAGTTGCCGTCAACGATGCAGTCCGCAGTGTCCTTCCTGAACTGCTTCAGTCCTTCCAAGTTGTTCATCTCTGTGGTAAAGGCAAAGTTGATGAATCTCTGAAAGGCCTTCAGGGTTATGCACAGTTCGAATATATCAAAGACGAATTAAAAGACCTCTTTGCTCTGACAGATCTCGTTATCTCCAGAGCCGGAGCCAATGCAATCTGTGAACTTCTTGCACTGCACAAACCGAATCTTCTGATTCCACTATCTGCAAATGCAAGCCGCGGAGACCAGATCTTAAATGCCCGTTCTTTTTGAGCGCCAGGGCTACAGTGTCGTTCTTGAAGAGGAAGAACTTAATCATGATGTTCTTCTTGATGCGATCATGAACCTGTATCAGAATCGTGAAACATACATTCAGGCCATGAAGAATTCTCCTCAGCAGAATTCTATCGACACCATCATTGATCTGATCGAGGCTGCTGCCAGACACTAATCCAGAAGCATTCTCATTCATTGATCTTATATGCAGAGAACCTGCCACTGGTAGTTTCTCTTGCATACTTTAGTATAAAAAACAGGTGGCTGTACATCCCACCTGTTTTTTATATATCGTGTAAGCGGTCATACTGATCTTTATACCTTTTTATCATCCATTTTCTTGCTCTCTTTAGTATGCCTTCTAATGCATTTAATGTAATGCCCATTCTCTTTGCGACTTCTTTCTGTGGCATATCCGCATAATATACAAGAGTCACAGCTTTGTACCATCTCGCATTCTTCTGATACAGTTCCTGAAAAATATCAATTCCAAGTTCACGAAAGCATTTTTCTTTCAGCAGTGCAACCACCTGATCTTCCGAACTGTCATCGATCAATGAATTCGGATATCTGTCCTCTGACATCGTAATCTCTGCCAATGGAACTTCACGCTTATGATCTCTTATATAATTCATCGCTCTGTATCTTGCGAACATAAGCATCCATGTTTTTATCTGCTGTTTTGATTCACTTCCACACTGTATATATGCGGTGAAAAAGGCATCCTGAGCAATCTCTTCTGCTATGTGATGGTTTCCAGAGTATTTTAATGCCTCTTTGTATACAACACCGAAGTATTCGCTGTATGCAGCCACAAAGGCATCTCCCTCTGTAAACTCTTTTTCCACTTTACGCTCCTATCTTTTATCTGTTAAATTTTCGATAAAACATCTTCTTTTTCTTCTTCTGTAAGTTCATGCATTGTCCATCCAAGTCCCACTTTATCATCTTTGTGTCTTGGAATCATATGTACATGATAATGAAATACTGTCTGTCCGGCTGCTTCACCATTGTTCTGGACGATATTATAGCCATCACAGTCCAGTGCTTTTGTAAGCTTTGTAATCATCTTCTTTGCAAGAATCATTGATTTTCCCGCAAGCTCATCATCCAGCTCATAAAGATTGGCATAATGTTCTTTCGGAAGGATGTGTGCATGTCCCTTAGCTGCCGGATTTGCATCCAGAATCACACGAAAATCTTCATCTTCATAAATAGTAGCTGTAGGAATCTCTCCATTTGCAAGTTTACAAAAATGCAGTTATTGTCTTTCATAATATTATCCTTCTTTCTCTGAAAATAAATGATTGATTATTTAAACCACCAATGCTAAACTGATACCTCAGAAAGGGGCGGTAGTTATTATGTTATCATCGACAGACCATGACAAATTACAACAGATTATACAGGAACATCCTGAAACAGAAGAACTTTTTAACCGGATTTTTAAGTCTCATCAGATGGATATCAGCACCATCAGTCACGAAATCCGTAATCCTCTGACCCTCGTTTACAGCACGCTTCAACTTATCGAATCACAACATCCCGAAGTACTGGAATTCGCTCACTGGTCAGAGCTTCACCAGGACATCGAATATATGAAACTGTTATTAGAAGATCTGTCTTCTTATAACAACGGTGAACGGCTGGATCTTGCTCCGTTAAGTACCGGCAGTCTTTTTCCGCAGAATTGCTCTGTCCTTTGCTTCTTCTATTATAGATACAGATATTGAATTCACTTCATACATACCGGAAGATCTGCCAGTTCTATCTGCCGATTCTGTAAAACTTCGTCAGGCACTGCTCAATCTTCTTCGCAATGCCGCTGATGCGGTCCGTACCGAATCACCTTCTCAGGATCAGCACGATATGCTTAAGCACACTCCCCACAGATCTCATTGTCCGTAACCGCCGATGCAGATTTGCTTCATATCGAAATCTCTGACAACGGCTGTGGTATTGCTCCTGAAGATCAGGAACACATCTTTGAACCATTCATCACTCACAAAGTTGATGGAACCGGACTTGGTCTTGCAATCACACGCCGGATCATCCAGGCTCATCACGGTACAATTACACTTAGATCAGCACGATATGCCGGTACGGTATTTATCCTTACGCTTCCGATAGAGAAGAACTCCTGATAAAAAGCCGGCAATCAGGCCTCCGATGTGTGCCATATTGTCTACGCCGCCACTGGTAAATCCATAATATAATGTCAGTACGATCATAAAGACCAGGCCTCTGCCGGATATCTCTCCTATCCTTCCCCGGTTACGGATCGCCACATACAGAAGTGCTCCAATGATCCCAAAGATAGCACCGGACGCTCCCGCCGATATAGCCATACTTCCGGTCTGTATATCCCACCATGCCGACAGAACATTCCCCGCCAGTCCACTTACGAAATACACAATGAGAAACTTTACTTTTCCTATGTCAAGTTCAAGATTCCATCCCATAGCTACAAGTACAATCATATTATTGACAAGATGATCATACCCAAAGTGAAGAAACATACTGGAAAATAGCCTGTAGTACTCTCCTCTTTGTATCAGATATGGCACATAGATGGCTCCGTGCTTCAACATGAATTCACCATCTTCTGTCATCCCCAGAAAAGACAGGACCAGAAATACAATGACATTCACTGCTGCCAGTAATATCGTACATGGCGCTTTAATCGTATTCTTGTTCATTTATACGCTTCATTACCTTTCGCTTTGTTCATCTTCTGTCTCTTTTTTAGTATAACATAGATTACCTGAATTCTTAATCATTTTATTCTATATTTAACTGAATTTTATCACAGCTCTTCTTCCTCTATATGCAGTCCGTCCCAGTCACCCCATTTTGACTTCTTGTGTTTATTCAGGAAGCGCTTTTACCGGGATCCATAGATTATCCGTCTCTCTCATGATCGAACTCCCCATCTCCTGCTCCGATATCCAGTCATGTTCTCTGGTATCATAATATGATGTCTTTTCCCTTCGTTCCTCCAGCAATTCATCGATCATCGTTTCTTTTCTTATATCCGGAATCTTCGTTTCTTCTTTTTTCTTTTCTTCACATGCTGCAATTAGTTTTTCCAGACTGTAATTATCCTCCATTGTCTCTTTATGCAATAAAAATGCCAGACGTACACATTCTTCTTCCTGATAATCCGCAACTTTTACCATATACTCCGTCAATATATGAAACTTCTCCCATATATCCTGTTGTGCCAAAGGATAATAACAAAAATAATATCTGCCCTCTTCATAGAAAATGTATTCCGGATCCATCAGGATACAATGAATATCCAGAAGATAACGTTCCGCTTCCTTAAGTACATTTCCTAACTGTTCCATAAAGTGCCTTATATCTTCTGCTTTTAATTTCGCTCTGGCATACATCGCCTGCATTGATACCTTACCACTTACATCATAATCATAATAACTGCTGCCATTAACACCTCTTCCTCCACATGCAAAAAGCCCTCCGGCGAATTTGCTTTTTAACATTTTCATCTGGTAATCCTCTTTATATAATACGTGTTCTTCTATCGTTATCTTTCGTTCCATTATCTGATCCTTCTCATTTTTTAATCCTTCTGATATCCCGGATATATTTCTCCGGTTCTGTCACCGCTGCACGGCTTTCTACAGATATTGCCATTTTCTTTCGTCTTTTGCAGCTGCCTGTACTTTAATTTCATCTTTTCCCACACTGCTTTGTACTCTTATTCTTGAAAATAAGATACACTTCCTTCCCACCCTTTCTTTGAATAACGCATTTAATTCACTCTCGCTGATTCCATCCTTTTTCTCACCTTTGTACTTCCCGTAACCGCCGTTTCATATGCGGCTCCTGCAATAATATTCTTGTCATGATAATAAGTAAAGCTTCCGTTCAGAGCATGTTTTATCTATGTTTATGATCCGTTCCATCTCACAGTCCTCCGATACATACGCCAAACAGATAGCCCACTGTCAGAAACGGATAGAATGGGAATGCAAGACTCTTCTTCCGTCTCAAGGTCACGCATCCCAGAGCAAGAATCCCCAGAATAAAAATGAAGTCGCAAGAACTTCCAAAAGTCCCCATATTCCCAGATAGATTCCAAGGATCAGAATCGCCAGACTGTCCCCGTATCCAATTGCTTCATTGTGTAATCTTACTGATTCCTATAAATATCATACCGATCAGCCCGCCTCCCAGCGATACCATCCAGTCTATATTCTGTGTAACTGCCTGATATAGAACCGTTCCTGCCATACACAATAACAGTACATCTCTCGGAACTTTCCTGATCTTATAATCCATAAACGACAGTCCTGTCAGTATGACCATCGCCACGATACGGCTTACCGTCCACATTTGGAACATGCCCCTTTCCTGCTGCCTCCGATACCGGTATCGCATAGATTGTCCGTTTTAATCCACTGCATGACAATGAACTATGATACCGGTCTCCAAAATTTGTAATGTATATAGTTCCTGCATTTCCTTTCATGCAATGTTCACATGGATAATATCTGCCGCCGTTTTCATTACGAAGATCAGACACCGTTCCATATGTGTCATCCGGATCGACAGATCCAGATAGGAACAATGATAATCTTTGTGATATACAAGACCGTTCTCCGTCACATAGACCGTATCATTTCCCATATCGGATAATCCCTCTTTTTCATATCCGCTCCATGCTTTTTATCTTCATGGTTTCCCTGCATTTTACCGGTCTGATACCGAATACCGGCACAGGAATTTTCACCTGATATTCTGCGTTCAATTTTCCAATCCCGGTACGCACAGACATTCTTGATGCCGAACAGTCCATCCCACTACTGCCGCCTGCAATGATACTTCTTTCCATCCTTGTCTCTCCGATTGCATAGACGACATCACGCTCTACCTTTGACGGCATCAGCATCTGTGTGATACAGGTGTCTTTTGCCGCCTGTTTTCCTGCATATTGAAGACTGCTCCTGACTGCCGTATGTACTGCCATCATTTCCAGAAGGTACAGCAGTGTCACAACCGCCAGGAAAAACAGCGGTACCGTTGCTGCCGCCTCTACGGTAACGCTTCCCTTTCTTTTTTATTACGGAATAATTTTTCCAATCGTGTTGAGGCGGATAAAGATACCCTTTCAGATACTGAATGATTGATAGGTTGTGAGGGGAGAATAAATTATTTCTCATTTTGCGAATCCTGCTCCTTTCTTTATTTTTTTTTATATTTCCGGGATTTCTAACGATACCTGAAAGGGCATCTTTATCCGCCTCATGTCATTGTTCTTACACGCACTACTGATAGCCGTAATATGTCTGAAATCTATACGATATCCCTCTTCTCAGATTACACACCGTGTCGGACTTCCATTCTTCCAACACAGTAATCGATCCGAAATGACGGCTGGCTGTAAATCGTCTGCATATCCTTCTCGATCACTCCCATGGTTCTTACTGTTAATTTCCCTTTATCTTCCAGGAATAACAACATTCGCACATAGTCTTTGTAGTCCATACCACCTTCTACATCCGCCCCGTCGCCGGTGTCTTCCTCTGTTCCAAGCTTCATAAGACCGGATAATGAGAGCTGCCAGCTTGCATCATCTTTTTACAACTGCAGTCTTTTTTCCATTCAGCAATGTTCTCACATCCATCACGGATTCCCCGTATGCCCATGCCAGAAGAATTCCCTGCGCAGCAGCTTCTGTAACCGCCGGTACCGCAAGCAGTGTACATAATGTCCCTGCCGCTGCCCGTGCCTCAGCCTGTCTGGTACTGTTGGTCTGCAGATACAGATAATTCGGCACGAATCTCAGCAGCACTAATTTGTTCGCGACTGTTTCCAGATTCTCCCGGTCACTTTGCCTGCCAGCCAGAATATATTCCACTTCATAGTCCAGGCTCCCACCCTTCGGTTCATCCAGAAAATCCGCAAAATGTTCCTGTATATACCCGCCCAGCAATACGGAATCAGTGTTCCTCCTTCCGATTCCACATCTTCAAATGTTCCATGACCGGTCTGATTCTCTCTGGTTCTCCGGCATGTCCTCTGACACAATCTGTTTTTCTGATACCTGTGTTTCTTTCGGTAATACCAGACTCAAAATCGGTGCCTGCTTCAGTCCTGCTACATGTTCCAACGGATTCTCTTCGCCCGGAAGTTCCATTTCCTGCCCGTTCAGAAGCTCCTCCAGATGATCTGTCTGCGCTTTTTCTTCTCTGGTAATTTCATCTGCCTGCCGCTCCTGATTCTTCCAGATGGAAGTACTTCCAAGATATTTGTCCGCCCATGAGATTCCGTATTTGTGTTTCATGTATTTACCGGCCTGATCCATGAACAATTCTCCATTCTTATCTGCGAGCAACTGGATTCTTTTTATATCATTTTCCATATCTGCACCGTAATATGACAGGCGATAACAAATATTCTGCTCACTGTATGTCCCGGTTTCGTATCCTGCATTCAATGGCAAATACGTCATAATTTTCCAGTAATTCTTTCTGATATTCTGCAAATACACATTCCAATGCCCGGTTCATATCTGCCGCCTGTAATTCTTTGCCATCTGCACCGACGCACTTTCCGACAAGAGCCAGTATCAAAGAAACAAACAGAACAAAATGTCAACGTCAGATAGACTGTAACTTCTCCATTCAAACAGTCCCTATCCGGCCCTTTCGTCATCTTCGGTATCTAATCTTTCCGGTGCTTTCGAATGCTCTTTAAATCCCGGAACTTTCACTGGTGATTTTTTCAAAGATTGTCTGCACCAGACTGGTAAGCTGGGATTTGAAGATGATAACAAGCCCAATGAGAACCACCAGGATCAATATCACTTCCACTACTCCGATTCCCCTGTCATCTTTTAATACCTGTAATGCATATCGTATTCTCCACATACTGTATTCCCCTTTCTTCTTTTTTCTTTTATTTTTCATCTATATCTGCAATGTCAGAAATGCCGGTACTATCACAATGACCAGTACCACCGCCAGCATAAGAAACATTGGAAGCAGCAGCTTTGTCCCGGCTTCTTCCCCAAGCCTTTTTTGCCTGTGCTTTCCGCTCTTCAAATGCCTGTATGGATTCCAGTTTTAACAGTTCTGTCAATCCTTTTGTTCCTTTCCGCAGATTCTGTGACAACAAAGCCCCCAGTCTTATATAAACCTGAACGTCACACCGTCTGCCGAAATTCTCATAGCTCTCCGATTCTGTCACACCACTGTCCATCTCATGACAGGTCTGTATCATTTCTTCATATGCGTACCTTTTTTTCTTCTTCTTTTTCTCTCGCATAGCCCTCGGTTACCTTTCTCCAGGCACGCTTTACCGTCATGCCTGCTCCCAGATACAATGTCAGTTTGTTGATAATATCCGGATAGTCCTTAAGCATCTGTTTTTTCTGTCTTCCAGTGCCTTTTTTTTCATTCTGTTTCTGTAATGCGCAGAGCAATATTCCGATCATTATGCTCATTGTGAGCATAATCATTCCCCGGTTATGAAACGGATGATAATAACGAAGTTCATTTTTCCCCAGACGTTCCGGCAGAATCAGCGTTTCCTGTTCCCGCTGCTTTTCATCTGCCTTTTTTTCATATTTTCCGTTACTATTTTTTTTTATCTTTTCCTCTCCGCTTAACTTCTTAGGATATACACAGACCACGCACTGATAAGCTGCCTGTTCTTTTTCATTTTCCGTATAAGTAAGTACCGCATTCAGTTTTACAAGCGTTCCCTTTTCTGCAATATTCTTCTCTTGTATCTCGCCCTTAACATTCATTACATCATACCTGTCCAGTTCCCAGGAGACCGTCACCGGTTCTCCCGGAATCTCTGTGATCAGGTTCAGGTCTGTCTCCACATGATCCGGCGTCTGGTTTTCATTTAGTATCAGCCTGTCCATCCTCCGGATAATCCTTCCGAACAGTTCCTGTATCTCTTCTGTCGTATACCGGCGTTCCGATACTTCTATATCTGTTCTTATTTTTTTTCTTTGTATCCCCCGACTTTTTACATCTAAGACTTCCGTCTTTGACCCTTTTCCGTAATCATTCCTCTCAATGGTCGGTTGTAACTGCTTTACAGAACGAACGGCATCTGCTCCGGTCAGTAATATTCCGGATATGAACAGTACACAAGTCACCCGCACTATACGTCGATTCTCAATATCCTTATTCCCAGATAATAAGCGCCTGCGTAGATTCCAAGACATAATGTCATCACCCCGATTCCTGCCATATTCCCATATAATTCATTCATGAATTCCGGAAAACTAAGTGACATATAACCGATAATTCCATACGGC
>VOFC01000481.1_pt1 | contig 62063 bp, 112 predicted proteins | sample 5384161 | NCBI WGS metagenome assembly VOFC01 (sample SAMN12384722, study PRJNA508395) | human gut metagenome | isolation source: healthy gut B | host: Homo sapiens
AAGCATTTGGATTTGCTCGATTAACATTTTAATTTGAATACCGATTGCAGGGTTGTCCATTGCAATAGAGTTTTTGGCAAGTTCTTTAAGAGCAATTGCTTTATCTTGTTTAAAATGTCCCTTTGATGCAGAATATAATAAATTTGTTAAAGCGTCGATTCTAGTATTAGCAATAATTCTAGCTGTTGGATATTTAGAAAGTAATGCATAAGATGACTTAATATGCAAATTATTATTAAAGAAATTGGCTAATTCAGGAAAGGCAATATCTAAGCATGTAACTAATTGAACTTTGGATTTAGACTGAGATTTCTTAACATCAAATTTAAATCTGCAAATAGTTTTTAATTTGATAAACTGAATATCTTTTTTTTCAGTAATTAAAGTATAATGTCCTAACATAAGACATTGAGCTATTAAAAAGTATCAATCTTATCATTCTTAGTTTTTCTAATATTAGAAGAACGAAGAGAATCAGTTTGAATTGGATTAATACGACCAATCTTGAAACCTTTTTCAAAAAAAGAAAAGTAGTGAGATTATCGCCATAAATACCAGTAGACTCTAAGCCTACTAAACAATTAGATAAATCAAAATCCTTAAAAGTATTAATAAATAAATTAAAACCTTGATTATCATTAGTAAATTTAAATGGGTTAATAAGCACTTCACCATCTGAGTTAACACCAGAAGCAAAGTGAGTAGATTTGGCAATATCAATGCCGATAAAGATCATAAAAGATCAACTCCTTGAATTTATATTTTAACACTTGTGACGATTCCACTTAGTTTTAGCCTTGTAACCTTGCTGGATATAAAGAGTCAAAGCCCTATCTAACTAATAACCAATAAAGCATAAAACTGTGGCAATAATCTCCATTGAATAGTCTAGCTATAAGGAGTTTATAAAAGTCCACAGTGTTAATAAATTAATTATACAATGAATTTAATTCAAAGTAAAATTATGTTAATTATTTAAAATATTGTGCTGAAGAAATAAAACAGATAATTGATATGTTTATTAGTGCAACATTTCATAAAGCACACGAAGATTTATATAAAGAAATTGTGAAATATCATTTTTGTGATAATGGTAAAAAATTTAATATTATAGGTTATGAAGTAGAAGCAATTGATACAGAATCTATCGAATGTATTCAGTATGGATTTAAGATAATCCTAAATTCTGGAAAAACGTTAGCTTTTTAGGAGACGTTCCTTGTAGTAAAAATGTGTATTCAAAAATAGAAAATTCAGATTGGGTACTACATGAAGCAATGTGTTTATCTCAAAAAAAGACAAATATAAGGTAAAACCACATGAAAAGAATCATTCTACAGTAAAAGATGTTTCTATTGCAATGAATACTTTAAATATAAAGAACTTATTATTATGGCATTGCATCGATAATAATATAGAAACAAGAAAAGAATTATTTACTAAAGAAGCAAAAGAATATTTTAATGGTAATGTGTATGTTCCAAAGATTTGGATGAAATTGAATTAAAAAAAGAAATAAGAAGAAAGAATGTTCTGATTTAAAAGTATAAAATGGTAGAAAGGTAATAAAAATATGATAGATAAAGTTGGTGGAGTAATTTTAAAAGATAAAAAAGTCCTTGTTCAAAGAAAAAGAATAATAGGGAAGAATGTATAATTCCAGGAGGAAAACGTGAAGGAAATGAAACAGATTTTGAAACATTAAAAAGAGAACTAGATGAAGAGTTAAATGTAGAATTAGTAAATGCTGAATTTATAGGTGGATATGATGATATTGCTTGTTTTTCAGATGAGCCTATTCATGTCCAAACATATTTAGTTGAAATAAAAGGAAAAATAAAATGCAAAAAAATGAAATTAAAGAAGCAATATGGATTGATAAAGATTATAAGAAAAATGGAATAAAAGTAGGTAGTATTTTAGGAGAACATGTTATACCAAATTTAGTAGAAAGAGGTCTAATGTAATGATACTTGTAAGTGCTTGTTTAGTAGGAATAAATTGCAAATATAGTGGAGGCAATAATTTTAATCAAAAGATTTTTTGATTTAGTAAAGGAAGGAAAAGCGATACCAATTTGTCCAGAACAACTAGGAGGGTTAAAGACACCAAGAAAACCTGTGGAACTTAAAGTTATTGATGGAAAAAGATATGCAATTGATAATGAAGGAAATGATGTTACAGAAAATTTTGAAAGAGGAGCAATAGAAGTATTAAAATTAGCTAAAAGTTTAAATATCAATAAAGCGATACTTCAGCCAAGAAGCCCGTCTTGTGGAGTTAATAAAATTTATAGTGGAAATTTTGATAATAAATTAATAGATGGAAATGGTATATTGGCAGACCTTTTAATAGAAAATGGAATTGAAGTTTTTACTCCAGATGAAATTTAATATTATAGTATTTTACACAAAATAGCCTAGATTCCACCATCTAGGCTATCATCATATAAACACTCGATTTTTTCCATATTTTCACGTTTCCTATCTGGAATAGCATGGCAATATTTATTCAAAGTGGTACTTATATCAGCATGTCCTAGAATTTTACTAAGTACGGGAATTTCCATACCTTGTTCAATTGCTCTAGTTGCAAATGTATGTCTTAAAGTATGGAATGTAACTTGAACTTTATCAGCATGAGATTTTGGTTTGGATTTTATATTCTTTTTAATTTTATTTCTAATAGGTTTTTCCTTTTTATCTCGTAAACCAGCATCTATTAGCATTAAAGAATATTCTTTCCAAAAAGTTTTCTGATCATATGGTTCTCCAATTTGATTACAAAATAGAAAATCTTTATTTATATAGAATTTACCAGCTAATTGGATTTCAATTTTTTGTTTTTTCCTGTGAGTTTTTAATTCTTTAACAATAGGAGAGAGAAGCGGTATTTCTCTATAACTTGTTTGAGATTTTGGAGTATCTAAAATTAATTTAGTTTTATTCTGATTTTTAGATACTTTCTCATGGGTAGATAATCTTTTAATACTATTTCTAACAATTAAATTTTGACCTTTTAAATCAACATCACACCATCTCAAAGCAAGGATTTCACCCAATCTCATACCTGTAAATAAATCTAATATAACAACAATTCCTAATCTATAATTTCTAGCAACATGAATTAATTTATTTTGTTCTTCTCTAGTTAAAACTCTCATTTCTTTTCTGAAAATTTTAGGAGTTCTTATAGTTTCAACAATATTTGTTTGAACTAATCCATTAATATATGCTTGTTTAAATGAAGCATGTAGCATATTATACATATTTTTCAAAGTTTTAGTTGATAAGCCACCTTCACGATTATCTAATCTACCATTGTTCTGCTTATAATTAAAGAATTTTTGTAGCATTTCTGCTGAAACAGATTGTAATTTTATATTAGAAAAATAAGGTTTCAAATGACCTCGTATATATGTTTCATAACTTGTATATGTAGCAAGTTTTATATTAGGCTTAGCATAATTTCCAAGCCATTTGCTAAGCCAATCTATGAATAATATATTATTTGAATTAGTATAAGTTCCATTCTTTAGAGATAACAAAATGGCATTTAATTTGTCTTTAACTTCTTTTCTAGTTTTAGCATATACAGATTTTCTGTTAGGTTTTCCATTTTCTTTTTACACCTATAGTATATCTAGCTTCCCAAGTACCATCTTTTCGTTGTCTAATACTGCCTTCATTTTGACCTCTTTTTTGACATATTGAACCTCCTTGATTTAGTAATCAAGAAGTTTTAGAAAGTTAAAGCAATCAATAAAACCTTGTCTATATAAGACATCAGATTCATATTCATTTTCTAAATAAATATAATTGATAAGTTTTTCTAAAGAATCATTAGTATTAGGAAAGTCCTTTAGAAAAATTTTCAATACAAGAATTTTTATTTTTACCAAGCCTCTTATAAGTTTCGTCTTCTTGTGATAAATAGTTTAGATATGAATTGATTAGATTATTAAAGAACTCATCAAGTTCTTCTTCAAATAAATTTTGATTAATAGGCATAAAAAAATCCTCCTTCTTTCATTAAAATTTTAATTTTTGTTGAAAGTAGAAGATTGCATGTGATATAATATTCATGTAATTCTACTTTCGAAGTAGTATTGCTAGGGAATAGTGTAATAAGATTGACTGTCAGAAACACTATTTCCTTTTTTATTTGTCCAATTTTCTAATTCCTCTACGAATACCTTCCATTTTAGATATATTTTCTTTCTTACAATATTTTTCTAATATTTCCAATGTTTCCGCATCTACACGAACAGTTAATTTAGTATTCTTAGGATTATCAGTAGGACGACCTAGTTTCTTTTTCTCAGTCATATCCACCTCCTTTTTTGACTGTCATAAATATAATAACATTATGACGGTCAAAAGTCAATGTTTTTAAAAATATTTTTACATTTCCCATTCATCTTCTTCAAACCAATCAAAAGTACTTGAATATTTATGCTTCATAATCCATTCTTTTTGCTTGTTTGCTTAAACTCCTAAAACTTCTTATTACTCTTTTAGGTCTATTTTGATTATATTGTCTATTTTCAAATAAATAGGCAAGGGATATTAATGTATCCAGAGAACGGTTACTAAAATACCTATTACAATTCCTATTAGTATCCCTTTGAATATATTTTTCCATTTTATCTTTTGAAGTTTTTTCAATTCCTCTTGATATTTCATCATCTGAACTTCCAGATGTATTCTTATTGTTTCTGTAAGTTCCTTTTTTAGTGTATTCAGAATGTCTGCCATTGAAATTTGCTTGTCCATTTTGTATTCCATATTTTTGATTTTGTCCTTCGTATCTTCTATCCACTTGAATAGAGTTATCCACATTTCTGGTTGAACTGTGTAAAACTCTGCTTTCATTTGTGTTTGCTGTGGTATTTGATTTTTCTCTTTTAAATTTTCTATTAAACTCATTTTGCATATTCTCCTTTAAATATTTAATATCATATAATTTATTATCTCTACACTTCATTCCAGTTGGAGTAGTGTAAGTTATACTTTTTTTCTTGTATCAGTCCAATTAACTTGATACCCTAAACTATTCATATTTGATATGAAATCTTTTTTAGTTAATGAATTTTCTATTGAATAGTCAATAGCATTTATTAGTTGCATTTTCCAACTTTGACCTTTATTTGCTACTTGATATTCTTTTTAGTGTTAAACTATTACTAACCTTTGAATTTCCTTTTAATGAAATAGTGGAAAGTCCATTTTTTGAACATAATTCATTAGAATATATTTTATTTTTTCCATATTTTTTTTACTTTGTTGAAATTTCTTACCATCTTCAAAAGATACAGGATTTATTACGAGATGATTATGTACATGTTCTCTGTCAGTATGAGTTGCTACTAATACTTGAAAACCTTTATATTGTTTTGCAAGTTCTAATCCAATTTCATGTGCTTTGTCATAACTTAAATTATCGTTAGGGGAAAAAGATTGTACTAAATGAATATATTGTCTGCCAGTTGTCTTGTTATATAAATTTTTTACAGTTTGCATTTCCTCTAAGGCATTGTCAGAAGTACAATCTTTTCCTGTAATTAATTCAGTAGTAGTTTTAGCATCTTGTGTTATGTAATTTATAATATGTTTTAAAGTTGATTTGGAGTTAGTAAATTTAATAACTGCCATATATGTTTCACCTGCTCTCTAATTTCACTTAAATCTAAACAAGTAATAACACCTTGATGACATAGTCTAGTTAGCTGATTTAAGTTATTTCCAATTTTAGCAAGTTCTCTTGTAGCATCATCTAATCCATCAATTACATATATGTTCTTGTTAAGTGCTGAATATTTTAAATAGTCAGTTAAAGTTATATTAGTTTTTTTTCAGATTGCCTTTTTATATAGTTATAATCTTTTTCACTAACTCTAAAATTAATTTGTTTATTATTTTTTCTCATATATATTAAGTTCCTTTCTCTAAAATTTGTAAAAAGGGGTTTGGGTTCTCCCAAAATTAAAACACCCAAAGTAAATTTTGAGTGTAAAATCTAGTGGCAAAGCCACATATAATGGTTCGTAATTGCTAAAGCAATAACGCAACCATTTAATTGTATGTCTATACAATTAGGAATCTTGCCTATAAAAAACTACAAAGAATAGTTTAAATTTAGCAAGAAGTGAAGTATTATATATAAAAAATACTGTTACATCTGTTACAACACCGTAGAATATAGTTATATAAGTTGATTATAAACTTTCGTTATTTGTTACATATCTGATACAAGTTGTAACAAATTCTGTTTCATTTTTGTATCAGATAATTTTAGATAATTGTTACTAATATTTTCCTACAACCATATGCAATTTAGAAAAATGTAACAGTTGTAACAGAAAATATTACTGTATAATACTCCTAAATTTATCTTTTTTTTAACCATATAAATCTTTGTGGGCTACCACCAACTCGTAGTAATTTTGTTCTACTATCTTTTGAAGTTTCTATAAATCCATCTTCATCTAAGTGTTTTAATAGAGTTCTCTCACTTACTGAGAACAATTCTCCTTGTTCATCACAAAGTTTTTTTTTACTAATTTATGAGATATGCTTGATATTAAATAATAGTACATATCATCTTCATAACCAATAAAGCCATCTCCACTTGCATATTGATAAGTTCTTATATCTTGAACTCTTGCAATTTTGCTTTCTAACAATGAATTTAATTTAGTAACAAACTTTATACTAGGATTATCTTCAGTAACAGTTTTAGATTGAGATATTGCTAGATTTATTAAAATATCTGCAAATTCGGAAACTAAAAATTGTAAATCATCATTTGTAAGAACATTTGCATTATTCATAAGGTTTAAAAATTTCTCAAAACCTATAAAGAGCCAAGATAATGCTTCGGGTATTCTAGGATGAAAAGTTATATTTCTATTAGTTAATTCTGTAATTAGGATTTTTCTATTATTTATAAAATCTTCTCTTAATTTATTTGCATATTCTTTTTCTGTATAAACACCATTCACATATTGATAAATCCATCTAATATAAAAACTCATAACAGATTTAAAAGCTCCATTTCTTGATAATTCTTGTAATTCGGTTAATTTCGAAACATCAATGTCGTTTGGCTGTAATTCAATACTGATATATCTAGCAGTACCGCTTTCGGAAATATCTGGTGTTGATTCTCCAGTAATGATGACATTTCCTCTAGGTGGTTTTGATACTTTTTAATGTACTATCACAATTTAATCTATTTTTTCCTATTCTATCGCCATAAGATCTCATAATGACTTGTGCTGTTTTATTCATAGATAATTCATCTAATTTAGTAGAAGGGTGGTAGTCATCAATTACAGTTAAAACATCTTTTTAAGATAAATGATTGTGCAATAATACTATTAGCAGTATCTCTAAAAGATATAGGTAAATCAGTATTAGTAAAATCTCCAAAGAATGATAATATAAGAGAAGCAAGAGTGCTTTTCTTAGCACCAGTTTTTCCAATTAAAAATAATACTAATTTTGGTTCACAATCAGCTATTTTTAGAAAATGATTTAATGAAGATAGAAATGCTAAAGCAATTAAAGGTAATATGATTTTATGTGGTATAAATTCAGTATCTAGTAATTTCCTTATACATTTTAAATCTTCATCGATATTTCTTTCTATAATATCTGTTAAGCAATATCGTGATAATTTTCCTTCTAGTTCAACATTTGTTTCGATATTTTCATCCAAATATAAGACATTGCATAAAAATATTAACTTGTTATTAATATTCCTCCAACCAGTATGACAATAGATATGTTCAGTTTTTATATTAGTTGCAGTACATTGAATAGCATGTCTAATACAATCTTTTACAGTTTGTCCTGTTTCAATATTACAATGTAAGCCCCAATTTTTGTTATCCAATTCATATTGTTAAAATCATTTGCAGATATTCTAATGGAAGGCAGATTTTTGCCATTAGCATGTTTACCTTCCATACTCAAATATCTTTTTACATCTACACCATCATCAATAATTGTTTCATTTTTTAAATAAGGAACAAAGTTTGATAATTTTTGATAAACTTTATTTCCCTTTTTATTTGTAACCTTAAATAAAGAACCATCAATTATTTCGTGAGGTGTCTTTTCGAATAGAGAACTTAAAGAATTTTCTTGATTTTTATTGAATTTATTTGTATTTGCTTGTATAATATCAGTAGAATCATTTTGATAAGAATAATATTTAGGAGATGTTTTCTCTGTGCCAACATTTAAAGCATTTACCTGAATATTATTTTTTTTATTTATATTTTCTTCCATAAGTTACTCATTCTAAATAACATTTGTATTGTTATTTACCCATATTAAAAATTTATCTTTTGGTACTAATTTTCGTTTACCAAGTTTAAGTGTAGGAAAATCTGAACGATTCATTAATTGATATGAATTAGTTTTTGAAATTCTAAGTATTTACTAATATCTGTTGCTGACAATGTTGCAGGTAATTCTTCGTTTGTTTTAAATGTACTTCTCATAAGTATTTGTTCTCCTTTCCTCAAAAAATTTTTTTTTTGTTTAACGTCCCTATATATGTATTTAATACCATAATGGTTCTGTTTCCATTCCTCCATCTAGGAGAGCTACCCCTTTACATCACATTAGCCAGGTAGAAGTTTCTTTATTTGTGTATATCTGGACTATTTAGTTTTCAATGTACATAAGCGAAGATAAAATTTTTATCTGCTTCTGATGGAAATAATAAAACGATATTGAAAAAAATTACAATAGTTTCGTATAATATGTATCGTAGAAATCGATTTTCTAAAAAAATGCAAAATATCGATATTCCAAAAATATAGGGGTGATAAAATGGCTTTATATGCGACTTTGAACGAAAATAATCATATATGTATTTATCCAGATAATGAAGATTTTTTAGGAGTACAGAGAATGGAATTTCCATTAGGAATACATTTATTAAATTTTATGTATTTAGATATTGATGAAATAAATATGGCATATACACAAGTTATTGATTTAATAACTCAAAAAGCTTCTGAATACTAAAATATCAATGTTTGATTACATAGAAATGTTACAAGATTTAATGGCACAAATAGATAATAGTTGTGTATATATGCACTTTTATACACAAATGCTATATGAAATTATGTCTGAAACTCCAACAAGTGGAGTAGAAAGAATGGATATATTAGAAAAGAGAATGCCAGATACTACTGTAAAAATTGTATTTATGTAGAACATGAAAATGCAAATAAAGATAAAAAATTAAAAACAGATAGATATATAGGAATTAGAAAATTGGCATCAGTAATTGACGAAAAAAAAAAAGGAAAAATATATAAAATTTTATCATTATGTAAGAGAAGAAATTATAGCAGACATAAAAAAAAAAAGAACTATTTTTAAAAGAAGAGATAGATTATATTTATAAAAAAAATAACCAATAGTCAATTAGAAGGAATGTCAAATGCAAAAAAATATATGTGCTAGATGAAACAAGAGTAATTGAAAATAAACAAGATAATTTTTATATAAACAAACCATTTAATGTATTTTATAGGGCAGTTCTAATTTAGATGAAAGAGTTGAATATAAAACAAGTAAAGATTTGATTGATGTGGTTAAAAGAGATAGCACAGAAATAAAGGAATTATATGAAATTAAGGATATGAATGATTTAATTCGATTTGAATTATTAAAATTTGTAAGCAGTGATATAGAGTTTAAAGAATGCAAAAATTGTCATCAATATTTTATACCAGTAAATAGAAAAGATGAAATATATTGTAATCGACCAATAAAAGGAACAGAAAAAGACTTGTAAAGATATTGGAGCAATGAATAGACATAAAGAAAAAGCAGGAGATATACCAGGAGAAAAAGAATATTGGAGAGTATATAAAAGGTATAAATATAAAGCTGATAGGAAAATAATTTCAAAAAGTGAGTTTAATCAATGGAATTATATGGCTTTAGAGTTAAAAAAACAAGAATGTGCTGAAGGTAAAATTACGGTAAATGATATGTTACGAAGGATAGAAGTATTTGAGAATAGAAAAAAAAGTTGGTAAAAAATAGAAAAATTAAAAATGAAAATTGAATTTGCCAGACGTCTGGCAAATTTGTGGAAAATATATACAAAATTGGAAAAATATGATAAAATGCTTACAGAATGGAGGAAATCTGATGGATAATAATGAATTAATTGTAGATAATTTATCAAAAGAGATTACAGAATTAGTGATAAAGTCTAGAGAAAAATTAAAAGATGAAATGAATAATGAACAAATAAAGTGCTATTGGGATATAGGAAGAAAAATTATAGAGGAAGAACAAAAAGGAAAAAGCAAAGCAGAATATGGAAAAGGATTATTGATAAATCTATCTAAAAAATTAAAAAATGAATTAGGAAAAGGCTTTTCTCGAACGAATTTACAAAATATGAGACTTTTTTATCAATATTATCCAAAATGCCAGACGTCTGGCAAATTATCATGGTCACATTATTGTGAATTGATAATGATTAATGATAAAGAAAAAAAGAGACTTTTATGAAAAAGAATGTATAAATTCTAAATGGGCAGTTAGAGAATTAAAAAGACAAGTAGAATCATCACTTTATGAAAGATTATTATTATCTAATGGAAAAGCAAATAAAGAAAAAGTTTTAAAATTAGCTAAGGAAGGACAAGCAATAGAAAAGCCTGAGGATATATTAAAAGATCCATATGTGTTTGAATTTTTAGGAATACCAGAAAATAAACCTGTATTAGAAAAAAAGATTTAGAGTATAAATTGATTAAACATATTGAAGATTTTTTACTTGAATTGGGAAAAAGGGTTTATGTTTGTTGGTTCACAACAAAGAGTAACATTAGGCAATACACATTACTATGTAGATATATGTACTTGAATTATTACGAAAAGGAAGTAAATACAGAAGAAGATAATAATCCAATTGGAATTGTATTATGTGCAGAAAAAGACGAGATTGTTGCAGAGTATTCATTAGAAGGTTTAAACAACAATATATTTGCTTCACAATATACATATTGCATTCCTGATAAAGAACAATTAATAAAAGAAGTTGAAAAAGTTTTAAGAGAAAATGAAGAATAAAAATATACGAAAGAAAGAGGGAAAAATATGATTGATTTTACAGATGCAAAAAAATAGAAAAATTGATAGTACATAGAGTAGGAAACAAAATGAAAAATGAAGGTATTACTATATCGAACAATCTATGTGACATAAATAATCAAGTTACTGAAAGTATAATACAAAAGTATCTACTAACACCATTTAATAAAATAAATACTTGGTTTAGATTTAATCATGAAAGTGATATAAAATATAATGAAATATATTCTTATATAAAAAAATATTTTTAATAATGATGAAGATTTTTATAAAGAAACAGTAGAAATAACAAAACATTTATATGAGAAATCAACACATCCAAATATTAAAATGGAGAATTGTACATTGCATATATAAAAAATTGCAATATTGATAATCAAAATGTAAATGCAATAGGAATATTTAAATCTGAAAACAAAGACATATTTATTGATATTATAGAAAATAGAAGTCAAATTAATGTAAACTGAAAAAGGTACTAACATTAATAAATTAGATAAAGGATGTATTGTGTTTAACAAAAATGCAGAAACAGGATATAAAATTTTATTAGTGGATAATACGAACAATAGAGAAGCTAAATATTGGGAAGAAGATTTTTTGAATGTAACCTTAATTCAGGATTCATTCATAAAAAAACAAAGGAAATAGTAAATATTTGTAAAAAGTTTACTGAAGATAGATACATAGGTGATAAGAAGGAAAAAGTCTATAATATTAAACAGTACATATGAGTATTTAAAAGAAAATGAAAAATTTGAGACGAATGATTTTATCGAAAAGGTTGTAGAAAAAAAATGAGGATAAAGTAAAATTAAAAGAATATATAGATGGATATACAAAAGACAAAATGGATATAAATGAATTTAATATATCGACTAATGCAATAAAGGAAATTAAAAGAGAAATAAAAAACTTAATTAGGTTAGATAAAACAATAGAGATAAAAATTACAGATATTACCAAAGAAAAGGCAAATATGATAGAAAAGGGATACGATGCAGAAAAAATATGAAATATTATAAATTATATTATAATGAAGAAAGTTGATAGTTTTAAGGGGAAAACTAATGGGAGGAGAAAATTCAAAAAAATCTGGAGAAATAGGAGAAAAAATTGCTGAAGAATTATTTAATTTAATAGGATGGAAAACTTTAGATAAAGGCTTTAATGTTCATTGTATAAAGAATAACGAACATTCTAGTCAAGAGGGGAAAAAGAGAACTGTACATGGAATTGATTTTTATTTTAATTATAAATGTCCTCTAAGTGATAGAGTACAAGAAAATGTTATTATATCCGTGAAAAATAGAATGTCTTATCCATCATCAGAAAGAGCCAAAAGGACCAAAACAAAAGAATTTCTAAGAGATTTATCGCAAGCAATTGAATGCTTTGTTAAGTCAGAAAAATATAGTGAAAACAAAATGGACGGATTGAAACAGATAGACAATACAGGTGTATTATTTTGGATTAATAGTGATGAGGATAAAAATGACGAAATTATAAAAGATATTGCTGATATGCAGATTACAGCTAATGATATCAAGTTTCCAATGTATGTAGTTGATAATAAGGTAGCAAATTTTTTGTTACAAAGCATCGAATATGCAAAAAATTTTTTGATGATGGACAAGTAAGATTCTTATATCCAAGTACTGGTTACAATAATTCAAATTATGATAAAAAATCTTGTGGAGAAGTATTGCCTGTACAATATATAAATTCACATATTATACCATTTAAAGTAGAGAACAGAAATATGCTTATAATAACAAGTATGGATGGATTTAATAAAGAAGAATTACCAAGATTAATAGCTTTGACACAAGATTTAACCAATTCTTGGGGAGATAAGATTATATTAGCATATCCAGACTATGATTCTAGCAAACATAAAGATGATGTGACGTGGGCAAAAAAGAAAATTTCAAGATAATAAATTTATAGAAAGAATAGAAATAGCAAGTTATGGACAAGACTTTAGAAATTTAAAGGAGGTGTAGTTTATGGAAAATTCAGAGAAAAAAAAAAAGTAAATAGAGAAGTTTTGTTGCCTTATGGAGAAAAAACTTAAACCTTTATTGAATAGTAATACAATGCAATCATCAGAATTAAAAAAAGTATTCTAAATGAGAGAGGTATATTTGTAACAGATAATAATAAAGAAAAAAACTATACCTATTATAACTAAAATTTTGCTAACTCCAAAGGAATTTGAAAGAATTATAGAAACACAGAAGACAAAAGATGAAACTATTAAAAGAAAGACAAGAAGTATAAAGTGTAATACAGAAAAGAAATTAACAGATATATTGAACGAAGAAATACAAGAGGAAGATTTAAATTTGCCAGAGTATAAATCTTATAAATTAAATAGTAATCTAGAATTTATACCAACAGATGATAATTCATTAGTACTAGATTATAGTATTTTAAGAGATGATCCAACGAAAGATTGGACAAATACTGAATCTAAATTTACTGGTAAAGTAAAAGTTACTAAGACCGATACAGATATTAATTTTGAAATGGAACATACATCTCCTGAAACTCAAAATATAAATAATAAAATTGTATCTTGCGTTAGAAAGAAACTAATAGAAGAAAATGTAATAACTAAAGAAGATGAAATAGATATTATCACATCAAGTAAACTTAGTAATAAAAAAAGGTTTGAATTTCTATTAAATTTGTCAGGAGATAGCGAAACTGGAATATTAAAGTTCAAACAAATAAAAATGTAGAGTTTAGTCCAGACAATAGCCAAAAAGTTAGTAGATGATATTGAATGGATGAGAGAAAAAGTAAAAAATATGAAACTAAAGGAAATGCATTAAATGAAATAAAATATTTGCAAAAAAGAAAAATATAGAGAGTGTTTAATGTTAAGTGAAGTACAATCAGAATATTCATATGAATATGATGGAGGAAAACGGAAATTGTACAATTGAATATGGATTTCCAAATATTGAAGGAGATACAGAATTTGAAATGAAAGTTATTAATAACAATCCAGATAAAGAATATAGAAATTGCAATAAAAATAATATAGAAAAGAAAATAAGAGATGAGTTTGACTCTATAAAAATAAGCAAATACAAATCAATAACTGAAGAATAGTTCTACCCCTAAAAATACCCCTACCAACCTAAAAAAAATAATAGAATTATTAGTAGATAATAAAAGAGTGTTATGCTGTAACTATACAGAATAGCGCTCTTTAAAAACATAATAGAAAAAACGAAAAATGCATTCCATTTCTCATAACTCTAAGGCGAGTTCGAAATAATTTTGCTTTACAATTTTGATTTAATCGTTACAGCGTGAGTAGTTGTGACGATTTTTTGTTGCTTTCAAATTGGTTGCTATAATGCTTTAAAATAGCACTATTATGTCAAATTGGGGAGAAATTGGGGATCAACTTCCCAATTGACATAGAACCTCTAAGAAAATCTCATTTCATAAAAATTCTTAAAGTCATTTTTACAACAAAGTAAATCAAAAAATATAAATATGAGAGTCACAAAAAAGATTTATAGATAATATTGAATTACTAATCTGCCTTGCATGAAATTAACAAATTCTCTAATACATTTCCAGCAGTCCTATCATGAGATTTTTAGTGGGTGAACATAGAAATTGTATGTAGTAGTAATTTGTGCATGACCAAGTCTAGCAGATACTGTTGCAACATCAACTTGTTGAGAAATAAGAAGAGTTGCATTTGTATGCCTTAAACCGTGAAAATTAATTACAGGTAGTCCAATATCTTTAACAAACTTGACAAACCATTTACTAATAGTAGATGGATGAATAGTTTACCATCATCTTGAACAAATAACCTATTAGATTCGTGCCAGAAATCGCCTACAATTGATTTTTGTTCATCATACCATAATCTATATTCTTCAAGCAAAGAAACAACAAAATCAGGAATTGCAACATCTCTTATTGAGCTTTCAGTTTTAGGTGCCTTAGTAAAAACTCCTTTTTCAGAAAGATATTGACTAGACTTATTAATATTGATAATACCATTTTTTAAATCAATATCACTCCATTCAAGCCCAACAAGTTCACCAAGCCTTGCTCCAGTAAAAATATCAAGTAAAATTGCAGTACGATATTTAATTTGATTGCCTTTTAACTTTTGCAAATTATCAACAAGAATTTTAGTTTGATCTTCATCATAATGACGTCTTAATGGCTTAGATGTTTTCGGTGGTTGAACACGTTCAGCAGGATTGCTTACAATAAGTTGCCAATATACTGCTTTTTTTATGAAGCATTGCTGATAGCAAACGATGATGTTCTAATATTGTCTTTTGAGATAATGGCTTTCTTGTTTTCTTTCCATTGTTGTTTTTTTTCTTCTAATAATTTGAGTATCTTCTTCAAGTAAATCATAAAATCTCATAATGTCTGTTGGTTTGATTTTATTTAGCTTATAATGTCCAAAATATGGAGTGATTCTTGTTTCTAACATACGTTTGTATCTATAATAAGTTGATGGTGCTAGTTCTTTTTAAAGCATAATCCTTTGTCCATATTTCCACATATTGTGCAAATGTTGGGATGTTTCCGTCTACTATTAGTCCACTTTCTACTTCTGTTAGAAATTTTGCAAGTTCTATTTGTGCTTCTGATTTTTTTTCTTGCAGTGTATTGTTTTTTGATGTCTTATTGGTCTGCCATCTAGGTCATATCCTTTGAATACTACTAGCCTGTAACTGTTTTCTCCTCGCTTTTCAATACTACCTGTCACTTTTTTTGCCTCCTTTCTGTTGTTTTTAGTAATTGTTTGTATTACTATGTTTTTTTATTGTAACATTTTGTGTGAGAAAATAAAACCCGACAGAGGGTTATGGTGGAAAAAGTTTTGATGTGTAGGGGAAAAATATAGAAAAGTATAGAAATAAAGAAGATTTTGTAGTATAATATCATTGCTAGGAGTTGGAAAATATGAAATTTAAAGTTGAAATAGAGGGAGATAGCGAGGGATATATAGTTTTTGAATGTCCTTATTGCAAATCTGAGTTTAAACTAAATGCAGGAGAATATAAGGATTGTAGTGAACAGGAAAAAATATTTTGTCCATATTGTGGACTAGAAAAAAAAAAAGAGAGCTTTTTATACTCAGAGGTTATTGAACAAGCAACTAATATGGCAAAAAAAAATTACATGCTTGAAGAAATAAATAAAGCTTTTGGAAAAATGAGCAAAGAGATAAATAAAAGTAAAGTTGTAAAGATGGAATTTAAGCCTTTAAAAAAAGTAAATGTTAGTAATATAAAAACGGAGGATACGGTAGAAGAACAATTTCAATGTAAAATTGCAAAAAGCATGTAAAAGGTATTATATTGTAGTGGAAAATCTAAAGTATTCTGTTCATATTGTGGAGAAGATATATGAGTGATGTAAAAAGAATTAAAAAGAATAAGTTTAGAATTTAGAAGATTAGCTAGTAATTTGTTAGGAACAGGTTATGAAACTGCAGATATTAGTTTATACAGATTTAAAGAATATATAGATAATACAATTATAATAAATGATATTTTACAAAATAAAATTAAAAATGTAGAAATTGACTTTAAAGAATGTTTTCCTATTGAATCTAATGATTGGTGTAGTGTACATATACCAAGAGAGGAAAATAAACATATTAAAGCAATATATGATTTAATTGAATATATTTAAGCAATAATATTCAATTGCTAGGAATATCAGCATCTTACTATTGTAGTAGCAGAAAATTTGTTGATATTATACAAAATTTTTTGAATTTGACAATTAAGCCATTAATTGATTATATAGTGGATGAATTATCAAAGCAAATATTATTAGAGGAGGAAATAAATATGCCTACAGTAAACTTAAATCACACTCAAAATTCCACAGTTAGTTTAGCATTTGGTAGCCAACAAATGGTTACAAGTAGTATTAATATTGAAAATGTTGAAGATATACATAAAATCATAGAAGATATAAAGAAAGAACTTGAAATAATAGAAATGGATAAAGAGGATAAAGAAAATTTATTTGATGATTTGGATGTAGTTGATGAGCAAATTAATAGTTCTGTAGAGAAACCTACAAGACTAAAAAAAAAGCATATAATAATATAAGTAGTTTTTTAGAAAAATCAACATCAGTAATAACAAAATCTACTGCGTTAGCATTAGGAATACAAAAATTGATTGAATTAGTATCTCCAATTATAAAATAAATTAGAAAAGAGGAATAAAAGATGTCAGCAGAAGTAATTTTGATGAATAAAAATGGAATAGCTATTGCAGCAGATAGTGCTGTTACAATTGGAAATAAAACAAAGATATAATACAGCAGATAAAATGTTTATGTTGAGCAAATATGCTCCAGTGGGAATATTAATATATAATAGTGCCAGTATTATGGGAATACAATTAGAGATAATAATAAAACAATATAGAAGAAAACTTGGAGAAAAAGACTTTTCAAACATTAAAAAGAGTATTGCGATGACTTTATGAGCTATTGCATAGAATTTGCAAATAATTATTCTGGTGAAAAAATAGAATTGGAAATAATAAATAACCAAATATTAAATAAATGTGATGAAATATTTAGAATCGTTTTGTCAATGGCAAATAAAGAAGTAGGTAAGAATAGCTTTAAAATGATAATGAATTAATGGAATTTATAAATATAAAAATTATAGAAATTGTAGATAGAACAAATGTAGAAATTAATGATGAAGTTATGGATGATTTATATTATAATAATATATTGTCTAAATTAGATACAAGTAATATAATTGATTTCTGTTCAGAATCATATAAAATTAACTTAAAAGAAGAAACAAAGAAAAAAATAATGCTAAAATTAAATGATATAATAAGGAATAAAAAAATATTGGGATAGATCAAATTTTACTGGAATAGCAATAACAGGATATGGTGATAATGAAATATTTCCAGTATGTATACAAATAGAAACTTTAGGAATAATAAATAATAAAGTTCTGAAATTAAATGAAAATTCTTTTCAAATAACACACGAGCAAAATTCTCAAATAATTCCATTAGCTCAGACAGATGTTATGGATGAATTCTTTTTAGGAATTAATAATGAAATAAATCAAATATACGTAAAAAAAAATTTAAAAATGGGATAGCATCTGAAAAAAGATGAGAGTGTAAAAAATAAAATCATACAGTTAAATACTAGTATAGAAGAAGAAAAAAAAATAAATTAGTGAAGGATAGATTAATGAATATACATAGATCATTATCTTTTTTACCAAGAGATGAAATGATCTATATGGCAGAAGGAATGATAAATTTAACATCATTTAAAAAGAAGGTTGGTGTTAGATAATTTTAGTGAAACTGTTGGAGGACCAATAGATATTGCGTTTATATCAAAAGGTGAGGGCTTTATATGGATAAAAAAAAAAAGTATTTTGATAAAGAAATGAATTATGTTTTTACAGAAAATTACTTCAATAAGAAAGGTGAATAAGATGAAAAATAAAGTATTGAATGAATATTACAAGGATTATTTAAAAAAAATATCTAAGGATAATATTGAAAAAATACAACAATGAGAGAAAAGAAAATAGCGATAGTTCAAATAAGAAAAATGAAAAGAAAAAATAAGGAAGCATTACTTCCTTATTTTTGTGCTTTCTATCCAATTTTCAAATTCTTCAGCAGTAATTTTATTATTTAAATAATCGTTCTTTTTAATAGCACAAATTTTTTTAAAATTTTCATATCTTTCTTCGTTAATTTCGGATTTATAGAAGCTGACTTTTGTAAAGTTTGATATCTTGTTCTATATTTTTTAATAAAGGGTCTTTTTTCTAATTTTTGTTTGTAAACGATTTCCGGAGCTAAATCTTTGCATGTTTTATTTCCTTTAAATATGTTATCACAGTATTTAGTATCGTGATTTGAATAGGGAATAAAAAATTTACCACAATTTTCACATCTGCAAATTAGATACTTTGAACTAGCAAGTTGCCTAATAGTTAGATACAACAAATCCCTATAAGTACTAATTTTATAAGAGTAAGGAACAGAAGAGGAGATTTTAAATTCTTCAAATCCTTCATAATTAAAATCTATAATAATATTATCAGAAGGACCTGTGCCTTCAAATTCATCTAAGTCTTCTAAATAATCTATTTGTTTAAAAGAATCTAATTTATTTTTATATAATTTAGAAATTTTAGGATCTGTAAATTTTTCATCTTCATAAATATGTTTATAACTATATTTTTTTATAGCTATATTTCTAAAAAAGAATCATAAATAAACATAAAATCTTCACCAAATTTTTTATAGATTTTGTCCAATGATTTTAAATATTCATCCTCTGATATAGTAAAAATATAATTTACATATTTATCTTTATAGTTTTTGTTAAAGATAGAGTAATAATATAAAAAAACAATATTCAGTAATAAATGTTTCAATATTTTCTTTTTTTATGCATATTAGTATTTAAAAAATCAAGAAGAAAACTGCCTAATGGCCTTACTTGTGGATAAAATGTTTGGGAAGAAGTATAATTTTTCCTTCCTTTTTAACTTTTCATAAATAACTATTTCTTCATTTGTTTCTAAATTAAATAATACACTAAAAGTTGGTCTCATAAATACCTCCACATACCTACAATACAAATAAAAATAATTAATTATAGGTTGTTGGGTTTATTTTTGCAACACCTACAATTAAAATAATAATTGATAATTGTATATCAATATTATACCGGGTAATTACGATAAAGTCAATGCAATTAGGAAAGGTAGGTGATTTTATGGAAGATTTGCCAAAGGTAGAACGAAAACACTAACAATGAAAGAAACAGCAGAGTATTTAGGAATATCATATTGGTTAGTAAACCAATTAGTAAGAAGAAAACAAATACCATGTGCAAGAGTTGGTGGAAGAGTATTATTTAGAGTACAAGCACTAGATGAATACTTAAAGAATAAGGAACAAGAATCATTAAAAAAGTAAAGGAGGTAAAACATGCAATGGATTAAAGTGTTTACAGATATATTTGCAAATCCAAAAATCAAAATATTACTCAAAGAACGTGATGGGGACACGTTTTTTAGAGTATGGATTCAATTATTAACAATAGCAGGACAATGTATGCAAGAAGGAAAGTTAATGATTTCAGAAAATAATCCTATGACAGTGCATGAACTTGCAACAATCATTCACAAAACGGATGCAAAAATGGAAAATATATTGAACAAATTAATCCATTTAGAGATGCTAATATATCAGGAAAATACATATATAATTAAAAACTGGTATAAGTATCAAAGTATTGATAAATATGAGAAAATTTTAGAGCAAAATAGAGCAAGACAAAAAAGATTTAGAGATAAGAAAAAAAGAAGAAAGTAACGTTACACAAATGTCAAGTAACGTGGCAGAAGAGAATATAGTAGACAAGAATAAAATAGAAAATAATAGATTAGAAGATGATATAAAGGCAGGTGAAAATGATAGTGGATTCAAAACAATTGATTTCTGACATAGTCTTAGATACTGATAATAAAATACACAAACAGTGCAAATTTTGTGGAAAGTTATTACATATAAATGATTATACTGCACTATATGCCAATATTGTTTATAAAGATATAGCAACTGCATATGAAAGATGTACCTGTAATGAGGCTAGTAAGATTTGGCAACAATATGATGAATATATTGAAAAAGACAAAATAAGAAAAATCAATTTAAGTAAAATAAACAAATTATTTAAAAAAATAATAATTTAGGAAAACGTCAATTAAATAGCACATTTGAAAATTATAAAATAACAAATAAGAATAAAAATGCTTATGAAAATGTTAAAAAAATATGTAGACAAATTGATAAAAGGAACCACTAATAAAGGACTTTTTATAACAGGAGCTTATGGTGTAGGTAAAACTTATTTAGCATCATGCATTGCAAATGAAATTATTAAGAACGGAAAATCAGTAATATTTGGAACTTTAATACAATTGTTAGATTTTATTAGAGATTCATATAGCGATTCAGAAGTTTCTAATAAAGATTATTTGAATTTATATTCTAGTGTTGATCTTTTTGGTAATTGATGATTTAGGAAAAGAAAAAGCCGACAGAATGGGTATTAGAAAAATTATTTTTGATAGTGAATAATAGATATAATAATTATTTGCCGATTGTTATAACTACAAACTATAACAGAAATCAATTAAGAGAAAGATTATGTATAAATAAAAATTATAGTATTGTAGATTCAATAATTTCAAGATTATATGAAAATGTGGTGGTATTGAAATTAAGGACGATGACCATAGAATGAGCGATTCCCTAATTAGGGAATCACTCTGAAATAGTTGAGATAACTAGAGTATAAGCTAAATTACTTTAGATGTGAAATGATTAGTGGCAGATAAAAATGTCACTTTTCTTTTTATATTGTTTTGGAGCAAAAAAAGAACTAAAATAAGAAAAATGTTTTTAGCAAGATTCCCCTTTGTGTATACAAAGGGTTCTTGATAGTTGGGAATGTCCCAAACCCTTTATTTGATAATAGGAAAAATATATGATATATAATGTGTAACATATACAAGGAGTAGTTATGGATAGTAAAATGAAATCAAAAGATATACGTTACAAAGAAATTCTTAATAATTTGCAATTTAAAATTACGGATACATATAAAGGACAAAAATTACAATTGCATTCATATATTAGGCTTGGATTACTTTGTAAATATGATAAATCTATAAAAGCAATATATAAACTAGATTTGGCTGGATTTTTTGAAGACGCTAATATTATCTTGAGAACAGTATTTGAGAACTTTATTACTATAATGTATTGTGAAATTAATCCTAATAAACTATATAAGAGATTTTTCGATTATAATGTTTTTAACAGATTAAGTTATATTAGTGAAGATAATGAAATTTCAAAATTAATAAGTATGATTAATAAAGAAGAAATAGAGAATATGAAACAGAAAAAAGTTTAGAATTTATAAAAAATTATAAACCAAAGAAATTTTTTAAATGGAATGATATGAATATTTTAGAATTATGTAAAAAATTAGACAAATACTATAAAACTAAATTTTATAGTTCAATGTATATTATTGTTTATAAAAATAATAGTGAATTTATTCATCCTAATATATTAAATATATTTGAGAATTATATAAGTATTAACAGTAAAGAGAAGAAAATAGATCTTAATTGTAATGCAGTGATGGATAATGATTTTGTAGAGATAATCGAAAATTTAGAATCAATAAATAAGGAATTATTAAAAATAAAATTTGTATAAAAATAAAATATTAATAAATAAAAACTATTTCATTGTAAAAAGACAGCCAATATGATAAAATACAAAACATAAGAGGTGAAAATATGCAAAACAGGATAAAACCATTTGTAAAATGGGCAGGAGGCAAAGGAAGTCTGTTAAATCAGTTAAATAATTATTATCCATTAGAATTAAAAATGGAAAAATAGAATGTTACATAGAACCATTTGTAGGTGGTGGAGCTGTTTTAATAGATATATTGCAAAATTATGATGTAAAAGAGGCTTATGCATTTGATATAAATATAGATTTAATTAATTCGTATAATGTAATAAAAAATAATGTTGAAGAATTAATAACTAATTTAAAATTATTAGAAAAAGAATATTTAAATTTAGAAAAAGATGATAGAAAAAAGTATTTTTATAATATAAGAAAACAATACAACTCTTATAGAATTACTAAAGATGAAATGTCATTACAAAAAAGCAATAGAATTTATTTTTTCTAAATAGGACATGCTTCAATGGACTATATAGGGTAAATAAAAATGGAGATTTTAATGTCCCTATGGGAAACTATAAAAATCCAACCATATGTGATGAAGAAAATTTAAGAGCATTATCTGAATTGATAAAAATGTGAATTTTGAATATGGAGATTATAAGGCAAGTCAGAAATATATAAAGAAAAATACTTTTGTATATTTTGACCCACCATATAGACCTTTGAATATTACATCAGGATTTACATCATACACTAAAGAAGATTTTGATGATGAAAATCAAAAAAGAATTAGCTTTATATTATAAAGAATTAAATAATAACAATGTTAAAGTTATGCTTAGTAACTCCAATCCTAAAAAATACCAACAAAGAAGATTGTTTCTTTTTTGAAAATATCTATAAAGGATTTAACATTAATGAAGTCTACAAAAAAAAAGAATGATAAATGCTAATTCAAATGGAAGAGGAGAAATATCTGAACTCCTAATAACAAATTATGAATCAGATAGTTCTTGTTATGGAGAAATAGAATGTATAGCGGGAAATACTATTTTGAAACCGATAATTTCAAATTAATCTATAATGATATATTTAAGGCAATTAAAAAAATTGGAAGATAAAAGTGTAGATATGATATTTGCAGATCCACCATTTTTTTATCCAATGATGGTATAACGTGTAGTGGTGGTAAAATGGTAAGTGTTAATAAAGGAGAATGGGATAGAACATTATCGATTAAAGAGAAACACAAATTTAATAAAAAGTGGATTAAAGAATGTTATAGAGTTTTTAAAGGATAATGGAACAATATGGATTAGTGGAACATTGCATAATATTTATTCAATAGGTATGGCACTTGAAGAGAACGGGTTTAAGATAATAAATAATATTACTTGGCAAAAACAAATCCTCCACCAAATTTATCTTGTAAAACATTTACACATTCGACTGAAACTATTCTTTGGGCAAGAAAAGATTTAAAAAGTTAAATATACATTTAATTATAATATTATGAAAAAATTAAATAATAATAAGCAAATGAAAGATGTTTGGACAACTTCATTAACAAAACCATCTGAAAAGAAATGTGGTAAGCATCCTACACAAAAAGCCATTAGAGATATTGGATAAGATAATATTAGCTTCAACCAAAGAAAATGATTTGATTTTAGATCCATTTTTGTGGAAGTAGTACAACAGGAATATCAGCAGTAAGGTTAAATAGAAGATACATAGGAATAGATAATGAAAAAAGAATATATAGAACTATCAAAAGAAGATACAAAGAAATAGAGGAGGAACAATAATGTATTTAGAAATGAATTATGATAAGTTGTCAGAAATATTTGTAAATAATTTATTAGAGACTAACAGAGGATTTGACTTCTATGTGAATTGGGAAAATGCAAAAGCATATAAAGAATTTGAAATAGAATTAAATGCAATGAATGTATTAATAAAAAGCAGATAATATTAAAGATAAATTTTACAAACTAGTAGAAAAAGTACCAACTGTTATTGCAACTTTTCCATTATTATTTGCACTTTCAAAAAAAATGAAAGAACTGAAGTATGGAATGGAAAAAATCTATTAGCAGTTGTTGGTGATGAAATTGGAAATGACGAAAATTTGAAATTTTCATTTGAAGTGGATAAATTAAAACAAGGATTATCTAAAGAAGAAATAGAAAATTATTATTATTTCTTTTGAAAGAATTGGATTAAAAGATTTATGTGAAAATTTAGCAAAAAAAAAGTTTAACAGACTATGTTATAGGAGTATTAGTTGGATTAGATTCTAATGGAAGAAAAAATAGAGGTGGAACTGCATTTGAAGATGCTTGCGAGCCAGTAATAAAGAAAATTTGTGAAAAATATAATGTAACAATGTTATCACAAAAAACAATTTAAAAAATTAAAAGATTATGGTTTTAGTATATCTGAAGATATTGCAAATAGAAAAGCAGATTTCATATTAATAAAAAACAATAAACTTTAAATATAGAAGTGGATTATTTCTTTGGAGGAGGTTCAAAACCTGAAGAGATAATTGATAGCTATATTAACAGACAACATGATTTAGATAAATTAAATATGGGATTTGTACTATTAACAGACGGCTTATGCTGGGATAATAAATCAAAGAATCAATTACAAAAAGGATTTAGAAATATGAATTATCTTATGAATTTTATCTTGCTAAGAACGGAATGTTAGAAGAAGTTATAAAAACATATTTTAAATAAAAGATACTATAAAAGTTTTTTGGGGCAACTTTTTTTATTAAAGTTGCTCTTTATAATTAAGGAGGAATGTTTATTGATATATAACCCAAAAGAATTCAAATTAGAAAAAACAACAATATGGAGTTTTGAAGAAAGAGGAAAGTGGGCAACACATAGAGGAGATTATAGAGGAAATTGCCCACCACAAGTACCAAGAAATTTAATATTAAAATATACCAAAGAAAATGATATTGTATTAGATCCTTTTTGTGGAAGTGGTACATCAATGATAGAATGCAAATTATTAAACAGAAAAGGAATAGGAATTGATGTAAATGTAGAGGCGTTAAAATTAGCACAAAAGCAGAATAAATTTTGAATATACTACTAGTTATGAACCAAAGCTAATAAAAGGCGATTCTACTAATTTACAAAGTATTATTCCAAATGAAAAAATTGATTTTATATTTGCACATCCACCATATGCAGATATAATAAAATATAGTAAAGATATAAAAGAAGATATATCAAGATTAAATCTACAAGAATTTTTAAATCAAATGAGTTTATTTTCAAAAAAAGAATGTTTTAGAATCTTAAAAAAAGATAAAATTTGTTCAATTTTAATAGGTGATATTAGAAAAAATAAAAATGTTATTCCATTAGGTTTTTATATCATGAATATTTTTATTCAAACGGGTTTCACATTAAAAGAAATAATTATAAAAGAACAACACAATTGCAAGATGACAGATTATTGGAAAAATAAGAATATGGATTTTTATTTATTAGCTCATGAATATGTTTTTATATTTAAAAAATAAGGAAAATGTAGTATAATAAAACTATAATTTATATAGGAGATGAAAGTATGCTTAATTATAATACATTGAACTGGGAAAACTTTAAATATAAAAATTCCCCAAATTTAAATAAGGCATTTGAAGCTTTATCATATTGTCTGTTTTGCTATGAATTTGATCAAAAGTACGGAATACATAGATATTTTAATCAAGCAGGAATTGAAACTGATCCTATTAATTATAATGGCGAAATTATAGGATTTCAAGCAAAAATATTATGATGATACAGTTAATTTATCAGACAAGAAAGAAGAACTGAAATTATCAATAAAGACAACCAAGGAAAAATATCAGGGTATTTCAAAAAAAATCATTTTTTATTGTAATAAAGAATTTTCTCAAAGTAGAATAAAAAACTCAAAGTAAACCTAAATATTTAGAAGAAATAGAAGAGTTTGCTAATAAACTTTTATTAAGATTGAATGGAGAATGAAAAGCAATTTTGAAAAAAATGTTGTTAGACCAAGAACTAAGTTATCAATTTAATTTATTTTTTAATCCAGAATTTTCGGAAAAATATATTGACATATCAAAGATAAATAAACAACATTTCACGTTAGATGAAAATACGAGAATAAAGAGATATATAAAGAGAATAGAAAATGAAACTATATATTATGAGAATGAAGTAGAAAAAATATTGAAAAATGAAAATAAAATAATATTATTAAGTGATGCTGGAAATGGAAAAACTGAAGAATGTAAGTATATAACAAATATATTAAACGAAAAAAAAAGAAAATTTTGCTTTCTATAACAAACTAAGTGTATATCATGGAGAAAAGTTAGAAGAACTTATACCTAAAGAATACAAAGAAGTATGTATAGATAATCTAATATTTGTATTAGATGGGTTTGATGAAATAGCTTTATCGAATATAGAAGAATGTTTGTAATAAATTTGGAAGCATTTTGTAATAATTATAAAAATGTAAAGATTATTCTAACGTCCAGAAATAATTTTTATAATCTTAAAAATAAAAATCAAAATGGAACAATAGAAGGGTTTAATGAGTATATTCTTGAATGTATAAAAAAAAGAGAATATAAATGAATTATTACAAAGAAATGGAATAGATGAAAAAAATTTTTTGGAAAGAAATTGGAAAATGTGAATTAAGTCATTTAGTATATAATCCATTCTTTTTAATAAAAATTATAGAAATATATAATTCCGAAAATAAACTACCAAATAAAACGACGATTTTTGATAATATAATTAATAGAAGTCTTGAAGTTGACAAAAATAAATTTAAAAATGCTAATGATTTAGATGATTTTGAAAAAATGTTAAACATTTACTCGGAATTGTTGCTATAACTATGGAATTTTTAGAAAGAAACTATCTTACAGAAGAAGAATATAAAGAGCTAATAAGCGATGTGAAGGAAAGAAAAATAATCGAATATACATCTATCTGGAAAAAACAAGATAAAGAACATTGGGGATTTATACATAAAAATTTTGGAGAATATTTAGCAGCGCAAAGTATAAAAAATATTCTATAAAGGATATTGAAGAAATTATTACTTATCATGATAAAATAAAAACATCATGGGTAAATACACTTATTTTTTAATAAGTTTTGGCAGAGATGATTTATTAGATTATATTATAGAAAGAATGCCTGAATTTGTTCTCTATATAGAAAACAATAAATTTGATTTAGAATTTAGAAAGAAAATATTTAGAAAAATATTTGAAAAATATGAAAATAAAAAGATATGGATTGATTATAATATAAGTGAAAAATTCAATTTAATTTCTGATGGAGAAGATATACTATATTTACTAGAAAAGATATCTAAAAATAACCATTATACAATTACAGTAAATGCACTAAAATTATTGCAAACTGCTGAAGGTTTATTTGGACACGGCAGAAATGTAATGGAAACATTGTTACACGTATGCAAATCAAATGACTATGTATTATAGCAAATCGATGGCAATTAAAACTTTGGCAGATTTTAATTTGTGTGTAGTAGAAGAGAATTTAAAGATATTATTAATATAAATAAAAAGAATGAAAATAGTGAATTAAGGAGGGCATACTATTATTTTATAAAAAAGAGAAATCTAGTAAGTCAAGATATTGATATAATACTTGAGAGGTATAAATACATAGCCGGAGGACTGAGAGCATACAATTGGGACGATGAAGATGATGAACCATATAGTTTTGATGAATATATGGAGTTTACCAATTGTTTTAAAGAGTTGAAAACAAAAAATAGTATAAATAAAGTACTGAAATTTTTTAGCAATGAAAAAATTAGAGACACAGAAATTAACAAAGATATTATTAATAATATTTTCGATTCAATAATAAAAATATATACTGATTCAAGTGCTATAAATATTCTTATAAAACTATATCTGATCTGTGAACAACAATATGATTATAAAATAATTAAAGAATTTATAAACAGGTTAAAAAATAATAAACTATTATTGGATTTTTTTTAAAGAATACTTAAATTCGAATAACAAAAAGAGATTAAGAGAGTATGAATATATAATAGATGATGAGTGCATGGAATATTTCTATAAAGAATACAAAAACGGAAAATATGATAATCAAATTGCTGAGGATATTTTAAGATTTTGTAGTAAAGAATTAAAGTTTTATAAAGAATTAAAAAATGAATATAAAATAAAAACAGGGAAAGAAATATTTGAATATATTCCGAAGAAAAAAATCGATTCTAAATTAATAAGAGAAAAAAAGTAAAAAAAAAATATTTATAGATAAAATGTTTGATAAGAATGAGTTTTTAGAATATTTTAAAGGATTTTTAAAATCACTAAATAAAGATGAAATTAGTATTAAAGACTTACATGAATTATATGATATTTATGAAGCAGATGAAAAATATTATGAGTTATATTTTTTTATATGTTCACAATTTAGTGAAGATAAAGTTATAAATTTGAAAAGTTTTGAAAAATGGAATTGGGACTGGTTTATATTTGCACATACATATCAAATGCTTTCAGATAAAAGAAAATAACTTAGAATTATCAGAATTGCAAAAAGAAAAAATTAAAGAATTATGTAATAAATATTTAGAATTAGCAGACTTTGAAAATGCTATTAGATATACAAAATATAATAATTCAAATAGAACTGGACTACAAATAGCATATGTATTTATTTATGGTACTATAAACAAAAATTTAATTTTGAATATTCTACGAATGTATTATTAAATATGTTAGAATTTGAATATTATATAAATGGAAAAAAAGTTGGAATAAATTATATAGTACGAGAAATAGATCCAATATTAGTAAGAAAAAGGATAATAAATAATATTCGTAAACAATCAATACATATGGATGTATTCGAAAATCATATTGAATATTGTATAGAAAATAATATTGATGACTGTAAAAAAGATATCTCAAAATATTTTATAAATAAAAAATTACCTTATGACGAAAGAGATAATGCATTTAAATACCTCATAAAATTTGATGGAATAAAAGAATGTATAAAAAAATATTTTTATAGTTTAGAAGAGGAATACCAAAATCACATATTACCTAAAATAATTGAAATAGATAAAGATATTTTGGAAGAATGGCTAACAGAAAAATTAAAAAGTTGTAAGAAAACATCTAAGAAAATGTTTTATGCTAAGTATCTAATATTATCTGAAAAAGAGTATGGATTGAATTATTATTTGAATTGGAGTAATAAAAACAATATGGCTTATGTTGATAAAAATTCATATGAAGATATAAATGAAGCTCTTGCAAAAATAAATGATGATAGTTTAACTAAATATCTATTAGAATTACTAAAAATTACTTTTTAGAAATAATTTTAAGGATAAAAAAATATAATGGTATTTATAATAATGTAAGAAAAGCACTAATAAATATTTCTTCGGTAAATAAGGAAAAATCAATAGAGATTGTTAGTAGTTTAAATAGACTAATTGCAGATAATAATAATGAAAAATACAAAAATATTGGATTTATAAATTATATAATAGAAGAAATTGAGCAAAAAATGTATATGAACAAAGAAAATTCATATAATATAAAAACAATAGTTAGTAAGATACATGAATTAGAATTAAAGAATAAAACTGAAAATGTTAGTTGGCTAAAAATATAAAACAAGTGTGAATTTACAGATTGCAAAGCACACTTGTTTTGCTTTTTAATATTTTGAATTAATAATAGTATAAAACTTATTTCTAAAATTAAGTTTCATACTTTCATTCTATACCAACTTAACCTCCTCTTTCACAAACTCATCCACTATCTCCTGAATCATATTCAAATACTTAACTTGTTCCATAAAACTATCCCTATCATCAGGCATAGAATATTTTTGCTTAAGTTCAATTTCAATCAAATTAGCATAACCATTTAAATGATGCTCAAATTCTAACAAATAATCCATAATAGTTCCAATTAAAATTTGTTTCATAAAGGGAAAATAAAAGGGAAAGAAATAATATTAAAGTGAAGTGAAATATACTAATATAATCTCAAGGCATTTGGGATTATTTTTTTGGAGGTTTTATATGTATAAAGGGAAAATTGATATTATTTTTTTTTAATTAATGAAATAAACAAAATTGCAAGATTAAAAAGAATATCATATAAATTAGAAAATATATATGAAGAATAATGAATATATTGAGGATTATTACTTTATAGAATGGCTTAGAATGTCACAAGATGTAATAACACAAATAGAAGAATTAAATAATATGCTAGAGTTATTTGAACAAATACTAGAAGAAATAGAAATTGCAATCTATAATGCTGAAGATAAAGTTGATATTATATGCAATTCGATATTAGCATATAATAAGAAAGAATTAGGAGACTATATAAATGACTTTGAGCTATATAATGACAATTACATAAAAGATACAATAATGAATTTTATTGAAAATAATATGTATGAAATAGATGAAGATTACCTATTCCTTGAACTAGAAAAATTACTAGAAGGAGGAATAGGGCAGTATGAATAAAACTGATTACAAAAAGATAGAGTATTATTTATATAACTATAGTAATATAGATAAACTAATTGATGAGATAAAAGATGGCTTGATAAATAGTGTTAATGTAAGTGGGAGTGCATGGAGAAAAGGAATAACAGTATGCAATAATACTTTAGAAAATCAAGTTATTAAGATAATAGAAAATAAAAAAATACTAGAATTTAAGAGATGGCAAGTACTTATAAAAAAGGTACTTGCTTTTTTGCTACAAAAATATCCGAAATATTATGATTTTATAAATCTAAAATATTTTAAAAAGCAATCTAAAGATGAGATTGAGGAAACTCTTAAATTCGATTTTAAGAAACAAAAAATAATAAAGGACAAGTTAATTGAGTTCGTGTATAAAAATGCGAAAATGAGAAATTTGGTTTAAATATGGAGGTAATAAAAATGTTTTGGATAGGATTAATTATAGGACTAATAGTAGGAGCAAATATAAGCTTGATATTATATGCTTGTATAATTGCAGGAAAGGAAAGTGATAGCCATTGTGAAAGATGAAGAAATACAAAGAATAGGATATTATGCAGTAATACCTGCTACGGTTCTATTTAATGAACGATTAAAACCTAATGAAAAATTGCTTTATGCTCTTATAACAGCACTATCAAATAAAGAAGGCTATTGTTATGCTTCTAATAAATATTTAGGAGAAAAGTTAGGAGTAGATCCTGTAACAGTTTCAAGATGGATAACTGATTTAAGAAGGAACAATTATGTTTTTGTAGATATAATGAGAAACGAGAAAAAAGAGATAATTTGTAGGAGAATATTTCCAAATGATGTACCCTATAGACTAAATAATCAATACCCCTATATACTAAAAAATCAAGAGGGTATTGATGAAAAAGTCAAAGATAATAATATAATAGATAATAATATAAATACACACACAGTCAGCAAAGAAAAATTTAATGAAAATGTATTTCTTTATGATTATGAATATAAAAAATTACTAGAAGAATACGGAGAAAATAAAACCCAAAAATGTATTGAAGAATTATCTTTATATAAGAAATCAAAGGGAGTAGAGTATGAAAGCGATTATGCAACAATAAAAAGATGGGTAATTATAAGAGTGGAAGAATTGGAGGCAAGAAAAGATAAAAAAGCTACTAAAAATAAAAACTTTAATAATTATGAACAAAGAGAATATCCTAAAGAATTTTTAGATAGTTTATATGAAAATAATAATTTTTCTTCAGCAAATACTGAAGAAGATGAAATGGATTTAGATATGTAACACAACTAAAGAGTTGTGATTTTTTTTATTTTAGGAGGTACAAAGTGGTTACTAAAAAGTTAAAAAAGATTATTAGAAAAAAATTATATGAATACCCAATATATGATAGATTAATAAATGAGTTAGAACTTGAGAAAGATACAGTAAGTGGTGCAGATATAAATTCTTCAATAAGAAGCAAAAATAAAATTAGTAGAGCAACTGAAGGACAAGTAATAAAAAATATTAGTATAGATAGCAAAATAAATGAATACAAAAAGTGGAAAGAGTTAATAGATACTGTGCTTCAGGATTTTAGAAAATGTGATAAAACTAAACTAAAAATAGTTGAATATAAGTTTTTTGGTAATATTCCTGAAGATATTATTGCAGATGAATTATATGTTTCTAAAAGCACAGTAAGGAGTTATTTGAAAGATATTTATTTTGAGATTGGAATACTTGCTACTTTAAATAATTTAATAAATAAAAGTATGTTCTCTAGTTAATTTCTATGAATTATGATATACTATCGTTATTATAAAGAGTAAGGAGTGGAGATAATGTGTAACAGTTCAAGACCATATCAATACAGATATAGACCTTATGACTATAGAGAAAATCAAATTAGAGAAGAAAGCAGAACAAGACAAAATAGAAAGCAATTAAGGTTTAGTCCTGAAGAATATTCTTTAATAGAGCAAAAAATTGTTGATTACGGAGTAGAGAGTTTTAGTGAGTATATTAGAAGTTGTATTTATGATAAGGAAATAAATCAAGAGCAATTAAGTAATTATTCAAATGAGGGAAAAACAAAAAGAAAGCAAATTTGTTTTAATGATGAAGAAATAGAGATTATAAATGATAAAATGAGAAAGTTAATTGTGATAATTTTAATCAATTTATTACAGTTATATCTTTAGCATAAACAGAGCGATATATAGTAAGTTGTCGCCAAGGTTGAATTTGCAAAAAGTACCAAAATATGCTATAATATAGGTAGATATTGTAAAAGAGCAAAGTAAACGAAAGTTTATGACGCAAAGCCGTAGGTCTAAAAGCATTTATGCTTATGATAGCTAGGTTGCACATAAGATAAGGAGGAATTTGATATGAAAATAAAAAAAGGATTGAAAATAATAGGAATAATTATATTGATAATAGTTGTTTTAATATTAGTACACACTATAAGAAATACAATAATTATAAGTGATTTACAAAATAAAGTAGAAAAATATTCTAATAGTAATAATTATCATATAAAAGCAATTACACATATTAGTGAAAATACAACTATGATTATTAATCAATATCAAAAAAATGAAAAACAACTATTAATTTTAGAAAGAATAGTGAATGATGAAAAAGTAAAAATCTTATTATAATACGGGAAGTAGAATAGATATGTTTACTGAAACAAAAGATGAAAAGATAGCAGAATTAGGTAAAGTAAATGAAATACTTGGAGTAAGTTCAATGACACCTTTACAAACTGATAATTTATGGCAAACAATATTATATAGTTTACCTACAAGAATAAAAACTGTTAAAGTGAATGATTATGAATGCTATAGTATAAATGATTTCCTATCTCCATATAATTTATTAGGAAAAAATAAAACCGAATATGATATAGAAAAAGAAACAGGATTAGTACGAAAAATAGTATTAGATGAACAAATTACTACAAGAGAATATGAATTTGAAAATGTTGATGATTCAGTTTTCGTAGAGCCTGATATAAGTCAATACACTTTAAAAGAAAAAAGAATAAAATGAAGGAAGGAACAGATTATATATATCTGTTCTTTACCTATTATACAAATTACAAGTTGTAGGTGATAACTTAGTACAAATCTTATGTACTAGGTTAATTTTTTTTTATTTTTTATAAAAAAGGTTTGGGATTTGATATATGCTCACTGTATAATGATTAAAAATAAGGAAAAGGAGGAAAAAAACATGGAAAAATTGGATGAAGGATTTTTTGATCAATATACAGATGATTTTGCAGATTATTTTGAAAATCAAAGGGTAATGAGAATAATGTTAGGATCTGAATATAAAAAAATAAACAAAGCTATTTGTGAAATCAAGAATAAATATCCTAATGTAGTAACTTTATTAGAAGATGGAGAGAAAACTAAATTAAATGATGAAGAAGAAAATGCAATTATAGAAATACTAAAGTTACAAGAAGAGATTAATATGATTGAGTTAAAAGAATCTTTTAAATTAGGATTTAAAGAAGCTTACATATATTTTGAATCTATGGATATGCTAAAAATTTAATTAGAGAGGAGATAAATTGGTATGGAGGAATATCATAAAATTAAAAGTTTATACGAAAGAATATCATCAACAAAAAAAATTGGTAGAGGGAAAATTTACAGATGAAACAATAGAATTTTTAAAAGATAATTTATGGGAATTTACTGAAAAAATAGATGGAACAAATATAAGGATATTATGGGATGGACATAGAGTAACTTTTGCAGGAAGAACTGATAATCCACAAATACCAGCAGAATTAACAAATAGATTATTTGAATTATTTGGTGGAGAAGTAAATGAAGAATTATTTGAACAAAAATTTGGAGATATGCCAGTGATGCTAGTAGGAGAAGGGTATCGGTAATAAAATACAAAAAGTAGGATCAAAATATTCAGAGAAACAAGATTTTATATTATTTGATGTTTATATAAAAGAAAATTGGCAACCTAGAGAAAGTGTAGAAGATATTGCAGAATATTTTGGTATAAAATCTGTTCCAGTTCATTTGTGTGCTACAATAGATGAGGCTGTAAGCTATGTGAAATCAAATCCTTTAAGTAAAATATCAAAAGAAGAACTAGCAATTGAAGGTTTAGTAGGCAGACCAATAAAGGAATTAAAAGATAGGACAGGAAATAGAGTTATTGTAAAAAATTAAAGTTAAAGATTTTGAATAAAATGGAGAAGTATATGGGAGCAAAAATAAGATGTAAAAAGTGTGGAGATATATTAGAAAGCAAATATAGACACGATTTTAAAATGTGTAGTTGTAAATCATGCTATATAGATGGAGGAAATGATTATTGTAGAGTAGGCGGAAATAAAGAAGATTATGAATGGATAGATGAAAAAAATAATGAAATTAAAAATTTATAATGTAAAGTCTCAGTTTGAGGCTTTTATTTTTTTTGAAAAAATTATAAAAAAGGGTTTGGATTTGATATATAGCCATTATATAATAAAAATAGTTTTGCGGCACGACACATAAATAGAAGGAGAATGGAGGCGATGCAAATTGAGGGAATATATTTAAAATTTGGAATTATCTAATTTTGTATACTTAAAATAACTCAGGTAAGTAATTTAATAATCGAACAGGAAGTGATTTTGTGAAAGAAAAAATAACAGAAGATATACCATTAGAGAATAATAACCAAAAGAGAATTGCAAGATAATATTTTTTTATACACCGACTGAATTTGCCAAATTAAGAAGATGTAGTGTACCTACAGCATTAAGTATTTATAATTCTGAAGATTTCCCAAGTGAAGATTATGGAAAAGAAAAAGTAGCTTTAGGTAGTGCAATAAGAGAATGGTATAAGTGCAAAAGGACAAAAGAAAATTAATAAAAATTTTGAGTTATAGGAGAATTTCTAATGAAAGAGAAAGTTTGTAGAGTTGAAACATTAACACCTGAACAAGCAGGTAAGATTATAGGAAAAAATGCAGAATATATAAGAGCAGGATTGAGATTGCAAAGATTTGATTTTGGGAGTGCAGTTCCTCCCAAAAAAAGAAGGAGGAAATTGGAATTATAATATTATAAAGAGTAAGTTTTATAAATATGCAGGTATAAATGAAAGAAAATATTATACAAAAATGCGACCTACCACACAAAATAAGAGAGGAAAAGAATAATGGAAGAATATATAACATTAAATGAATATATGAGGCGATTTAAATTAGGACATCAAAATGTATTAAATTTAATTGCAACAAATCAAGTTGAATATCAAGTAACTCAATCAGGAAGATACAGAATAAAAGTTGGTGGAAATTCAGTAAGTAAAGAAATGTATGATAAGGCTGTTGAAAGAGCAGTAAAAGCAGAAACAAAGCTTGAAATACTAAAGAAAATATTAAATGATGATGTAAGCAAAGATAAATGGGAGAAGTAGAAATGAGAGTAGAATGTACACCTGATATGACATGGGAAGAAGCACCTGATACAATAACTCCAAAAGAGTTATCTCATATTTTAGGAATAGGAATAGCAGGTGCGAGAAAAATTTTTAGTAAAAATGATTTTCCAAAAATATCTGAATCCATAATAGGCAATATTGGAAAAGCAGATAAGGAAATGGTTAGACTATATATTCAAGGAATTAGTTTAAAAAGAAATGCAAAAGATGATATGTTAAATTTAATATATTTAGAATTAAAACATATAAATTCAAAATTGAATTTGCATCAAAACATTGAAAAAAGTTGATGAAGATTATTATGAAACTAAGAAAAAGATTAACTTAGAGGAGATTCTAATGAATAATGAAACAATATGGAAAGAATTAAAAAATACGGAATACATAATGAAAAAAAGAACTAGACGATGCTATTAAAAAAAATATGAAGCCATTAAACATTGGAGGTTTTGTAAATAAAATTCCAGAAGATCAGAAGGAGGAATAATCTTTGGAAGATGTTTTATATACAGTTAAAGAAGTATCACAGTTAATAAAAACAAATGTAGGATATGTATATAATTTAATAAAAAAAGGTTATCTACCTGCATTGAATTTGGGAAGTCTAAAAGTCAGAAGAGCATCTTTGCTAGAATTTTTAGAAAAATATGATGGGAAAGATTTATCTGACTTAGATAATATAAAAGACTTAAATATAAATAGAGAGGATGTGATAGATGAAAATTTGTAATAAGTGCTAGTATAAGCACAAAATTAATTTAAACACTATTGAAAAATGAAGGATTTTTTATATAATACAAAAATTGTGTCGCTATTGGTGGCACAATTTTATTTTAAAAAAGTTTAACAAAAAAAATAGTACTATAAAAAGTACACACAAAAAAAGTACAAAAAAAGACCACCTTGAAAAGCTAAAAATAGGTGGTATAATATGTATAATGAAATAATTGTAGAGATGCAGAGAAAAACTTTGTATCTCTTTTTCCTTTTTGGGTTTGGAAAACCTGATATTGGTAAAGTATAATATAAATGAAAGAAGGTAGAAAACAATGATTTTTGGAAAATATGGACAGATGATTTTAAGTAATATGGAGAAAAATTATCCATACAGAAAACAAGAATTAGAATTAACAGGAGAACTAAACACGAAAATATTTGAAAGAGAACAATATATTTTAAAATTAAAAGAAAAATTAGAAAACGAAATAAAAACAGAATATAAAGAACCTAAAACAAGTGAAATGTATGTTATAGCGAAATATCAACAAATGATTGATGGTTTAGTTGATGAAATTCTAATGAAGGAAGTTTTAGTAAAAATATAAGAGGAGAGTTAGTAAAACATAAAATTACTAGCTCTTTTTTTATAAGGAAGGAGAGAAAATATGCTTAATGTTTGGATTGGAAACTTAGGAAAATATAACGAAGGAGAGCTTATTGGAGAATGGTTAGAGCTTCCTGTTTCTAAAAAGAGTTAAATACTTTTTTGAAAGAAAAAGTAGGACTTCAGTTAACACAAGCTGAAGTTGAAAAAGCACTTGCTAAAGATGGTGTTTGTTATGAAGAATATATGATAAATGACTATGAAACTGATTTGCCTATAAGAGTTAGTGAGTATAGTAATCTAATGATGCTAAATTTATTAGCAATGTCATCTGAAAGAGTAAATAATATGGAGGCTGTTGAAGCTTATATTGAATATCAAGGTATAGATGATATAGAAGAAATAATAAATGTTATGCTACAAGAAGATGAAATACCTTTTTATCCATATGAACCGACTTATGAAAATCTTTCTAATGGGAGAAAAATATGGAATATCTAAAGCTATATGGAGTGGTTTAGATGAAATATTAGAAAAATACTATGTAACAGATTGTTTTGATTACGAAAAATATGGTATGGATGATGATGTTAATTTATATGAAAATGGTTATCTTGAAAATGGAGCTTGTGGAGATATTGATTTACATTATTATTCTTTAAAAGAAATAAAAAGAAGAACTTGGTTATAATGAAGAAGTTGAGGATAAAAAGCTAAGGATTATTTATAAAGAAGTTGGTAAAAATCCTGTTGTAATGGAAATTGATGATACATTAGAAGATAAGCAAAAGTTAGTTGGAGGCTTAATTGAAGTAGTACCTTATAAAGAAGATTTATTATTAGTTTGTAATGAAGAAGGAAAGATTCTCAATCAAAAACCAAATCTTGACTTTGGATATGATTATATTGCAGGAAATTGTTTTGTTGTAGGAGATGACTTTGAAAATGCAGGTTTCAAATCTGTTAGTGAAGAACAAATAGAAGAAATAAAACAAGATTTGAAAGATAGAAGTATTGAAGTTGTTGAAATAGAAGAAGTTGAAGAAGATGATATGGAGTTTTAATTGGGAGGAATAATGAGTATAGAGTTAGAAATAGATAAAAAACCAAAAAAGGAAATTATGAAGGATATAAAAGTAAACAATACAAACGATATTTATGATTTAGAGGAAGTTCAAGAAATAAAAGATGCAATTCAAGAGCATTTGATATTTATAGGTTTAGATAAAAGCAATAATATTAGAAAGATAAGTCTTTTAGGCGTTGGATCAAGTTGTGGGATTTTAGTAGATACGAAAAATATAATAAGAACTGCATTGATGAGCACAAGTGATAGAGTTATTTTAGTACACAATCATCCTTCAAATTCGCTAAATCCTAGTAAAGAAGATATACATATAACTAATATTACTAATAAATTATTAAAAACATTTAATATTGAACTTTTAGATCATGTTATTGTTACAGAAACAAGTTATATAAGCATGAATAAAACCAAAAATCTAGATAAAGAATTCAAAAATGAAGATATAAATTTATTAGAAAAAGCATTATTGGTAGAAGAAAATACTAAACTAAAAAAAAATGAGATAAAAGAACTAAATTATAAATTAGAAAATAAAGAAATAGTTGAGGAAGATGATATGGAAATGTAAAAAGGAGGGAATATTATGCCAAATCATTGTTTTAATGAAGTAAAAAGCAAAAAAAGAAATTTTAGATGAAATATATGATTATGAAAAAAGAAAAAATTACATTTAATAAATTAATACCTATGCCAAAAGAACTAGAAAATTCTATAGCAGATGGGAGTACAACAATAAAAAGAAAGCTATGTATTTGTATTTGAATGGGGATAAAGATCTTTTAGAAGCAAAATGGGAAGCTAATAAAGATGCACAACAAAAATATAAAACATTTGATAAAATGGTTGAGTATTTATTTGAAAAGTATCCTAAAGAAGAAGTTATAAGAAGTTATACTTGTTTACAAAAATATGGAACTGATAATTGGTATGATTGGAGTATAGAACATTGGGGAACAAAATGGGATGCTTATGATTGTCAAGGAAGTCCACAAGAAGGGACTCTAATATTTTTTACAGCATGGAATCCACCTGATGAAATTATAAAAGCTTTATGCAAAAAAAATATCCTAATTCTGATTTGGATTGGTTTTTATGAAGAAGAAGGAATGCAATTTGCAGGACATTGTTATGCAGGAGAGAATGGAGAAGTCATAAACAAAGAATGTGCAGTAAGCAATTATGAAGCTGAAGAAGATGATATGGAATTTTAAGATTTTTTTTAAAAGGGTTTGGATATATAAAAACACCATAGTATAATCTTACAGGAGGTAAAGACTATGGAAGAAGAAACAATATTAGAATCTATTTTCTTTGACAGAGAACAAAGAGTACTTGCAAATGTTTCTGATGAAGAAAGAAATGTAATTTTAGAAATAAAACGAGATGGAAATGAAGATAAATTAAGAAAATTAATAGAGCAAGTTAAAGAAGATAGACTAAGAAATAAAATAGAAGAAATGCTTGATTATGCACTTGAAGATGTTTCAAAAAAGATATTGTGCTAGTTTAGAAAAAATATTACAAGCAAGGTTTCAAAGATGGAGTTAATTTAATAGTAGAATGTGTAAGTTAAGGGTTAGAGTAATATCTATCCCTTTTTTTATACAAAGGAGGGGTGAGTTGAAAAATATAAGATTATTCATAGAAAGTAATAAACTAGATATGTTAAAAGCCTTTTCGGATGATAGTTATTTATATAATTATATTGTAAATAATTATTCTGAATTACATGAAGATAATATATTTAGAAATCCAACAATATTAAAAAAGAATAAACGATATGATTTATTTTTCAAAAACAGGAATAACTGAAGATGATGAATTTGTATGGAAAGAAACTAGTCAAGATTTAAAAAAATAAAAATATATCATATTATGCAGTTATTTTAGATCCTAATAATGGATCTTTTTTAATATACAATAATTTAAAAGATAAAATACCATATATAGAAATAGACAAAAATACAGATTTATTTGAAGCAATAAATAAAATAGAAAAATTTAATAAAGAATTAGAATATGAAGAAGAAATGGAGATGTAAAGTTGAGTAGTATTGATGAAATAAGATCAAAATTTGTAGTTGATAAAGTACCTGAAAAAAACGGAAGGGAAGAAAATAAAAATATAACTAATATAGAAATAAAGCAAGTTGCTTGCCTTTAGAAAAAAGGGCAACCTTTTTCAATGTATGATAAAATAAAAAAGAAGAAATGAAAGAAAGCATAAAAGAAAATGGAATTTTAGTGCCTATTATAGTTAGAAAATTAGAAAATGATAAATATGAAATTATATCAGGACATAATAGAGTAGAATGTGCAAAAGAGATAGGATTTTCCACAATTCCATCTCAAATTGTGGATTGTGATGATGAAAAAGCAACATTAATAATGTTGGATACAAACTTAAACAATAGGGAAAAAAATACTACCTGTTGAAAAAGGCTATGCCTATAAGCAAAAGAAACAATATTATAAAAAAATAGGCAAAACAATAGTAATATAAACGAGTTTAACGATAATTCCACTGAGTGGAATGAAGAAGGAAAATCACAAATTTATAACTATATAAGACTAACGGAACTAATTAAGCCTTTACAGGAAAAAAAGTAAATATAGAGCAAATACCTATAAAAGCAGGAGTAGAAATATCATACTTAAATAAAGAAGAACAAGAAATTGTAAATCAAGTTATTGAAGATGAACAAACTAAAATTACTGTTGCACAAGCACAGAAAGTTAGATTAAAGAAAAACAATATTAGTTATGAAACCTTGCTTAAAATTATAAAAAATGAGAAAGTCAAAGTAGAAAAATTTACAGGAAAAATAGAAAAAAAGAGCAATGAAAATTTACAAAGATAGATTTAAAAACGATAAAGAATTTACAGATTTGATAATCAAATTACTAGATGAATACTTTAGTGGCGAAGCGATAAGTTAAGCAAGATTCCTATTTGTAAGTACAAATAGAACGAAAAGTATAACTTTTTTTTCTTATTTAAGGGGAGGTGTCCCCAAACCCTTCATAAAAAATTTTTAGGTGGAGAGGAGAGTAATTGAGAAAAACTGAAAGAATTGAAATTAGATTAACTCCTGAAGAAAAAACAAAGATTATAAACAATAGTGTAGAAGCTAAAACAACAATTTCAGAGTATCTAATTAAAAGTGCTACTAAAAAGAAATTGTAGTTATCAATGATCTTGATAAATTAGTAATTCAATTAAGAAAGCTAGGGAATAATGTAAATCAATTAACAAAACTAGCAAATGGAAGAGTTATAACTTGTGTTGAATTGGAAGGAGTAAAAAAGGAGTTAAGTAAAATATGGCAATCATTAAATTCATTAATAACAAGGTCGGATTAAAGAGAACTTTAAATTATATTTGCAAAGAAGAAAAAACTAATAATAAGTTTATTTCAGGAAAAGATTGCATGGCAGAAAATGCTTATGAAGAAATGATAGCCATAAAAAATATGTATGGTAAAACAAAAGGTAGAGAAAAATTGCATTTTGTTCAAGCATTTAGTCCAAATGATGAGCTGAGTTATGAAACAGCACATGAAATAGCAATGAAAATAGCAGAAAAATATTTTAAAGGTTATCAAGTTGTTGTAGCAACTCATCAAGATAAGGAACACATACATTCACACTTTGTTGTGAATACAGTAAATTTTGAAACAGGTAAAAAGATACAATTTTCTAATAAAGATCTAGAAAGCTTAAAAGCATATTCTAATAAGTTATGCCTAGAGCAAGGATTATCTATAACAAGAGAAAAATCAAATATAGATGATATAAGAATTAACGAATATAAAGCAAAACAAAAGGGAATTAGTTGGAAAGAAAAGTTAGAAAAAAGTATTGATATTGCTATGGAAAAATCAAATAATAAATTTGAATTTTTAAAGTGATGAACGAGATGGGATATAAAGTTACATGGACTAAAGAAAGAAAAAAAATATTACATATACAACTTCAGAAGGTTATAAATGCAGAGATAGAAAATTGCATAATGAAAAGTATTTAAAAGAAAATATGGAAGCATATTTTAAAAAAAAAAATATAAAGCAAGAATTAAAGGTGTAAAAAAATACGAAAGGCATACTCAATATAGGAGTATGTCTTTATCTTTGGCTGAATTAATCAAACAATTTCAAAGAAAAGAACATGAAAATGATATCACACATCATTATGAATTAAATGAAAGTGCTAAAAAACAATATGCAATGGAAATGCATTATAGCTTAGAAGAACTAGAAGATATGGAAATGTAGGAGGTGGTAGTAATTGAAAAGCAAAATATGTATGTTCTTATAATAGAAAATGAAAAAAATCCTGAATTAAAAAGAATTCCAAACAGACTAGAAACATTAAGAAAAATTGTAGGTAATGAATATATAGATGTTATTAAATATAAAGATGTTTTAATAGTTTTTGATGAGGAAGCTTATAAAAAAATTACTACCAATAAACAGAACTCTTGATGGTTTAAATATAAGGGGAACTTTTATTGTTACAGGTAATGATAAGAAAAATCAGGATTTTAAAGATCTAACAAAAAAGAGCAAATAGAAGAATATACTAAAAAATTTCAATTAGAGCAAGAAAATCAAATGGAAGAAGGAGAAGAACTAGAATGAGAAAAAGAAAAATCGGAATAATAGCTTTTTTATCTATATTAAATATTCCTGTTAGTATTGTTTTTAGTACAATAATTCATTCAAAACTTTCTAATATAGAATTTTCGCAAATAGTAGTAGATAAACAGATTTTACTGCTATTTTTTCTTATCTATATGCTAATTGAAACAACAATTATAATTCTTTTCGGATTTGGAAGTAAAAATGTTTTTGAAAGTGGAGTAGTAAATATAACAGATAAATTAAAGACTCCAGAAGTGATGGGGCAAGGACAACATGGAACAGCAAGATGGCTGAATAAAAAAAGAATTTAAGAAATTTTTTAAATGTAATTCACTATCAAAGGAAAATACAGAAGAATTCAATTCAGGTGGAATTATTGTAGGATACGAAAAGGACAAAAAGCAAGAAAGGATTTATTACATTGATGATAATATTCATAGTTTAGTTGTAGGAGCTACAAGAAGTGGTAAAACAAGAAGTATAGTATTACAGACAGTTGGAAACTTAGGATTAGCAGGAGAGAGTATGATTATTTCAGATCCTAAAGCTGAAATTTATCATTACACTTCAGAATTTTTGAAAAAGCAAGGTTATAAAATAATAACCTTAGATTTTAAAATCCAACAAAAAGTACAAGATATAATTTTTTACAACCTGTTATAGATGCAGTAAATAACGGAGATTTTAGAAAAGCTGAAGAGTACACTTGGGATATTACTCAAAGCTTAGTAGGAAATGAAGATACAAAAATGGAAAAAATATGGAGAGATGGAGAGATGTCAGTTATTGCAGGAGCAATCATGAGTGTTGTTTTTTGACAATAAAGAGCATCCTGAATATCAAAATTTAACAAATGTGTATTCTTTTATTTCAGAAATGTGTAGAACAGTTGGACAGACAATGCCGATAAATAAATATATTGAAAATTTACCACCTGATCATCCTTCAAGTACAATATTTAATATTGCAAGGATTGCACCTGAAAAAACTAGAGGCTCTTTTTTTTTACATCTGCTTTAACAACATTAAGATTATTTACAAGTAAAAGCATATATGGAATGACTTGCAAAAGTGATTTTAGTTTAAAACAAGCAGGAGAAGAGAAAACAGTTACTTATATATTCTACCTGATGAAAAAACGACTTATTATTCTTTAGCAAGTTTATTTGTTTATCAAAATTATGTATCACTTGTAGAAAGTGCAGATGAACGAGGCGGAGAATTAAAAACAAGAGTAAATTACATATTAGATGAGTTTGGAAATTTTACAACAATACCTGCTTTTAGCAATATGCTTACTGTAGCAGGAGGGAGAAAAATAAGATTTAATTTATTTCTTCAATCTTTTTCACAACTGGATAACAAGTATGGAAAAGAAGTTGCAGAAAATATTAGAGATAACTGCCAAACTTGGATATATTTAAAAACAGCAAGTAATGAAACAGCAAGTATAATTTCAAAAAAAATTAGGAACTTATACTACTTCTAGTTATAGCAGATCTAGTAGCTATACAAAATATCAAAGTGGTAGTAATTCAGAATCAATGAACTTAATAAGCAGAGCATTACTGACAGAAGATGAAATTTTAAGAATAGAAAGACCTTATGTTTTAGTTATTCAAGCAGGATTATATCCTATAATAACAAAATTACCTGATATTTCTAAATGGAGATTTAATAAATTGTTTGGAATGGGAAATCAAGAAGAAAATAGGCAACTAAGATTAGAACGAGAACAAGCAAGAGAGCAAAAAAGAAATTGAAGATATAAAACTATGGGGAATATGGAATTTATATAGATAGGAGAATTTATGTATGAGGGAAAAGATAAAAAAGAAAAAATAAAAAAAATATACAAGAAAAATAGGAAAAGCAGGACTTGTTATAACAAGTCTTTTATGTTGCACAAGTACTTGTTTTGCAGGAGTGCAAGACAGCAAAATTGCAACAGGTACACAAAATTTAATAACAGATTTAACTAATTGGTTATTAATTTTAGCTCCAACATTAACGATTTTATTAGTGGGATACTATTTATTAAGAAAATCATCTAGTGATGATATGGACGGAAAGAGATGGGACAATAGAATTAAAATAGCAATAATTTGTTGTGTAGGTGTAGTTGTTGCAAGTGGATTAATTAACTTAATCATAGGATATTATAGATAATAGGAGGTACATTTTTTGGAATCAATTTTAACTGGACTAATAACCAGTATAATTGGTGGAGCAGATAATGTTATAAATTCAGCTTTTAATGGCTTAATTGATATGTGCTTTAATTCGGAAAACTATTTAACTACAAACTTTGGAAGTAGTGTAATAAGTTTTTCTAATTTAAAAGCATTAATTTTAAGTTTATCAATTTCTTTGATAGTGTTAAAATTTTTGAAAAAGGGTTTTGATATGTATGTAATGTGGACTGATGGAGAATCAGATACTCCACCACTTACATATATTGTTTATTTTATAAGAGCAATAGTAGTAGCAGTTAGTTTTTCTGTATTATATGACTGGGTTATTCAAGTTGCTACTTCATTTGGAAATTCAATACTGACTGCGATGAACTTTACCGATAATGTATCTTTAACAACAGCTATTGCAAATATAGCAACAACAGGGTTATTTACAGCAATAGTAGCTCTAATAGCAATGATATTGTTATTTGTTTTATACATACAATTTCTTATGAGAAGTTTAGAAATGTTTGTATTAAAATTAGGATTTCCTTTAGCCTGTGTTGGGCTAGTAAATCCTGATGGAGGAGTTTTTAAATCCTATTCAGAGAAATTATTTAAAAGTGTGCTAACAGTTTTAGTGCAAATTATATTATGCAAGATAGCAATAATATTAATTCTAAATGTAAAAATGTTATTTGGTATTGCAGCAATTATAATGGCGATAAAAACTCCTAAATTCATACAAGAGTTTATGCTTGGTGGAGGAACAGGAGGTATTAGTAATGTAATAGTTACTACAAGTAAGACAATGGAATTGTCTAGTCAAATAAAAAGAAAGTTTAGTCAATTAAAGAAAGGATAAGTATGGAAATACTAAATGAAATAATAAGTTTATTGAGAGTTGTGATAATACCACTTGGAGTTACATTCCGAGTGATATTTTGTTTAACAAAGATGATATATGATGAAGATGCTCAAGGGGCATATAAAAAGAAAATAAAGAACACCATAGTTTTTGGAATTATTGCAGAATTAATATTTATAATTCTAGCATTAGTTCAAAATTATTATGGATATACAACTGTACCTGATCATTTCTCAGGAGGTGGCTCAGGAGGAGGTGGTGGTGGAGGTTGGTAAACTCCACAAACATTGAAATGAGGAGGATTTGAATGAATGAACATGATAATGAATATAAGCTATATATACCAACTAATGTAAAGACTAGATTAGAATTTTTTAAAGGTTATGGAATAAAAGAACTTATATCTACAGTAATAGTTTTAGTTGCTTTACTACCAATTAGTTTTATAGTTTATAAATTAAAAGATAATTTTTTGTTACCAGTTGTAATTGAATTCATAGGAGTAGCAGGAACAATAATAGCAACTACAAAAGATGATAATAACTTATGTGTTGTAAGTCAGATAAAATACATGATTGAGTTTAGTAAAATTCAAAAACAATATAGATATAAATATTACAATAAATGGAGGGATGATATTGTTTAGTCTATTTAAGAAAAAGGATAAAGAAAAAACTTGTAATGAAGAAGTCGGCATATTAGATATTAGAAATAATTATATTTATACACGAGATGGGAATGTAATTGCAGGAATAAAGATATATTCAATAAATACACAACTTTTAACAGATAGAGAAAAAGAAAATTTAATAAATGATTTATCAGCTGAACTATCTTCAGAACAAGAAGATATCAAGTATTTTAATATTGCAAGAGCAGTTGATATTTCACCGTTGCAAGAATATTTGTCAGAGATAATAGGTACAACAGATAATGCAATTCAAAAAAGGTTGCTAAAAACACACTTAAAAGAAGTTCAAAGAATGTCATTAAACGGAGAAATAGTTGAAAGGCAAAGTTTTATAATGATTAATTCTAAAAGAACTGATAATTGCGAGAAAGACTTATTAAAGAGGTGTATGGAATTAAGTAATAAATTTGAAAGATGCGATATTAAAACAGAAATATTAGATGAAGCTTCACTAATACAGCTATGTAATAGTTTCTTAAATATGAATTATGCACATAGAGAGGATTCTGATATTGAAGATAGAGTTGTAATGCTGAAATGATTATATAATCTAAATTAGAAACAGCTAATATTTTGAAAAATTTATAAACATTATAGACAGATTTTAAATAATATTGTAAAATAATACGCATAGGAAATGATAATTAGCAGATGTGGTTTTGCCACCATTTTACGAATTTTCGTAGGAAGGGTGGTGATGTTTATGGTTAAAGTGATACTATTTTTTATATTATCCTTAATGTTATCTTTAACATTAAACGTTGCCTTGACAGCAGTTCTGTATAAGAACTGGGTTGATAAGCAACTACATAAATAAAAAAAATAAACCATTCTGCTTAGCCGAGCTAATGGTTTATTAAATCTTTATATCGGCAAAACCACGTTTGTGGATTTGTCATTTCCTATTTTTATTATACTCTAATTATAGTAATAAAGTCAAGAGAACATGAAAAATTTATTTTATAATACCGTAAATACAAATCAATAGTTATATTAGATTAAAAGATTATCAGTAAAATGATAGTCTTTTTTTGTTGCAAATAAGGAGGGATAGTTTATTTGAAGAAAAAAGAAATTGATGGAATAATGGAAAATAAAACATTACTTAATATTTTAAGTCCAATAGGTGGAATAGAATATAAGAAAAATTATATAAGGGTAGGAGATTATTTAGGAAGAGTATATGTGATAACAAAATATCCTCAAAAAGTAAGAGTAGGATGGCTTGAAAACATTGCAAATATACCAAATACAGTATGTTGTTTAAATATTTCTCCAACAGAAAAAGATACATTAATGCAAAACATAAGCAGGGGAATAAAACAAAATGAATCACAATATGAAGGAATAACAGATGAAATATTAAGACAAAGAACAGAAAGAGAATACAAGATGCAAGAGATTTAATTGAAAAGGTAGATTTAAACGGAGAAACAGTAGTATATGTAACAATAGCAATAATGGTAATTGCAGAAGATGAAGAAGAGTTAAAACAAAGGTCTAAGGCTGTTTTGACAAGACTTACATCAATGCAAATGAAAGGGCGATTATTAACGAATTTGAGTAAAAACTCATTGAAGTTAATGTCGCCTTTTTCTATTACAGATCCAGTTATAAAAAAGTATTGCAGATAGAAATATGCTAGAGAGTACATGGATTGGAGGATTACCTTTTTCAAGTTCAGGATTTAATGATGGAAACAAATATTATTTTGCTAGAGATACAAATGGAGGAATTGTAATACTTGATCCTTGGAAAAAAGAGGAGGAGATAGAACAAACTCAAATTTTGTAATTATGGGGACAGCAGGAGTTGGAAAATCTACTGTTGCTAAACACTTAATATTAAATGAATATATGACTAATACTAAAGTAATTTTGATAGATCCTGAAAAGAAGAAAAAAAGAAATGATCGAAAAACTAGGAGAAAAATGGATAGATGTAGGAAGTGGTAAAGGGGGAATAATAAATCCACTACAAATTAAAAAAGTTCCTTTAGATGATGAAGAAGCAGATGAAGTTGAATATAAAAGTAAAGGAATGGGAGCAATGGCTCTACATTTTCAAACATTAAGAACATTTTTTAAATTGTTATATCCTGAACTTGATTCAATACATATAGCTCGATTAGAGGAAGTATTAGAAGAATTATATAAGAGATTTAATATTGATTGGGATACAGATATTTCAGGAATACCAAATAATAAATTTCCTATTATGACAGATTTATATAATCTTTTAGGAGAGAAAGCAAGTAATGAAATTGATGAGGAAAAAACAAAAAATATATGAAACATTAAGAAGTCTATTAAGAGGTATTAGCATTGGTGCTGAAAAAGGCTTATTTAATGGTTATACTTCAATAGATGATAATGCAAAAATCGTATGTTTTGATACCTTTAATTTGCAAAATGCAGATGACAAAGTAAAAAAGAGCTCAATACTTTAATATTCTAACTTATTGTTGGGAGATAATGAGTAGAGATAAAGAAGAAAAAGACAATGCTAGTTTGTGATGAAGCTTATTTGTTAATTGATCCGAGAGTTCCTGAAACAACAATATTTTTAAGAAATGTAGCAAAGAGATGTAGAAAATATGAAGGAAGTTTAGTTATAATTTCACATTCTATTGTAGATTTTCTTGATGATTCAATAAAAATGTATGGACAAGCTATACTTGATATGGCTACATATAAAATATTGATGGGAACTGATGGAGTGAATTTAGAAGAAACAACAGAGCTATTTAAGTTAAGTGAGGGACAATCAGAGTTTTTATAATAAAAAGAAAAGAGGTTTAGCTTTATTTATCATAGGCTCAAACAGAATATTTGTTAGGTTTGATATATTTCCTATCGAGTTTGAGTATTTTGGTAAAGGTGGTGGTAGGTAATGGCTTTAGATCCTGCCACAGCAAAATTAATCGCAAAAAGTAGTAATAAGTCAAATAACAGATGAAGAAAAAAGACAAAGATTAATTATAGGAATAATAATAGGAATAGTGGTATTTACATTTATAATAATGATACCACTATTTGCTTTAACATCAACGATAGATAAAATAAAAAGTTTCTTTGGATTTGGAGATGATGGACAAGCTACAGATAGTTCTTATTATTCATTAGTTGAAATGCACAACACCTATGCTACTACTGTAACTATTGGAGATTTAGAATATAACGGAACATTTCCTATGCCTGTTCAAGATGCAACTGTTACAAGTGAATTTGGTTCAAGAATTCATCCTGTAACTGGAAAGCAGAGTTTTCATACAGGAATAGACTTAGCAGGAGCTTGGCACTCAAATATTACAGCAGTTGAAAAAGGAACTATTGTATTTGCAGGAGTACAACAAGGTTATGGAAATTGTGTAGAAATAAAACATAGTACTGAGAATGGAACAATTTATTATACCTTCTATGCACATTTGGCTAGGATTGATGTGATAGAAGGACAAGAAATACAGCAAGGGACTGTTGTTGGAATTCAAGGAGGAGATCCTAATCGTGATCCAAATCCTGGATATAGCACAGGTTCACATTTACATTTTGAAATTAGAAAGTCGCAAAAAGGAGATTTTATAAATCCTAGAGAGTATTTATTTGGAAACAAGGAGGTTTAATTGGTAATAGATATAAATAATACGGAGAATAAATATTATATAATTTATGCAGATCCTCCATGGCATTATAATACATGGAGAGATGGAATGGGAACAGCAGAAAAACATTATAAGACAATGAAAGTTGAAGAAATAGTTAATATGAAGGATACAATCAAGAATATATCAGAAAAAAGATTGTGTCCTTTTCTTATGGGTAACTTTTCCTTGCTTATTAGATGGATTAAAAGTTATGAAAGAATGGGGATTTAAGTACAAAACTTGTGGATTTAATTGGGTAAAAAGAAATAAAGTTAGTGATACATGGTTTTTTGGATTAGGACATTGGACTAGAGCAAATTCAGAACTGTGCCTAATTGGAACAAAGGGAACAATAAAAAAAAAGAAAATCAAAAAAGTATCACAAATAATTGACACTCATATAGAAGAACATAGCAAGAAACCTGCTATAGTAAGAGATAAAATAGTTGAACTTGTAGGAGATATGCCTAGAATAGAATTATTTGCAAGACAAACAGTAGATGGTTGGGATTGTTGGGGAAATGAAGTGTAAATTGTTGTAAAATAGGAAAAAATATGATAATATTCAAATATCAATGAAACATAAAAAGGTGGAATTATATATGGGTTTATTTAATAAAAAAGAAAAAAGTTATGAAGAGATAGTAAATGAAATACATTCAAACTTAACAGATGATAAAGAAGAAAATATTAAGTATTTAAAAAGCCAAGCTGAAAAATACAAGAAACATCCAATGGCTCATGAAATAATCAAGGAAATCGGCAGATTATTTACAAGAAATTTAGATGAAGAAAAATTACAAGAGCTTAATAATGCAATAGAAAATGATGTTACAAGTCATTTAGATAATGGAATAAAATATCTAAAAAATAGAGATTTAAATAATGCTGAAACAGAGTTAAATAAATTTGTAGATATTTCTAAAGTAATGTTTAAAGATGATAGAGTTTATAAATATTTTACACCACGAAATCAATTGAATATATGTTAATATTAAATGATGAAAAAGGAAAAAAATTTAAAGAAACAGGAACTGATTTTTCAATAGGTTATACTTATTTAGGAACAATTGCAGTTGAAAAGAAGAATTTTAGCAAAGCAAGAGAAATGCTAAAACAAGCATTAAAATGGAATCCATATAACACAGAAGCGATTTTTGAAGAAGTGGAAATATATAAAATGGAAGGAAAGTTAGAAGAATACAAAAAGGCTACTTTAGAAACAATACAGAAGATATATAATCCACTTGATATGGCAAGATTTTATAGAAATTTAGGATATTATTATATAGAAAGACAAGAATGGGAATTAGCAAAAAAAGCAATATATCTTTATAGTATGAGATTTGATAATGGTGAAAAAGCTCAACATGAATTAATATATATAATGCAACAAACCAATAGCCAAGAATTACCAAAGCCTGAATCAATAAAAGGAATACTAGAAAAACACTATATACCAACAAAAATAACTGAAAGAAATTTAGCAATATTAAATGAAATGACTAATGGAATAAAAAGAGATAAACAGGAAAATTCTAGTTTAGGGCAATATTTAATTGGAATTATGGATTTTTATAATAAATTATAAGATTAAAGAAGGATTATCAGAAATGATAGTCTTTTTTGTTGCAAAGGAGGGATAAAGTTGATTTTAGCAATTACTAGAGAAAATGAAAAACTAATTTACGAAGTATGCAAAGAAAACGGATTTGAAACTCCACAAGTATTAACAGGAGTTGATAGTTTAAAAAGATTTGCAATTCAAGAGCTGAAGAACTTAAATAATTATAAACAAATAATTATAGATGTTGATTCAACAAAAGAAAGTGAAGAGGAAATCATACAATCTATTGTAGCAATAAAAAGTATGTATAATATCAGAGTTATTGTAGTTGCTTTAGGTCATGAAGAAGGAGATAGACTACTTTCAAAACTATTTAATGAAGGAATTTATAATTTTGTAAATGCCAAAACCTACTATGAACAAAAGGAACAATTTAGAAATTGTTTAAGTGCTGAAGGATGCCAATATAAAGATGCTATAAGGTTTAGACAAAAGGTTGAAGAAACAAAGAAAAACAAAGTAATTGTAAAGAAGGAATATAAGACTTTAAAACAATTTGTAAATATAGCAGTAGCAGGAACAGAAAAGCATATAGGAGTTACAACACAAGCTATTTTAATTACAATGTTTTTAAAGAGTTTAAATATGAATGCCTGTTATATTTGCAGTACAGATAAAGAGAAATAAAAAATATTGAAACATTAGAAGGAGTAACTAAAAAAAGACAATATGTATTCGTATAGAGGAATTGATCTTTACAGTAATACCAATAAAATTGATGCAATGCAATACGGTTATGATTTTTATATTTATGATTATGGAACTTTAAATGAAAATACACTAGACAATTTCTTGTCAAAAGAAGTTAAGATAATAGTAGGAGGAACAAAGGCATGGGAAACAGATGAAACATTTAGAGTTTTAAGTTTATTAGAGAAGATTCCTGAAGTAAATTATATATTCAATTTTTCTAGTGATGAAGAAAAGGTTAAATTTAAAAGAACATTAAGAGGAATAGTGAAAAATATATTCTTTTCAGAATATACTTCAGATACTTTTAATGATAATGTAAATACAGAGATTTATCACGAAATCTTTAAAGATTATATTGCAGAGAAATCAAATAAAATAGAAGTAATAGAAAAAAATAGTATATTTAACTTTTTGAAAAGAGGTAAAAGTGAGTAAAAATATTTATAAAGAATATTTAAAAAAACAAAAAGTAAGACAAAAAAATATGATGAAGAAGTAGTAGTTAATGAACAAAAGCTGTTTATTAAAATACTACTTTTTTTTATTTGAAATAATGATAAGAATATTTCATGTATTGTTTTATATAGGAATACTAATTTTATGCTCCATGGGAGCAACTTATATAGCAAATAAAATAGGAATATTCAAATTTTAGGAGGTTAAAATGAAGTGGTTTAAAAAAAAATATTAGCAGTTTGTAGTTTCTGTACTTTACTTACAACAGTAAATTGTTTTGTAGTAACAATGGAAGAAACTAAAATTACTGAAGATGAGTTAAATTGTTATAAAACATATCAAGTTATGGAATCAGAGAAAGATATATTTTTAGAAATGTTATCAAAAGAAATAGAAGTTGATGGAAACAAATACAAGTATGTAGGTTATACTGCTGAAGGAGGAAATACATCAGAAACGATAGATATAAATACACTAAAAAAACTATATTATCAAAAAAACAAATAATAAAGATAAAATTATTGAACAATTAGAAAATACAATCAAATATGAAAAAGATGGATATATAGGAGAATATATTTTGAATCCTAATACTTTAAAAATCAAGACAAACTATAATGGCTTTAGAGAGGATTTAATTGAAGAAACAATAAATTATACTAACTTAGAAAAGAATGATTTAGATTTTATACCGAAACAAAAACAAAAAAGATGGATTAACATTGGATCTTCTAAATGTTGAATGGAAAGTAGAATCTACAAAAATGATTGGAGAATATGAGGTTGCTAATACATATACTGCTAAATGTTATTATGCTACTAAGCAAAGAGTTGATTATCCTAATACATATACAGTAACAGCTGAATATTTTGGAACAGCAACTAAGACTGAAGAACATCCAATTACCTATGTTGTAAAATATGAAAAAGAAGAGCCTGAAGTAGTAGAAGAAAAACAAGAGAATAATGTATTGCCAGTAGTTGGAGGGACAACAGGAATTATTTTAGTAATAGTGTTCTTCTTGACAAGAAATGTAACAGTTTATAACTATAAAGATGGAGAATATAAAAAAGTAGGAAAAGTAAGAGCTACAAAAGCTGGAAAGATAAAGTTAGATAGGTTTAGTTTATTTGAAACAACTAATAAATACAAATTAGAGTTATCTAAGAATTTAACAAAAAAATTGAAAGGAAAAATGATAACTGTAAGTAAGAATGGAACAACTATAAAAATGCTAGTAAATGGCAATGAAAAGGAAAAATATATTGTTGAAGTTAGAATATAGGAGGACTTGTAAATGAAAAAAAGAAAATAAATTTATAATAGCAGTTGTTATAATTGCAATTATAGCTCTTACAGGAGTTATTTTTTTTTACATATAAATATCCAATTTATAAAGCTAACAAAGATGCAGAAAGTATTGAAGTTGGAGATAATGAAGAATTAGAAGCTACATCACTCGAAAATATAGAACAAGATATTATTCATTATGATGATGAAATAGGAACTTTGACAATTCCTGATATTTTACTTGATAATGCACCAATAAGAGAAAGTATAGAATTAACTACTTTATCTGAAACAATAGGACACTTCCCATCAACCAGTATTTATGAAGGAAATGTAGGTTTAGCTTCTCATAATTCAGGAAGTAATGGGGATTTCTTTAAAAATTTAAAGAATATAAAAATAGGTAGTGAAATTTATTATCAAACAAACTATGGAACTAAAAGATATGTAGTAACAACAAAGAAAATAATAAATGAAGAGGACTGGAGTTATCTAGGTGCAACTGAAGATAATAGGATCACTCTAATTACTTGTGTTGCAGGTCAAAAAAGATAAAAGACTATGTGTTCAAGCGGTAGAATCTATGGATGGAATGAATTATGGACAATAAATTTTATTAAAATTTTCTAAAAGGGTTTTGGAATCTTCCTATTAAGGTTTTATAATGATAGTAGGAGATGATCGTTATGAAAAAAAATAATTATAGTTTTAATAATTTTAATAGGAAACTTTGTAAATTTATATTATATGGGACAAAATGTAGAACAAGAATCAGAACAAGATTTATCTATAGCAGATTTTGAAAATGTTCAAAGTGAGAATTCTATAATTGAAGAAAAACAGGAAGTCTTAAATATTGTAGATACTAATGAAGCAAAAAAGATATAGAAAATAATTCTATAATAGAAGATGAAGTGAATAATAGTAAACAAGAAAATTCAGAAGTTGCTACATATAGTGTAACAAATACAATAAAGAAAGAAGCAAATAATCAAAAAAAATATAGTGCAAGAAAATAATAATCAAGTTGTAGATGAAGTAAATACAGCTATAGTAAAACAAAATGAAATTGAAAATAATAATAAAGATTCTGCTATAAATAAAGAAATACCACAAGAAAAGGTATTAGTAGAAGAAAATACAGCACCTACTGAAGAATATAAAATAAATGAAAAGAAAATTGCTGAAATAAGAAATATAATTAATAGCAATCCTTCAGAAGATATGAAACTTTATGGATATGAAATTGTCGTAGATAGTTCAATTACAGAAATTACAACACAATTTACATTTACAGAAAAAAGAGTGAAAGATAAAATAGCTTGGAAATTTGGAACTATAAGAATATATGCACAAGATTACTATAGAAATGGACAATATATAACAACAGAATGTTATTTAATATAAAAATTAATATTATTTTAAAAGGCACTTTTATAGGTGCTTTTTTGATGGGAAAGGAAAGAGATAATATGATAAAAGTAAAAGGAAAAAGAAAGTAATAGCAATGTTATTATTAATATTAACATTGTGCTCTACATTTAGTAGATTTTCATTTGCAACAGAAATAAGTGAGGCGAACCTTCAAAATAAAGGAGATTGTGGATATCACTTACAATATTGGAATGCAGAGAAAAATGGATGGTACTATATAATTACAACTTTTGTTACATATCAAAAGATGGAGTTGAGTATCCAGCATACTGTTTGAATAAAGAATATCCAGGTGTAGGAGAATATGATGGTTACACAGTAGATATAGATGCAGTATTAGATAATGTTCAAATTTGGAGAACAATAATAAATGGATATCCATATAAGACTCCAGCAGAGCTAGGAGTTGAAAACAAATATGATGCGTTTGTTGCAACTAAACAAGCAGTATATAGTATTTTATATGGTTTTGATCCTGCTACTAGATATCGTGGTGGAGATGAAAGAGGAACAAAAATAGCAAATGCAGTAGTAAATCTAGTAAATATAGGAAGATACGGAAATCAAACACCTTCAGAGGGAACAATTACAATGAGAACTTCAGGAATCTTATATGAAGAAGGAAATTATTGGGTACAGAAATTCAATGTAAGTAGTAGTGTTGATATGGCTTCATATACAGTTACATCAACAGCTAACTTACCTGATGGATCTATAATAACAAACGGAAATGGAACTCAAACAAATTCGTTTACAGGAAGTGAAAGTTTATATTTAAAAATTCCTAAATCTTCAATGAATAAAGATATAAGTAATGCAATTATAAATGTTCAGGGAAAATGCAAAACTTATCCAGTATTTTATGGAAAAACAAGAATTAATGCAACACAAAATTATGCGGTTACTTATGATCCTTTTGGAGATGGAGTAGGTAGAGCCACATTAAATTTAAAAACTAATACAGGGAAATTACAAATAAATAAAACCGATAGTGAAACATCAAAACCAATACAAGGAGTAACATTTCAATTAACAAAGACAGATGGAACAGTAGTCGCAAATGCTACTACAAATTCAAATGGTGTAGCAACATTTAGTGGGATATATCAAGATAATTACAAACTAACAGAAATTTCTACAAATGATAATTATGTTATAAATAAAGCTACTTTTTGATGTAAATGTAGAATATAATAAATATACTACTCAAAATATAACAAATGATCATAAAAAAGGAAATTTAAAAATATACAAAGTAGATAAAGATAATCACAAAATTGCACTAGGAAATGTACAATTTGATTTATATTCAGAAGAATTTCAAAGAGTAGTTGGAACTTATACAACAGATGTAAATGGAGAAATTAGCATTAAAGATTTAAGAACTGGAAATTATAAACTAATCGAAAAAAAAATACAGGAAAATGGTATAATCTCGCAGAAGATACAACTGTTGAAGTTAAGTGGAATACAACAGAAGAAAATACTATTGAAAATGAATTAAAGAAAGGTCAAGTTAAAGTAATAAAAGTTGATTTAGACAATAAAGAAGTGAAATTACAAGGAGTAAAATTTGATGTTTTAGATGAAAACGGAAGAGTTTTAGAAACAATAACAACAGATGAAAACGGAGAGGCATATACATCAAGATATGCAATAAGAGATTATTCAAAATTAACAATTAGAGAAAAAGAAACTTTAGAAAATTATGTATTAAATGATACTCCACAAACAGTAGTATTAGAAGCAGAACAAATAAAAACAGTTACTTTTACAAATGAATTAAAGAAAGGTCAAATAAAGGTAATAAAAGTTGATCAAGATAATAATGAAGTAAAATTAAAAGGTGTAGAATTCAAAGTATATGATGAAGATAACAATTTAGTAGATACTTTAACTACAGATGCAAACGGAGAAGCTACAAGTAAAAAGATTAAGAATAGATAAAAAGTACATAGTGAAAGAATCAAAGACATTAGATAATTATGTGCTAAATGAAACACCACAAACAGTAACATTAACACAAGACCAAATTACAGATTTAACTTTTAAAAATGAACTAAAGAAAGGTCAAATCAAAGTAATAAAAGTTGACAAAGACAATAATGAGGTTAAGCTAAAAGGTGTAGAATTCAAAGTATATGATGAAGATAACAATTTAGTAGATACTTTAACTACAGATGCAAACGGAGAAGCTACAAGTAAAAGATTAAGAATAGATAAAAAAGTACATAGTGAAAGAATCAAAGACATTAGAGAATTATGTGTTAAATGAAACACCACAAACAGTAACATTAACACAAGATCAAATTACTGATTTAACTTTTGAAAATGAACTAATAAAAGGTTATATAAGAGTAATAAAAGTAAGTAAAGAAGATAATAAATACAATGGAGATGTAAAAGGAACAAGACTTGAAAATGCTAAATTTGAAGTGTATGATGAAAACAATAATTTAGTAGATACTTTAGTTACAGATGAGAATGGGGAAGCTACAACAAAAGAACTACTAAAAGGAAAATATACATTAAAAGAGGTTGAAAGTCCTGATTATTACATACTAACAGATGAAATATTTAATGCCGAGATAGTAAAACATCAAGAAATTGTTGATGTAGAAGCAGAGAATGACAATGTAGATATTGATATTGAAGTTAATAAAGAAGGATTTAAAGAGACTCAAAGTAAAGATAGCATATACTATGACTTTTCAAATATTCATAATAAATCCAATATTGCATTAGACAATTTTATATGGAGTGATTCATTACCTACAAATGCATTAATAGCAAACAAATTTTATACAGTAACATGGAATGAGGATTTAACATATTCTGTATGGTATAAAACTAATTTAAGCGATGATTATATAATGTTAAAAGATGGTTTAAGTACATTAGTAAATAATGAAGTGAAATTTACAGATGTTACATTACAGGAGGGAGAATTCATAACAGACTTTGAATTTAGATTTGGAACAGTAAAAGCAGATTTTAGAGAAGTTGAACAACCTAGATTATACTGTGATATGTTAGAGAATTTACCAAATGGATTTATATTTGTAAATCACACGAAAGTATCAGGAAATTATAAAGATATTTATTTTGAAGATAAAGATGATTGGACTACAATTACTTATTATAAAGAAATAGAAACAATACAAAAACTTCCTAGAACAGGCTGTTAGTATTGACATTTAAAGAAAAAGCTATATAATGAAGAAAATAATAATTTTGAATTCATATATTTATATTGAATTATTATTTTATTTACTAAATTTTTGAGGTATGGAATATTAAATATTCTGTACCTCTTTTTTTTGCCTGAAATATGATAATATGTAGTGGGAGTGAGAAAAATGGAAAGTATTTATGAATATATTAATAAAAGTATAAAAGCAAATGGAATGTTAAAAGATGATTTTAATTTGGATAAATATACTGATTGCCAACCTAATAAAATGAAATTTGCATTAGGAGCATTAGATGGAATATCATATTTTCACTCAAAAAATGAAGTTGATGAAGAACAGTTAGAATTTTTGAAAAAAGTATTAAAATTATTACAAGAAGATTCAACAGCATTAAATGGAAATCTTATAAACGAATATTATAAAAATAATGATAAGAGGGTTTTATCAACTATAGATAGTTTACTAAGTTGGATAATAGAAAATGCCAAAGAAATTGATAATAAGCTATTATTTGAACTTGCAATATATTTAATGATGTGTTCAATAAATCCTGCAGTAAAGATAGGTATTGCTATAATAGGATTAATAGATCTTTCAGATAAAGATGAGTTAGTTAAAGTTATAGAAAAACTTGCACTATGCGATGAATTTACATTATATGCAAATATTGCTTTAAGTAATTTACCAAATATTAATGATATTAGATTTATGCTAGTGAAGAAAGTTAATGGATGGGGAAAAATCTATCTAGTTAATTCATTAAAAAACGAAAATGAAAGTATAAATGAATGGCTAATAACGAATGGATGCGATAATGAAATAGCATTAGGGTATCTATCTTATGAAGTAGCTGAAAAAATTGATTTATTAAAAGTATTAAAAAGAGCAGATTTATCTGATGAAGAATTTAAAGGTATATGTAGTATAATGGAAGGACTAATTGCAGAAGAGCCTTTTAAAGGAATTTCATGTTATGAAAATTATATTGAAATATATGAAGGTTTCTTAGAACAATTTGAGAAACACATTGATAATATTGATTATTATAATATACCAATAATGATTTCCATGTATTTGTTTAATAAAGAAGAGAAAAGCAAAGAAGATATAGAAGTAGCAGAAAAAATAGTAGATCTTTTAGATGGAGAAAAAGTATATAATACATTAAAAAAAAAAAGAAATAGTAGAGGGAAATAGACTAAAACAAGTAATTGATATATTAAAATATAATTCAAAAATTGAATTAATTGATGGAATATTTAAGAAATTTAAAGAAAATCCATTTGAGAGGTATTACTGTTTAGAATATTTATTACAAAAAAGAGGAGTACTTAGATAAAAGCATAGATATATTACAAAGTTCAATAAATTTACAAGAACATTATTCAGATCCTGAGACTATAATGGGGTTATCTGATGAGTATAGTAATAATTTAGTTTTTATTATACAGATATTAAGAGACTATCCATTTAAAGGAACTGAATTTATAGTAGCAGGGTTAAAGTCAAAAACGATGCAACCTAGAAATGCTTCATTAAATACAATAAAAGAATGGAAAAATAGAGCTAATATAGATATAACGGAATTTCCAAATGAAATTTATAAATCATTAATAGAGTTAAAAGAAAAAAGAAATAATAAGAAGTTATAAAATAGCAATTAACGATTTATTAGGTATAAATGAAGATTTATCAAATTATGAAGAGCCTAAAATACATTGGAATGATATTGACGAAGGAATTAATATAGATATATATAGTGATGAAATAGAAGATTTATTTGAAACACAGATAAAAATCAGAGGAAAAGATTATTATTCAAACAATATGGTGTACTCTTGTAATAAAAGTTTAAATAAATATACAGCATTTGTTCAAGGAACAGAATTTGGAAAAGAATACGAAGTAAATATAATAATGAATAAGAATAATAAAATACAAAAAATAAAATGTAATTGCCCATATCCAAACAACTGTAAGCACGAATATGCTACAATCTTATACATAAGAGATAAATACAAAAATAATTAAATTATAATTCAAAAAAAAGATGTATATTAATTAATCTAGTAATATACATCTTTTTATAGTTCAGGCTTTTTTTTTCTCCATTCATTTGCTTCAGCTTCGTCAAATCTTTTATCTGAGAAGAATTCTGATAATTTGATTCCTAAAGCATCACAAATATATAATAAATTTTCAAGTCGAATAGTTCTATTTTTTCTAGTTAAAAACATTGCAATAGTAGAGCTATAAATTCCAGTTAATTTAGAAAGTTGATTTGAATTTATATTTTTTCTTTCATTAATTCCTTTTTATTTTTAAAGCTACTAAATCTGAAAAATCCATAATATTGGCTCCTTTCAAAATAATTTTAGCAAAATATAATTTAAAACCTACTCACTAAAATGAGTAAAATGCTAAAAAGTATTCATT